>JAAUYG010037268.1_pt1 | contig 10582 bp, 6 predicted proteins | sample 7278091 | NCBI WGS metagenome assembly JAAUYG01 (sample SAMN14350201, study PRJNA611818) | marine sediment metagenome | isolation source: surface marine sediment (0.6m) | place: French Polynesia: Moorea | collected 2018-08
AAGCTTAGAATGAGCTCTACCTATTGGTCAGATCCCCCAAGTCATAGACCAATCATACGTGGTGTTACAAAGCCTTTTTTGCATATCTGTTGAATGACCAATGTCAGCCAATTGACCGATGTCACTTGATGGAATCACATCTGGCAATGGACCTAAAATAAGGCTATTATCGGTCAATCGACCAACGTTCCTCAATCGACCGCTGAACCCGGACCTGGTAACGCTCAGCAACCCGCAGTTACGCGCGGTGTTTAGCATGTTTAGTAGGACCCGTCTAACCGGAAGACCTGTCTCTCCCAAGCCTTTTGACTCATTTTTCACACCTTCTGACTGGACACGACAAGATTGCATGGCTTGCCGCGTCCATCAGAAAATGGTAAAAAGCTGCAGGCGAGCCAGGTATCCCGGCTACCAGTCATGTCAGAGTGTGAGCAGGTGACTGTTGTTGTTGACAGTCACCTCACTGTTTGTCATCTGCCGAGGTCGACTGTTCGGGCTGTGGTAACAATTTTTTCGATTATACAGGGTTGTATAGATCATTCTCTAGTCAAAAAGTGCTTTCTCTCACATGTTTGTGTTCTCCGTTCCAGGGCAAGTGAGTGAGTGAAAATGTTTTCCTAGTTTCTGGAGATTCTTGGTTCACATGGAGCACAATACTAGCCCAGGTTCAGGGCCGGGACAGGACAACACAGGTCCTTCACCAGGTAACATAAACCACCCACAGGCTGCTACAGTAGTCCTCTCCAGCACAGGTAATATCAGTGAATATGGGTACCCTAGTGCCTAGTACATGTACCCTCAAAACTGTTCTGCCGTATGCTGCTTCCTTAGACCCCTCTGTTTTATGTGAGTTATCTGCCAAGAAATGCTTGCACTGGTAGGGTAGCTCTTGTTGATTTGGGCGTTAAGCATGCAGCATTATGCTGTACAATAATGTACATGCAGCTGTAGAGATTCATGGATACTAGTACAAATGTAGTACGGTGGTTGGTTATGTCACTTCTGTTGAGTCTAATGAGAATAGTCGCTGAGAGGAATCAGTGTAGTACATGACATGTTGGTTAGGTTCTATTATTCGTTTATTGTTATCTACTCACATCATTTTCAACTTTAGAGCCTAGATAAGTTCTATGTCTAGAGTCTACTAGTAGAAATGATATTTGAATTTGTATCACATCAGCACATCACATTATTGTTTATGTTCCCCATGTACCATGAAAAAAAGTAAAAAGACCTGTTCTGTGCAAGAAGTTGGCCATGAAATTCATTGTAAATTCAGGTGTGTAACTGGATTGTTTTAGTTGGTAAGCACAGAGCCCTTCACATTGGGTTCTTGTGGCGTGCTCTATAGTCATTTTGAACTTTTGGAGCAAAATGGTATGCACAGTGCTTATGTGCAGATCAGCAGTTAGGCCATTGAGAACCCATCACAACTGGCCAACCAAGTTGCCACACTGTAAGCTGAAATCTCTCCGATCTTACAGATTCCCTTAGTGACAATCCAGACTCTGGTTTAGGTGGCCAGGATTCTTTCGAGAAGGACCTTGGAGTCCGGAGCAACCCTAAGACCAAGGCAGGCAGAGGAGAAGGAGATGGTGAGGAGTTATGGGAGGAGGATGTCGAGGAACCAGAGTTGGAATTTGATGAGTACGGGATGGAGTTGGCAGCCCAGGAAGGTAAGATTTGCTATATCAGTGTGTATGTACCGCTATTTATGCCTGGATCACTGCTTGTGGGTCATTGGCGTCTAAGATCTCTGTTCACCTTGTGCACTGCTAACGTTTTTGACCAGAAAGAAAGAATTGCAACATATGTTAACATAAAGTTTATTGTAACATTTGTTTAAGAGAAGCCGTTTTACAGATAAACCTTCCTTGTAGCTCTAAATGAGCAACAACTGATATCCTATACATTGTATTACAAAAAAAAGACAATTGCAATATACCAGGAAAATTTGGATGTCATTTCATGTATCTCTCAACACATGGGGTGCTCTATCTTAATTCATCTTGAGGCAGTTAAGTTCTTTTACAAGATTTCATCTTCTTTTAAGATCTAAAACATGGTAAATGAACAATGACTTATCCTCAACTACCATACTATCAGGCTGTCAGGCTACCAGTTTTAAAAACTGGACTTCAGTTGACCAAACAAGGTGACAGTTGTCTTTTCCATGATCAAAAAGCCAGTTTTTCAGCTTCAAATGTTTAAAGAAAGCAGTTGAGTGTCGCCACCTGTTACAGTGTGAAAGCAGGATTGGCATTTTGTGCCACTACCGGTCTATGCCATGGTTTAAACTGTGGCATAAATGGTTGGCATAAAATGATTAAAAGCCACCAAGTGGCATAAATTCATTTTTAGTCATTAGATGTCATCATAGTCATCATTTAGTCATCATAGTCATCATTTAGTCATCATAGTCATCAGATGTCATCACCTAAAGAGTAGTGGACTGCGTAACACCATAAATGTTTTCAAAATCAGTATAATAAAGTAAAACATGATAAAATATGCATTGAACATGTTGAAAGCTAAAGGAAAATCATGTACAGACAGTGTGTAAATTGCTCAGCACCATGTAAATTAACAGCACAGATAGTCCTCGCATACCGGGTTGCCAAATTTCCGCCACTTTATGCCATTATATGCCGGCATAAAGTGGCACAAATGCTTTTATGCCATTTTTTGCCAGTTGGTCTGGCATAAATTATTTAAGTCTGTTTAACATTGTTTAAGTGCCAACCCTGTATGAAAGCTTTTATTTGGTGAACAGATATTTTAGTGTTTTGGTGCACCAAAGACTTAGGGTCTTGGGTGCACATCATCAGTTAAATCACTGCTGTTGCATAACTGTTGCCTTTGACTATAGTATTGGTACTAAGTTTACTGCTAGTCGACCTGATCTATGGTAGTTGCAAATTTGCTGTAGTTGGACTTAGCTTGTTTGAAGATGCACAGTTTTGATTGCACCATGTGATGAAGTATGGAATCTTCTGCTTGAGTTGATCACTTTCATGGTGGCTAGACAGAGTTTGACATTGTTGCATTAATGCTTGTTCCGAGTGGGTCCTTTGTCAATATTAACATACATGTACCTTGTTATTGTTCATACTAGTAAGTGTGTTAGGATTTTACTGTTTTTTATTTGAATATTTTCTGTAGATAATAAAAAACATATATACCAATGTACAGTTCCATTTAGTTTCTCATATCCATCCCCTTAAAATCCTGTCCAGATATTCATTGAATTTCAGATGAGCTTATTCATTGTTATTTTACTAAGGTTGCTCATGTTACTCACATATGTAAATTCTCCTGCCAAAATTTCCATAAATGAACATTTTATGAGCATGATGAAAGCCTGAAGTTTTAGTTGTTTTTTTTTTTTTTTGTTCAGTCTGGTTTCCTAATTCACGTAGATCCCTGTCCCACATTGTCTCAAAGACGGACAAATACAGGGATCCTTCTCTTAACATGCTTAAAGGACACTCTGTAGAGGGAGAGGAGTATATACCCCCCAACCGGGCCAGATCACCAGATTTCTCTGACCCAAATCACCAATCACAAAAAAAAAAACGAATACCCGGTAGTCTTATCACCAAAATTTGCCAGGTGAAAATATTAATGTTTTACGAGAGTGTGGACAGCCGTTTTCATGCTGCACTCTTGTCCTATAGAGAACATTTCACATGCTAAATATATCATGTATATAGTCAGTCACCAATCACGCAATTTCTACAGGGCCCCATAATAAGGATGTGACGGAAAATGTATGTACTCCCCCTTAGAGAGGACACCTAGAAAGGACACAAATTCTTGGCAGCAAGTACTGTAAATGAATGTGATGCTGCCTGTCACCAAAGGACACCTCTAATACATGTAATAAGGACAGGATTATTTGGCAGAAGGGGTGTCACTATTAAAAGGGCTCCACATGGGTAAAAAATGTAGTGCGACACGGGTACTTTAAAAGTAGATTCCGACGCAAGCCTTGATAAAAACTGTAGAAAGTGACATCATAATCTTATAAAAAATGTAGAATTGACGTTGAAATTTTATAGAAAACTAATATTGACATGAAAGTGTTATACAATATAATTATAATATAAATAAATATGTAAAGTGTTTATAAAAAGTGATGTGACGAAGTAAAATTCTTATATAAAGTGACATGGGACACACAAAAAAATAATAAAAGTGAGGTGCGACACAGCATAAATTTTTTGGACCCATGTAGATCCCTATTAAAGCTGGACCACTGTAGTGTGTCATCTATGTTCTCCAGGATATTACTCTCTGGAAAGCCTACTTTCCATGCTATGCACTGCACCTTGGTGTCTAGAATTACGGTTGTCCATGTAAATGTGTAATGCTTGGCCTTGTGAAAATCAGTTTCTGTAGAAGACGATATCACTAGTACGATATTTCTTCCATTCTGATTGTTCTCACAAAAGCTAAAACATGTTGAAATCTTCATTGTCTTTATATATTGTGTACATACATCTGAACATTTTCTATCGCTTGGCAATGATAATTTAGTCAAATTATCTATTAGTAGATGTTACACAAAAGCTTGGTTTGTGTTCTAGTAGCAGAATAAATGATGATATCACCTTGTTGTTTCCTAATTACCTCAGCATGTGCCTGAGTTAATGTTCCATATGATGTTCAATTGATATTGCATGTTGTAAGCTATGTTGTGATTTGCATCCATTCGTTTTTGTTTTATCACATGTGTAGCTCTGGAACTTGAGGCTGACGAAGGTACAGATCCTGACTATTTGCACAGTTTGCATTCCCATTTGTCTTCCTTTCATAGGCAAGGTAGTATTCAGTTTGAGGTTAAGACTTTTGAACTCAGTTGAATTTCTCTCTTTTGTTTATTTTATGTGTGTGCTATGCTGATCTACTAATCCTCCCACTTAATTTCTCTCTGTAGGCTGGGTGGCAGTGCATGTTGTGTTTATTAATTACACTGATAGACTGAATATTAATTACACTGATGGACTGAATACTACTGAGGTGTCCCATGTACAGTGGAGTCACAACATAAGACCACCCAGGAGATAAGACCATGGCAGCATTGAGACCACTTACTGATCAACCAAAGGTTACAAACTACCTCTGCTTGACTGTGTCAGCAGAGCTAATGCTGTTCCGTGGGCGTCCGTCTGTTGTCCATAAAATGACCATAGAATAGACTTAGAGTGCCTCACAAAGGTAGATATCCACCATATCTCCAGCCATTTTCTCTATTTTACAAAAAGTTGGGTTTTTGAATTGTAGTGTTTTTTTAGCTCTGCTTGACTGTGTCAGTATACTGGCTATTAAATTTCTTGGCAATCTGCCAATTATTAAACATTTTATGGGGCTTTGAAGTATTTCTTAGCAGAGGACCATGTGGGGCTGGAAATTTCAAAACATTACTCCACCTACAGTTTTCATCTGATTTCGATCAAACCTTCATGACTAATATCCTGGTAATTGGGAAACACCAACTACAGGGCTCTACATGGGTAAAAAAACGAAGTGCGACACCGCCACTTTAAAAGTTGTAGAAGTCTGATGTGGACCTTTATAAAACTGTAGAAAGTGACGTCAAGGTCTTATAAAAAGTGACATGGCGACATAGGGAAAAAATAGAAAGTGGCGTGTGACATAGCATAAATTATTTGGACACATGTGGAGCCCTAACTACATGTATTACATTCCTTGGCCATCTCTGACATACTACAAATTTTATGGCACTTTGAAATTTTAACAAGGGAGTCAATGGGAAATCCTAAGATGTGAAATACATATATGTCGAAAACAGCTAATCATAGAGCGAAATGGGTGAAAATTTGGAACAAAGATGTTATGAAGTATGTATGTTGTTACTATTCATGTCAGATTGGTTGAGGTCAGATTGGGGTTATTCAGTGTACTTCGCAAAATTTCCAATGTTAAAAATTTCAAAATGCTACTCCTCCCACAGTTTTGAATCAATTTCAGTCAAACTTGATGAGGACATGATAACCATGGGGGAATACACACTCTATTATGTTTCTTGGTGGTCTGCCAATAATTAAAAATTTGATGGGTCTTTGAAATTGTAACTTGGGAATCAAAGGAATTTGTTGCACTTATCCCAAAATGGCCTGTAACTCTAAAAACAGCTGGTCATAGAGGGTAACGAAGTGAAATTTGGGATTCAGGGGGACATGGGTAGTTGAAATATTTATATGGGGTACCTTTGACCTTTTAGTGTTCAAAGTCCTTTTGACATGTTTGAGGTCATTTGGTCCACTTGTCTCAAAATGGCCTGTAACTCGAAAGCGGCTGGCCATAGAGCATACAGTGAAACAGTTTGAAATTTAGGAAAGGGGTGAGGGGTGGGGTTAATAGTAGATCATGTATGGGGCATCTTTGACCTTGTAGAGTTAAAAGCCATCTTGGGGTCATTCATTCCCAAAATGGCCTGTAACTCTGTGGTATTGAAATATGTGGGAGAATGGCATTTTGAAATTTTAATGTGGTAGTAATGGAGAAGCTTAAACCTTAAATACATATAAAAAAGGTTGATCATGGAGTAATACAGATGAAATGCAACAAATAAATAAACCTGCGTATTTGTAAAATAACAAGCATCAGCAACATGGCCATAAAGCATGAAACTTAACTTGATAAGGCATCCAGCTTTGTTAGCAACTTCGCTGTCTGGATTGCCGACACTTTCATGTATGCTGTCTTAACAACTACATTTATTATAGTATTTTTTAACATGAAAGTGTGAATAAATTATCTATATCTATATCATATGGCAAGAGTTTAAGCACCACAAGCAGAGTGACAAGGCGAATGGGCCTCTTGCTCAGATCAGACTTAAAAGACCATCCCACTCCTTGACCTCTACCATTTGTGATTTGAAGTCTAGGGCTCCATTGTAGTTGCACAAAAAAAAAAAAAAAAAATCATCACATGGACCTAAGCACCTTCTATGGAATCACAGTGACAAATACATGTACTTTTGTTACATGGGCAAAAATGCATGAGTAGAAACATAGAGAAAATGCATGATTTTTTAATAGGGAATGTATTATGCATGTTGGAGTACGAAGATCGCTGATGCTGTAAAAACTCAAAATGTGTTTTAACTATTTCAGTACCATGGTGGCACTGAAGTGTCGAAGCTCATTTGAGTTTTTATGTCTACAATGGTCTATATATCTTAGAATCTATTGCACCTTTGTATCAAATTTACGAAGTTCCTTTGAATTTGTATACTTTAGTCATTTGACATTTTTTGCCATGATATTTGACATAAAATACTGGTACTAGTACATGCTTTAACATGTTTCAGAGTTTTATAGTGTTTAGGGATTGCATGCTGGGGGACTTTGAGAATGTGGAATCAGTCACCACTTGGTGATACAGAATTGTTGACTACATGTTTTGCCAAATTTTGAAGTAGCAGTCATGGTAATGCCAACATTTTATCATCAAAGCTCCCAACTTCGGGTCAACTGCATCATGTATTAAATATTTATTACTAATTTACTAGCAACCTACTAATAAATAATAATCCTTAATACTGATAATACCGGTAGTGAGACTTTCATTAAAACATATTAACAGTAATTCATGTTCCTGTTGCACATGTTACGTACTACGTGTACATAATCTGAGCAGGTAGACTGTAGAGATTGGTTACCCTGGTTACACATCCTCTACAATGGTCAGACTGCACAAAAGCTCATGACTCTACCATGTACCAGTAGATATATGCACATCTGCATGATGATGTTAGTTCTCGGAGTTTTGAACGGAGGTTCTTGATCTTCAATCATACCTGTTTACTACAGGACCAGTAGGCCTACACACAACACGGCTGGAATGTGTACATTATACTAGAGTTGGGAAGTGCTGCTGATTCATTCTCTCATTTTATCGTAATGTAATTGTTATGTTTCAGAAAAATCTTTGAAGCAGAAATCTAGTTTGGAAAAACTTAAGACCTCCAATAAGCCCAGTATGTTAATAGATTGGGTAGTGTTATCATTTCGTCCTGTTCTTGTACTTGTAGAGTTGCATGCCTTGACTAGTATTGATTTTATAACTGGTACATGTATATAGATTTTCCAAATAGTTTTCGCTCCTCTATGTCTGCACAGAGTATAGTTTCATGTACTGTGTAAAGCAAAGTGTGTTGAGCATGTTTGACAAACAAACAGACATTCTTATTAGTCGTGTGGTTTCAAGTAATAGTTTGTGTACTGTAAATACATGGTAAACATTGTGAACAAACTCATTTCGATCTTCAGATCGATCTTTTCTCAGAACATTTATTACCGGTAAATAGAAAGGTACTAAATGAAAAGATGTTTTCTATTTATTCAGTTTTTCTAGATTTGTCTAGTCGAAGTCATGAAGCATACATATTATGTCATTATAGTTATATGCATGTGTAGTACATTGTAGTAGTTATTTTGATGTTTATACGTACAGTCATATTACCCCGGTAATGCCTGTGACCAGGGTATGACCAAATACCTGGTACCGGTTTCTGGAAAAGCCTGAAGTTTAGAAATGGACTAAGGTTCACTAATCACCTTGGCAACCATTATTGTTTTCATGCTTAAGATCTCTATACTGGACATAAGAGTTTTTATGAAACTGGCTTCAATATCTGAATACCACATTGTGTGCTTTGCTTTAGCATGTCCAGCAAGTCTTCATTTAATATTCATGTTCTATTTTCATCTGAAAGTTAATTTTTGTATAAGAGTGATATGTATGTTCCTAGTTCTTACTGCATATGTTTGTTTTGCTGCATGCTGGTATGTACATGTGCTATGTGTATGTAGTAATGTGTTGTGTAGTGAGTCCTGCCGAATCTGCTTGCATAGCAATGCCTACTGTTAATGAATCCTGAAAAAATGTTAACAGACTTAATTCATGTAATTGAGAAACCTGTTTAATGTACTGGTAGCCCAGTGACATTCAGCATGTTCAGTAGAGCACCTACTACATGTACTAGTATAGATATCGTCTCTTATACAGAAATGTTGCAGGAACATCCTTGGTTAGGTTATTTTATTAAACAGATGTTCTTCAAAACCGAGCTACATGCTAGTATGCTCAAGGAAGTCTGACATATTATCATGATGATACCAGCAGCTACTGGTAAATATATAATACTGGAAAGCACGTATCTTGTAACTATTTCAGAGCTAGCCCGAGAGGAAAAGGACCAGCCGTTTCGTTCAGGTGCTATTACACCAGATGGGTACATAGATGAAGACTTTGAGGAGGAGCTGGGCTCCCCGACACAGGTGGGTAATCATGGGATAGAATGCACCAGGTCTGTACCTGGTAATGGATATTCCACTGTGAAGATTTATGGTTTCTAGTTCTGGTTATGTAGTTGATAAACCCACTGCAGTGGTATAATTTCATTGGGGTGTGTGGTGGGTGCACCAGTCGCTGTACTTCCTCAGTGCCCTCTGAAAGTGTCGACTTAGGTACAGTTTACAATGTGAGGCAGTAGGGTATTACAGTGACAGACGGTGTTAGGGAAGGAGTTGGGGTAGGTATTGGTGTTTGCTGGGATATGCTTTAAACCAGTGTTGTAGTGGAATAACGGCTGAAGCCAGGGTTTATTTCTCCGTGCTTCATGCAGAACAAGACGGTTATACAATATGTGTTGATTAATGGTCAAATAAACACTGCATAGTAGGAACTGTAACTGGATGATTCTATAGGATATTGGTCTGTCAGCAGAGATTAATATGCATCTGCTTATGTTGCTGATGGGTTATTTCCATGCCTAATATTGAATGTTGCAGTTGTTGAGTTGTTCCTCCTTTAACAATGTCTTAGTGATGTGGTCCTGTACATGATATGCTGGTACTGACAGTTGATGAGGTGCCATCATTACAGATATATATTTGATAATGCTTGGTTAACATAGTTTGCATTCATTGCTGATGAACTAATACATTGCAGTAGTTGAATGCAACACATGTGGTCTTTATAAGCCGGTGGTCTTTAGGGCAGGTTTGACTGTACATTGCTTCTCGTTACAGGAGGATGAGGATTGTACTGATCCTAATGTAGAGTACCGAGACATTGCCAAGTATGGAATCGTACAAGTAGCAGGTACTGTATATAAGGTTCTAGTGGGTGTTGGTTACTGTGCTCATCTTAATTGTAGCGCAGTACCTACTTAGTAACAGACGTGCACCCCCTTCCAGCCACAAACACACGAGTCCAGCTAAAGGTCATGTTTATATACACCAAATGCCCAATAAGATATCGAAAGACTATCAAGAAGCTGTAATAATGGTACATGTAATATCAAGTGAGATTCATTCAAGATAGGTTGGCTGGGATGTAATAAGCTGCTAGAATGTATTTGGTAAGGATCAACTAACGCTAGCGATGATAAGCATACAGTGATCCCTGCATTTTAAGACCACCCCTTCAGCAAGAAAAATATTGTCTGAAATTGGAGGTGGTCTTAAAATGGAGGGATATTTACACTGAAAATATAATAGTGTTACTGATAGCTGGTCTTAAAATGGAGGGAATTGCTAAATGG
>JAAUYG010046250.1_pt1 | contig 10582 bp, 10 predicted proteins | sample 7278091 | NCBI WGS metagenome assembly JAAUYG01 (sample SAMN14350201, study PRJNA611818) | marine sediment metagenome | isolation source: surface marine sediment (0.6m) | place: French Polynesia: Moorea | collected 2018-08
CTTTGATTCAGTTACACCTTCTACAATCCTACTGTACATTAGAGCTAATGGACTTTTTTCAAGATGTGACTTGACATCTTACCTTGGACTTTGCACTCGTTTGACCATAACATTCTTTTCTAGTGGACTCTGTTTAGACTCATAGGGCAGTTTGCACCTGTTTTGGCACTGTATGAACCTTTTGGTGTTGATGTGTTGTTAACTTTGATATCACTCACTCACTGTAGGAGTTCACCCTTTTTGTTGTTTGGTATAGCGCTCCTGGCCTCATCATTGTCAACATGCATGTTGGCCATCAAAGTAGAAGGCAGCAGCTGATCGTCCTGGCTTTAAGTTGCCCTCTTTATCAGTTGCCTTTGAAAGGATGATACCTAATTTAACTGGTAGCAGAAAAAGCTAATATGTGGGAGAAGGAAAACATGCATTAGTGTGAGCATATTGCGTTAAAATCTCTTCAAACAATGCCGAATACAGAAAAATATAGAGATAAAAATTTCTAATTATTAATACTAGGGTAACCACATGCAGGCTGTAAGTATATATGTGCTCCGTGGTTGTATGGGGTTTCATGCACTCTGGAAATATTTTGTAAGTACTTGTCAAAGTCTGTATGAAAGTGATCTGTAGGGATCCAAGCCCAGTGCTTGCATCATGTGCACCTGTACATTTGCAGACATATTACAGCAAAGCAAAGCAATGTAACACATGAGGGAATGCTTCACTTCTATCAAAAGCAAATATTAGTAGAACACGGTTGGTGACACATGCATTTGAGGATGTTTATACAGTAGGCATGACAAAAGTTCGGGCAGGATCATGCTGTCGTCTGAACCGAACCTCACCGTCCCAAGGGACTCTTCTAGCCCTGGGGTAGGGGACTTTCCCTCAGCACAAGCTATCTGGCCCAACACAGTGATGAAACGTTGAACCTTGGGATCAGCTAACAGACTCATAAACGCCATGTTACTAGCACATGGTGCACGATCTTCACCATCACTGTCATGATCTTCCACAAACTCGGTACTTTTGAATTTGCCTTTGTAGGGGGTACTACGTCTTGATGGAACTGGGGAGGATTCTCCAGAGATAAACTCACCAGTTCTGGTATGGAATCCCCGCAACAGGTTGTTACTCCATCTGAGCAGATTGATGCTGAGTATTCGAAAACTGATCTCCCCACCCGGTTCCAGGGCATCTGGCCTGTACCTTTCGAGGGAATGATTTACCGCTATTGCTGGTACCTGACCTCACTGTCTCGTAGTTGTAGAATCCCACCCCAAACTGATTTCCTCTAACACTTGACTGCCCCACACTCTAATTCAATACCTGACCATTCCCCAGATCTGAATGGTACCCACCCACAAACTATCACCTGACTGACTCCCGCACATGACCTGACCACTAAAACCTCCCCAGCTCCCACTCATAATCCGACTTCCGCCCATAGCCTGACCAAAACCTCCCTGACTCCCGCAGATAACCCGAGCAACGACTCCCTGACTGCCACCCATAATCTGACCACTAACACCTGCCTGCGTCCCACCCATCACCTGACCACTAATGGGACAGTGGTGTTACACGTGGGCGTTTTCTGCAGATGCCGCCTACCCCTGTTTTCAAGTCCGCTATTCAAAGTTACACAATGTCGCCCCCAGAGCTCTGTATATTCTGTTACCGGAGTTAGGTAAAAAGAAGTCCTTGTTTAACGCTTCAATGTTGACTTCTGCATAGGTCCTCCCTTCATTGTTTTCGTCTTAGTATCGTTCGATTTTCCAATATCCATCAAGAACACGTTCTGCAATGTCTTGTTACTATTAAAAAGTAGACTGCCCTAGTGGTCATTCTTAAGCTTAATATCTTCTCCTTTGTGTTCTATATTCCCAATACATGCATTAACCATACGATCCCTTGTTTAGGGTCCTTGAGACAATGCTTCATATTATCGAATATTCCCATGTCTTATTTAATGTTCCTCTGGTGCCATCATTCTGATAAATCTGTTCTTTCAACGTGCTTACCAAAAAGTGGAGTGTCGCCAATTTCGTCAAATGACTAGTAATCTGCCAGGTCAGTTTCGCGTGTAAGTCCCATGACAATAACTAAGGCAAAGAACACTTTCAGGGGAGACAAATCTGCATTCTGAATGAGCTACTGATCGGCACGAAGGTTGGCTTGCTCGAACAGCAAGTCCCACATTCCGGCATCGAACCATAAATGGGGTGCAGAGAGCAGCCTCCCCGTGGCGCACCCTGGGTATCAGGTCTTGTTGGACATTTTGTTCAGACTTGGCATGATAGCGAATGCTCTCACACAGTGCAATTTGTTCTCAGGCTGTAGAACCACAACTTATTTTTCTAGTGGACTTTGTGATATAATCATCTAGTAGACTCACCTGTTTTGGCACTGTATGACCCTTTTGGTGTTGCTGTACTGTAAAACTTTGATTTTATGGTACAGCGGGTCTGGTGATTTGACTGGTTTGAGACGTAGTAGTCTCATTGAAACTGGCAATCTGCGCTTGGTCCCACTGCGTTTAGCCACAGTAATACATTTCCTCACACAACAATGAATAAGATGGTGCATAATCTGTATAACCCGTCCGAGTAAACAGAAAAAAGCTATTGAGATCACATATTGTTCCCATGCACAAAATGTGTATATCATAGGAATATTTATACCTGCACACAGTAGACCATAATATTGGACCCTGCTTAGGACTCGGATGTCAGTTTGCACTTGTTTTGACACTGTATGACACTTTTGGTGTTGATGTGCCGTTAAACTTTGCTATCATCATTCTGCACAAAATATCTACCACCACAGCTGATGAATCCGTTGGGGCCATCGACCTTGTTCATCTGCTTGTTGATTTCCTCCAATGTCATGCAAAGGGTCATTTCTTTGCAGAAATCACGTACCCCGTCGTGGTGGCAACAATCATTATTGGCCAGTTTTAGCACTCGCATACTGGAGGAGTGCGCCCTTGATGTTGTTTGGTATAGTGCTCCTGGCCTCCTCATTGTTTGCCTGACGACCCCGATACCCACCACCAGCATTCATGTTGGCCATCAAAGTAGAAGGCAGCAGCTGATCCATCAGCCGTCTCAGCAGGCGTCCTGGCTTTAAGTTGCCCACTTAATCAGTCACCTTTCAAAGGATGATACCTAATTTAACTGATTCGGTGGTAACATCCGGTTAGTCCTCAGACAGCAAGGTCATCTTAGATGTGATAGAGGTGGACATGAAAAGAAAATTGAAAATATGTACCACTTGTGTTAGTTACTTAGTCATTCAGCCAGCGTATTTATTGAGAGAAATATAGCTATTTTATAGTAATTAATTACACAAATATAAATAAGCTTGCAAGGTTTGAGATATTCCATGCTGTCAAAAAAGGTGGTCAATATGTAGTAGGTACTTAATATTCACAAATATTACAATGTTACAATTTCATTTTGTCTTCCAATCTAAAATTATGCAACATCAAACTTACAGAGTGACAAACGACCATTTGTGAAATGGCATAGCAGCAGAAAAAGCTATTATGTGGGAGCTAATATGTGGGAGAAGGAAAACATGCATTCGTGAGAGCATATTACGTTAAAATCTCTTCAAACAATGTCAGAGATACAAAAAATTCTAATTATTAATACTAGGGGAACCACATGCAGGCTGTAAATACATGTGTGCTCCGTGGTGTATGGAGTTTCATGCACTCTGAAATATTTCGCAAGTGCTTCTCTAAGTCTGTATGAAAGTGATCTGCAGGGATTCAATCCCAGTGCTTGCATCATGTGCTACACACACGCCACAGCAAAGCAAAGCAACACATGCGGGGATGTTTCACTTCTATCAAAGCAAATATTAGTGGAAAACGGTTGGTGACACCTGCATTTGAGGATGTTTATACAGCAAGCATGCCAAAACTTCGGGCACGATCATGCTGTAAGGTCGTCTGAACCAATCCCCACTGTCATAAGGGATTCTTCTAGCCCTGGGGTGGGGACTTTCCATCAGCCCAAGCTAACTGGCCCAACACAGTGATAAAACGTTGAACGTTGGGATCAGCTAAGACTCATCAACTACATCATGTTACTACCACACTGTGCACTATCTTCACCATCACTGTGATGGTTTTCGACAAACTCAGCACTTTTGAATTTTCCTTTGAATGGGGTACTAATTTTTTTCTGGAATAGGGGGAGAATTCCCCAGAGATAAATTCACCCGTTCTGGTATGGAATCCCCCGCAACAAGTTGCCACCCACAAACTATCACCTGACTGACACCCGCACATGACCTGACCACTAAAACCTCCCCGGCTCCCACTCATAATCCGACTTCCGCCCATAGCCTGACCAAAAACCTCCCTGACTCCCGCCCATAACCTGAGCAACAACTCCCTGACTGCCACCCATAATCTGACCACTAACACCTGCCTGCGTCCGACCCATGACCTGGCCACTAATGGGAGAGTGGTGTTACACGTGGGCGTTTTCTGCAGACGACGCCTACCCCTGTTTTCAAGTCAGCTGTTCAAAGTTACACAATGTCGCCCTCAGAGGTCTGTATGTTCTGTTACCGGAGTTGGGTAAAAAGAAGTCCTTGTTTAACGCTTCAATGTTGACTTCTACATAGGTCCTCCATTCATTGTTTTCGTCTTGGTATCGTTCGATTTTCCAATATCCATCAAGAACACGTTCTGCAATGTCTTGTTACTATTAAAAAGTAGATTAAAAAGTAGACTGCCCTATAGTGGTCATTCTTAAGCTTAATATCTTCCCCATTGTGTTCAATATTCCCAATACATGCATTAACAATACGATCCCTTGTTTAGGGTCCTTGAGACAATGATTCATATTATCGAATATTCCCATGTCTTATTTAATGTCCCTCTGGTGTATTATCAAGAAACACTTTGTGGCCTTTGTCTAAAAGGTTACACTGTGCAGGTAGTTCAATGACTCTCGTAGTCCTTGAGCATCTGGATATAGGCCAATAGCTTCGCAATACACTTGGAGTCACCATAGTAAATATCCAGACTCTGCTCGCACACTTGGTACAGTTTTATACCAAACCTGTTCGGCTTCATGGGATTATACACACGGAAGTTGACACGGCTGGTGACTTCATCAAAGCTCAGACATTCCTTTTCTCCATACATATCACTAAATATGCCAGCATTCTGATAAATCTGTTCTTTCAACATGCTTACCGAAAAGTGGAGTGTCGCCAATTTCGTGAAATGACCAGTAATCAGCCAGGTCAGTTTCGCGTTTAAGTCCCATGACAATAACTACGGCAAAGAACAATTTCAGGGGAGACAAATCTCCATTCCGATTGAGGTACTGATCGGCACGAAGGTTGGCTTGCTCGACCAGCGAGTCCCACATTCTGGCATCGAACAATAAATGAGGAGAAATAAAGGTGGGGCCTCGTCTGGAATATCCACCTTAAATCCAGAAATAGCAGAAAACACTGCGTTCACAGTCGACGAATCCACCCACTCCCAACCATTTACCTCATCGGCGGACGGGGAGCCTGGGCTATCTTCCCAGGTGCTCGGCCCACAGAGCAACCCCGGCGCGTCCCCAAGGTGGCGGATAGGGGAATGACCTTTAGTTAAAGGTTAGCCAGCTACTTTAGCTGGCCGCGGCCCATAGTGGGCATTACCTTGTTCATTGCTGGACTTTTTTTGAACATGTGACTTGAAGTTTTGTCTTGCTTGGACTTTGCATTCATTTGACCATAGCATACTTTTCTGATGGACTTTCTTTGGACTACTAGGACAGTTTACACCTGTTTGGCACTGTATGACCCTTTTGGTGTTGATGTGCCGTTAAACTTTGATATCACACACACACACACACACACACTAAATGTATGCAAAATATAAACATGATCATCTGCTATTTGAACATTGCATAACATACACAAGTATTTCGCATGGGCTCTAAAATGCTCATAATCACCCATTCGGTATTTCAAACGCGGCTATCCATACAATAGAAGCAAAAGCATTAGAAATGCAAATATATATTTATGGTGCAAAACTCACTGAAGAGAAGTTAGATGTTCTCTAAGTTGTGCCTTAGCCAACACCTTCTGCTTCTGGAAGAAGAAAGCATAATCTATGCTGAACCTTGGTTTTCTAAAACACTATTTGAGTGCTTTATCTACTTAATCAGTAATATAGTTATCTAGTTATCCTTAGTTATCTATGTCAAGGATATAAATTCGGGCAAAATTCAGGAAATTTCTTGTACGAATGATTTCAAAGGTGGTTGGGCATTTTCTGTCTCAAGATATGAGATATTTGATCAAATTTCTCAAACTCTAGTTCAAATACACCAAGTTCCAAACTGTTAAAACACTTCAGGCTTATTACCTGGTCCTCATTCAAGGCCAGTCCCATCTTAACCTTATTCTCCAGACCCTCGATCTGCAAAGAAAAATAGCATACATGCATTGGAACGCTACTGAGCCAAATATAAGTAGCACACTGCATACACAGTTGAACCTGCTCTAAAGACAACCCATATACAAAGATCAAAGGGATATACTTTCCAAACTATTGAGGCTGCATAAGCATATAAAGACCAGCAATACATAAGGACCATGATACACAAGCATGTTGGTCCCTAAGGTGGTCTTTACATAGAGGTATTACTGTATCACCTGCGGATACCCAAAAAAATCATAGGCTACAAAGTAGTCACAACATTAGGCCAAAGCGCCTGCCTATCCAAAATCTGCTCAAAGTAGCACAGAGGACCCCTGCCCTACTTTAAAGCATAGTTTCCAATACTTTAAGGCAACATATGGGCCCAGAGCAAAGTGATCCCACCATGAACTAGTCTATCTCTCTGTTTTTTTTTGGCAAGCTGTACTTTTCAGCATTAAAAATGTAGTTTATGACCTATACTAAGGACCCAGTCTTAGTTGCAGGCTGATCACAATTCGGAGCTAGCGTCTGTGTACCAGCATATATATTTATTGCACGGATATGGTAGCTATATATCCGTTTGGTCTTTTTCTTTTTCAAACTGCCTCATGTACTCTGGTGCTACACTTTAGTCAGCAGTGCCGAGACAATGGTTCTTGCTACAGTGAGCACAGAAACCAATACATTCTCCTCACATACATTTGCCTTGCATCAATCTCAATATCGGGACAATGCAAAGTGTTTCAGGTTTACAAGAAGATACAAGACGTTCAATCACATTTTACCCTCAGGAATAAAACCCTTCTAGTTTTGACATACCTCTCGCAGTTTTTTCTCAGTCTTCCGGATCTGTCGCTTCCTCCTTTCCTCTGGACCCTACAGAAGAAGTTAAAATTTTGGATACAAAATAAATCATAAGGAGGAAGAAAGAGAAAACAGCAACACCCCCAAAAAAGATCGCATAAAATAATCAAACATTCCCTTAAGGCCACCTATATAATATAAGCCCTAGCAGTACACATTCAAGCAATGTTAAAGCCAATGCCACAAAGTGGTGGCTGTCTCAGTGCCGACCCATCACCATATTGCCGGTAACCTACCATTATACACATTGGGTAACTACTCTGAGTGTGTCATTCTCCTTGCAAGTGTCTACCTATCTGTCCATAATTATGATAAGAGCAAGGTGTTCCGTTAGATTTCATCCTAATATGGAAAGTCGAGTCACTATGCGGGGTGGCTGCACGTGAATGCCCACACAATGATAAAGAGACAAGAAACAATCCTTTCTTTATTTTCAATTGAAACCCGTAGAGCCCTCTTAAAAGCGCAGGAATGGTGTTATATCCATGGATCACTACAGCAGCCCTCCTGCCGTGTTTTTTATTTTGACTACCTCATCCGGATTGCTGTTGTTGTTAGAATCATTTCCAGAAGAAGCATATCCCGACTCTGTCTGTTTCACAGTCTGACGAACTTTGGGTACAATGAAAGAAGCTGCTGGCACTGGTCCTAAACCAAAAGAAACAACAACATCACATCTGGTTTCACAAATTCACATAAATACTAGTATATATGTATTTTTAGCAGTTAAATATGAGCATAAAATACTTGTACATGCTTCTTAGGGCATCTTTCTGATAGCTATATGACTTAACAACAATGGTCATTTTTAAGCACATCTTGAGGTATACATTTTAATATAGCAATTGGGATGTCTGAAAGTGTGATTTAAACTATCTATAACAATTTCAACTGAAAAGAGATGTGACACATGATACAAAGCTTGCATATGACTGAATACAGTAGAACCTGTCTTGAAAGGCCACCCAATTGGCCACAAAAATGTATTCTGTCCAGACTGGTGGTCTCTGGTGACAGGTTCAATTATACTGAAATGTAGGTCCTGCCAAAAATGTGGTCTGTCAAGACAGGTGGTGTATCTTGGCAGTGGTCTCTCAAGACAGGTTTCACTGTACTGCTAACAATATACCCAAACAGTTGGTTAGGTTGGCTTTCTACACAAAACGTTGCTGTAGAATTTTCAGTTCACCAAGGCATGTTAGACATAATCCTTCTGAGGATACTCCCATATCCACATACATCTACCACTGCTTTAGACAAACACATTCACCAACAGCCCATATTTCTGAATGATCATACGTACCACTGGCGTTAACTTTAGGAGAACCTCGGCCTACCCCCCGACCAGCTGCTCCCAGCGAAAAAGCGGAAGTGGCAGTAGCGGCAGCCTTGGCTCGACCAACACCACGGCCGACACCTGGCGGCTGTGTCTGAAGGCTGGGTGCGGGTGCTGAGATGGCAGACACCCCATTGGTCTGGCGGAGTTTTCCCTGTGAAGCTTCAGAGCTGCTGCCTGATGACTGGTGACTTCTCCCTGTTAGCAGCAAAGTATGGTGAATATGGTCAAGCCCAAAAAGTTTGCCAAAAATTTCCCCAAACTTGAAGATGAAGATTACTGGGCTGGTAGTATCCATACACCTTTTTCTTTAAAAAGTTCCGAAAAGTATAGAGTGCAGAGAGCCCAATTTATATACAGAGCAAAATTTTCAAGACCCATACAGGGAAACCGCACTTTTAGTGTGACCACCCAGGAAATATAACCACCTACCAGCATTAAGACCAACTCAGACTTACACACCTGTGCTATCTTGGTTTTTGATTTAAATAGTCTCGTCGGTGGTCTTAAACATGTTAAAAGTCAGTTCGTATATTGGGCCCAGTTTATACAGAAAATCTTAAATCTAGAAATGGACTTAATCCCACTAGTCAGCTTGGCAACCATTGCATTTTCCAGGCTTAAGATCATTTGTCCATATGCACACATGCACCAGTAAATATTCCAATCAGAAGTCTACAGAAGTACCATTCTCACCTGTGGTATCATCACCTGAATGGAACCCATTCTGCACTGGGACAGCCGAGAACAGAGCCTGAGACAATGTTGGTTGAGCATGGACTGGCTTGGGTGGAGCTGTAATACAAAAACACAAATAATACAGAACATCTCATTCTAGTAACAACATGACACGATTTTTACTGTACAGAAATAAGATATACTGAACTACAGCAGATCAAAAAGGCAATGTATTTAATAGAATAGTTTACAGACTTGAGATGTGCATTGCAAAAACATTAACATACACATTATAAACAATAAACAAACAACAAAGAACTGAACTACCACAAAAATCTAACTTTCAGACAAGCCTGCGGTTGCTATTTATATTATATTCCAACTGATATGTCACAATTACAGTTCAACTTCACTCAGAATTAAGACCACCTCAGTTTGAGTGAATGAGAAACTCAAATATAAAACTGAATCATTATTAAGAAACCAGCTTATATAATTAAATCTTTATTCCGAAGTTCATTGGTAGTAAGTATTATCAACCATTTAATGGACACAGAAATGCATAAATTGACAAAATCAAACATTGCAGGTCAGCTACTATTGCTCTAACAATGTATAACAAAGTGACTTGGTAGCTACCTACCAGAACTCCCAATAGCCGTGTTGTTGCCAGGCCTAGCCATGACGGCCAAGTTACCACGACCCATTCCCCGACCCCTAGACAGCTCCTGTAGGAGCTTAGCACTTTCCCTGGCCTCCTCTTCCTTCTGCTGTTGGAATATGCTTCCATTGGGCGCTGCCATCCCTCCGGGTCGCTGCGGGTCTGGACCTGGCCCTCCTCGGCCCCGACCAACGCCCCACTGCGGCTGGACAGGGAACGCCGAGTCGTTTATGCCCATGTGACGAAGGACCTGGGGTAGCGTGGAAGGTAGTCTCTTGGTGGATGGAATGACTCTGGGCTGTGCAGCAGGTCTGTGGAAGAAATAAATCAATACCGAATCAAATGGTGAAAGGTGTATTTGTTTATCAGTCTGCTACTGCTCCACAGGCTACATCCCACCATACAATGGTCATTGGAGACCTGGCTTTGAATTGTAAATGAAGCAAGACAACTTGCCAGATATAGCAAACTGCATTTTTAAAGTTACTACAGTGGTCCCTCTGTTAAAGGACACTCTCTAGAGAGGACACCCCTCTATAAAGGACACAAATTTATGGCAGCAAGTACTATGAATGCACGTAATGCTCCCTCTCACCAA
>JAAUYG010051409.1_pt1 | contig 10580 bp, 11 predicted proteins | sample 7278091 | NCBI WGS metagenome assembly JAAUYG01 (sample SAMN14350201, study PRJNA611818) | marine sediment metagenome | isolation source: surface marine sediment (0.6m) | place: French Polynesia: Moorea | collected 2018-08
GTGACACCAGTTGGAGGATGACAGCAAAAATCTGTTTTTAGGTGGGAGATGGACTTTAACGCATTACTCTATAACCCATAGATTGTTTATGAAAAGTTATATTTTATTTTATTTTATTTTTTTTTTGGGGGGGGAGGGATACACCCTGGTGTAATGTACGTAGAAAGTGTCACTTTAAAGATTACAATATAGCCAAGAACTGTACTAATAAGGATCATTTTGCACCACAAAATCGAAACATGATCAAATTGGCAGTTTCATTTGGAACTCAACCCTGGCCATATTGTGCCCTTTAGTCAATCACATCTATAAAGCTTCGGCCCATCATGAAATGCCGCCATTTTCACACCGTTTCTCTTCATCCAGGTATCTTCTCATTCTTCTGGGAAATTTTCCCGCCGAGTGGTTTAAAATGATCCCTATTGAGATATGATATACTACTATGTGTATAGTAGTTAATAAATATAACTTGGTAGATAATGTATCTTCTGCTTGTACATTAGTGTGTACAGTAGTTAGTAAATATATAACTTGGTAGATAACGTATCTTCTGCTTACCGAATTTCCAGTAAGCGTTAGTAAATCATCAGAAACCTCACCAGAACCAATCCGGCCCAAACCGCGGGAGGAGAAACGAAAGAAAGCCATTCCGACAACTCTAGACAAGACGTCTCGCTCGGCAGAGACGTATGTTCCTCCAGTCAGGCAGAACCAAGATGGTGTGATGAGCAGACTGGAGGAGAGGGAGGAAGAGGAAGAGGAGGAGCGACAGAGTCCGGCCCTGAATGGAAAGTCTCTCCAATCCTCATCTGATCAAAGAGGGGGCGCATTACCTCCATTGGAAGGTATGATGCCTTAACAGCTTGCAGGTTCCTTATAATGTCAATACCACCAAATATAGGCTTAAAAAGGTATGATACCGGTAATTATAGCAGCACGTTTTCTGTAGCTTTAAACAGTTGTAATTTATTTTTCAACCTGGCACAACTTTATTGTTGCACTGTTGGCTTTCTTTTCAGGAACAAGTAAATTCATCAAAAAGAGTCCGTCGAAGGCTGTTGAAGATGTTCCGGACTTGGATGATCTAATGTCGGGAGGGGATGAAGATTCACCATTGGTTAATGGAGGAAATGAACTGGTGTTTGGCCTGTGATAACAGTGGGGTGTGTGTGTAGAAGTTAGGCTTTTTAAGGTAGGTGTTCTATTTCATTGATGGGAAATTTAAGAATATTTCTGGTCGCTAGACATTTGTTTTTAAAGGTAAAATTAATGATTGGAGGTTACGATTGTGTTAAATAATTAATTACTAGCTTTGATATGGAATTACCCACAAATATAATAACCCAGATGTTATCTGATACTATAATGGACAAAGTATCAATGCTTCTGGGCTAGAATTCTCAACAAAAAATTAAGTCTTAAATTGTGACTTAAATCAATAATCGGGGCACTATGATTGGCAAAGAATCAGAGTCAAAGTTTTGAGGTAATTTTTTGGCCGAGAACCCCAACCCTGCCAGTAATCTTGGGAATTTTGAACGTCTGTGAGAATAGATTAGTTACTGAGCAATGGAGTCGTGCTACAAAAATTTCATTCTAATCCATGATTTGGGTGAAAACTGAGTGTTTACTACTGGACAATTTCGGAACTATATCCAGTTTTCAGCAGCAGAATGACGATTTAGCTATTAGAAAGTCGGTCATTATATACATGTGTATTATCTTTACCGGTTTGGATATGTTAATATTGCAGTGCATTGTTTGTAGGTTTTAGATTACCTAGTTTGGCAGATACATGTAAATGTATTGCACAGTAGACGACAAAATAATGCAGTACTTGCTTGTGTAGCAGGCATACTTTAGAAAGTGGTCCTTCTCTTAAAGAACATGCGCTAATATAGGACACCCCCCCTAAAAATGACACATATCTTTGCAGCAAGTACCATAAATACATTTGAAGCTCTTTCTCAAAGGATGCATCTCTATTGTGGAGCGATTTATTTGGCAGACAGGGTGTCCCTATGGACGGGGGATTATCATAATTAATTGTACCTGGCAATTCTTACTGATTTTTCACCAGTCACCTTTCTTGTTACAGGTTTCACCTCTGCCTTGGGATGGCTTGGTTGCAGCATCACAAATCAACAGATTCTACTCGAGAGGAGAGAGCCTGCTGTCCTAGTGCTAGCGTAAAATCTTGGCATTCATCGTTTGAATGCTCACATGCTAGTATCGTCGTTGTTGTGGCAGCGCATCATTAAATTTTACATTTTGCAAGTGATCACTTTAAGGCTTAGGCACTAAAGAGACGTTATGTAAAAGTTGCATGTGATAGTGATACCTGTTATTGCTAAAATACTAGAAAAGAAAAAGTTTTATTCAGTAATCAACGGAACTCTTTGTATAAGGTTCATAAGAATTGCCGCATTTGTAGCTTCAGATTGGCCTCATGAATTCTCAGGAAAGCCATTTACAGCATGTGGTCTGGTACATTTTGTCCCACGTACCCCCACCCCCCCCCTCAAAAAACTTGTATTTCAGCATAGATTTGTGGCATTACCCCCAACACTGCACTTGGGTGTGGGTGGTCTCCGAACTCTATTTTTTTGCATATGTTCATTACTCAAGCAGTTTTTGTGTGAGAAGTCAAATTACTTTACTAGTGGGTCAGTGGTATGCTATAGACAGAATGGTTGTGCTACAGAGAGTATATGCTACACAGGGAATGGAAAGTTGTGAACATGGTGAATGCAGTCTTCACTGCTTGAATAGGAAGGATGTTTATTTATAAATCGTATTATACTGGTGAATCTTGCACAAATATGCAGTATATCATGAGGTTGTGCTTGCATGTTTATTTATAGAATGTTTTTCGTTGACAATTATGTTGTACCGTTTTTGTAGCCTTGTTTCTGCAAACTGTCCATGTTAGTTTCTAGGAGTGCATGTGTACTGCAACTTCGGAGTAGTTATGGGGCCGGTTTCAAAAATCTTAAGTCCGCTATTGTTCTTCAAAAGAAAATGGTTGCCAAGGTGATGGTGTCGTTTTGTCGACTTAAGATTTTCCTGGCCCCTGATGGTCTGTACTGCATACCGGAAATATGCAAGTTCAGTGGTGAACTGCTCAGTCAGAAAAAAAATTTGGTTGTTTATTATTCTTCTACTGTATGCAGGGTTTTCAATTTACTGGTATGAATGTACAAGTCTGAAGCTTATATATTTGTGTTTACAAACATACTTTTTAGGATTTTGTTTTTGACAAAATAATCACGTGGTAGCAGTATTTGTATTGTAACAGTATTTATCATGCATGTATGTGATCAGGGAAGGTCAGAACTACATTTGGGAATACATGTAAATTTGTCTTGAGAGACCAGTCATAAGAGACACCCATCTTGAAAAAAGACCATACTTTTTTCTAAAAAAAAGTCTGAGCCTACATTTCCATATAACGACACATTTGCCAGACCATGTGCTTTGCAGACCCCCAGAATTCTGCACTCAGAAAATGGTAATTCTGTGATCAGAAAATGGAAATTTTGTGCTCTGAAAATGGAAATTCTGCCAGGTCGGCTTTTCTGCGATGTGGCGCACCAAATCTGGGCTTCTGTACGTGTTGCTGCGTCCAATTCTCAATTCTGCATGATTTTCTGCGATGATGAAATCCAGAGTGGACTGGCTTTGAGAGACATTTTCATAACCGACAGGATGGTCTTTCAAGATGGGGTATCGAGTTCCCAATTTTTTTTGTCAAAGCATCTTGCTGCCTTCATCAGGAGAATTTGACTGGGCTGATATCACTCATTGTGTAACTGTATAATTTAAAATTAAACAGAGATGTGACCAGGGTAATAATACAATGTGACTCTGGGCTATTTTGGAGTGGCATGATTTAACAATTTTTTTAAGGTCAACTGCATTGTGGGTTAATTCAGCTGCAAATAAGAAATTGAGCATGCAGAAATGTAAGCCTGTAACCCCCCCCCCAACCTTCAGAATGAATTGGTCCATACAGCAGGGTCGCATCTCATGTATGCAAATTCTGGGCGAATACCAGTCCTATGTCAGTTTCATTTCTTGCTCCATAATAAACTCCTCTATGGCAGCTAAACTATTGTACACGATTATGGTGGTATCACTTAGGTGAAAGGTCATCTAGGAGAAGTATTCGCCATTTGTTATTAAGAGAAAACATACACTCATCTTCTGCCAAGAGATATAGCATGTTGAGACCTAAGAGGAGTGAGTAATTACAAATAAAGGCGATTTTTTTCGTTCACATGGAATGCGTTTGGAAATTGTGTACCTTAAAATGATGCAGTACAGCTCTTTTCAGAAACTATATACTAGAGACTACCAACGCCTAGCTAACTTATAGAATGTCAATATTACTGTCTTAATATATCTACTTTGTCACAGATAATGTGACTGTTATATAAACACATCCCAAAGTTGTCCTTTCCTTGTTCGGATCTACCGTATAACAACCATACAAAATATGAAGCCAATGTGTAGCAAGGTATGAAAGGCAAATTAAAGAGGCAATTTATGTTAAGTTTTAATATCTGTACCCATTAGCCAACTGGTGTTTAGTTTAACATATCGAAACATATTTTTATTGTCTGGATACACAGTCCATAACTATGTATTTTCAGACAGCTTTGGAGATATATGTCATATACACATATAATCAATTATGGTATGCACAGTTTCACACAATACTGTATGTTAAAACGGAAGACATTGTTCACTTACCGTACTTTCTCCTGTGATAAGGTCACAAATAGTACACTCTACAGTGGTTTCCTGTTTGGCCTTTATTATGTATGTTTCTGGTAAATAAATTACTGAATGCTTTTTCTCGTACTTATAGTGGCATCTCTTTAAAAGCACAAAAGCAAGCCGGGTGTTTATTGGGGCATCCCGTCCTCTGACTGGATCCCCAATGGGCTTGCAGACTTTTTTTTTTTTTCTCCTTTTTCCCTCCGCCGAATATGGCATTCTCGGAGACCAAACACAATGAAGGAAACATTGCATTGACCTGGTATTTTAGGAAAAGCTCCTTATAGGTGGCCTTCAGAACAAGGGTAAATTTGTTTTCTGGTGCAGTCATTTTCTACCGAGTTATGGCCGTTTTGGGGGTAAAAATATAGCACAAAAATGCATTTCAGAGGCCAAACACAATGAAGGAAACCTTGCAGTGCCCTGGTATTTTATGACAAGCTTCTTATAGGTAGTCTTCAGAACAAGTTTAAATTTTTTTTTTGGTGCAGTCATTTTCTGCCGAGTTATGGCCATTTTTCGAGTAAAAATAGCTCAAAAATGCATTCTCAGAGGCCAAACACAATGAAGGAAACCTTGCAGTGCCCTGGTATTTTAGGACAAGCTTCTTATAGGTAGTCTTCTTATAGGTAGTCTTGTACGTTAGAGCTATTGGACTTTTTTTCAAGATGTGACTTGACATCTTACCTTGGACTTTGCACTCATTTGACCATAATATTCTTTTCTAGTAGACCCTGCTTAGACTCATAGCGCAGTTTACACCTGTTTTGGCACTATATGACCCTTTTGGTGTTGATGTGCCGTTAAACTTGGATATCACTCACACTCGAGGACCCATGCAAAACAACAGAACAACCACAATAATAACAAAAAAGAACGTCCAAACAAACCCAAAAGACCTGCTACATTGGAACTGCCTCAATTACTTTCTTCCTATAAGTGAGCATGGACAATGCGCTTTCCCAGTAACGATACTTTATCATTCCCTGTATGGTGGACCCGTCTGTGCCCGTTCGAGGCTTCCCGAGCAGGGCAACATGACTTAGTCATTCGAATACGGTATCTGATTCAACAGAAAATGGTAAAAGGATCAGCAAATAGATTTACGTTCTGGCTGGATACTTCCTCCAAGATACATTGTTGTTTCAGTGCCTTTCTTGAGAGGGCCTAAACAACATTACATCGGCATGATTGGGGCCTCGGTAGCTAATGGCCGGATATGGTTATTTATGATGCCATTGCTATATGCTATAGTTAGGGGTGAGTCGGCTAGAATTTCCCCCATCCCACCCCACCCCCAGGACCTCAAGTATGTTCCAGGTCACTTTTGTTAGGCGCAAGGGGCCGGTTTCTGAAAACATGAAACATCTTAGGTCTAGAAACTGCCTTAAGTTCACTAATCACCATGGCAACCATTGTTCTTTTCCATGCTTAAGATCACGACTTGACTTAAGTGAAACTGGCCCGATGTCACATTTTAATTGATCTGTCTCAATGGGGAATTCGTCGTGACATATCGTACTGTCACAAGAGCAGCAACTAAAACATACATTACACTTGCAATGTGTTTCGTTGTTTCCAGTCTGATACCCTTGACACCGTGCCCAATATACTGTTTATATTTTTGTTATATATTTATTTATGTATTTTTTAAATTACTAATAACAATAAAATGGCCCATTTAACGTTCTGATTGAAATGTGCAATTCTTTATATAAAATACATTGCATACATGTAGTTAAAGCCTTCCTATTACATGGAAATGTCTCGTGTAACTTTAACTTTGGTTAAAACTATGAATTGATAAGTTGTAAACTGCTTTATTCCATTCAATTTACAATTTCACAAATAGACATAACTAGAACAGGACCCACTGATAATAGTCATAATAGTCATACCTACCCCCAAAGTACCAGTACTTTATGTACCAGGCCCAAACCGTGAAATATTTAAACAATCATTCTTATACAATGCTCCTTTAGTGTGGATTTCTTTACCAGATGCTGTAAAGCTTTTATCTTGTCACCATGTTTTAAGATTACAAAATGCACGTTTTAAACGGAAAAGCACCGACAACTATTAGTTAATAATTATTAATCTTTTATATGATGCTATTGATATATGTTATATAGCTGTTAATAGTATGCATATTTTTCCGCTGGGCGCCCGTGTAGAATATAGCTTGTTTATAACTGGCCCACTCAGTACAAAATAACCTAACCTATTTTCTCCAATTTAACCCATTTAACTCCAACTCCGTTTATACACAGCCGACCAAAATGGTTGTCATAAAAATTCATGTGACAACCATTATGTACGATAGATATAAATAAATAACTAGGACAGGGCCCACTGACAATAGTCACAACTAGGGCAGGGCCCACTGACAATATTTATAACTAGGACAGGACCCACTGACAATAGTCATAACTAGGACAGGACCCACTGACAACAGTCATAACTAGGACAGGACCCACTGACAATAGTCAGAACTAGGACAGGGCCCACTGACAATAGTCATAACGAGGGCAGGACCCACTGACAATAGTCAGAACTAGGACAGGGCCCACTAACAACAGCCAGAACTGGGACAGGGCGCACTGACAATAGTCATAACTAGGACAGGGCCCACTGACAACAGTCAAAACTAGGACAGGGTCTGCTAACAATAGCCATAACTAGGACAGGGACCACTGACAATAGCCCTAACATTTATAACAGATTCTATCATCACACATAGGATAATATGTATATGTTTGCCAATATATCCTTATCAAATTTGGTAGCCCAGTCATGAGACATTCTAGAGGGTTGGCAGCAGTGTTTTTCACAATGCACTCTTCAGTTCGTATTCGTCATTGTTTTTTACATGTATGTCCTTGTCCAACAATTTATATTATTAAGTGTGACCTGCTAACGAGTTTTACATATACTATCATACATAATGGTTGTCACATGAATTTTTATGACTGTTACCATTTTGTTCGGTGGTGTATAAACGGAGTTGGAGTTAAATAGGTTATTAATTGGAGAAAATAGGTTAGGAGTAGAGGTCCAATGCCGGTTTTATCACTGGTACTAGCGTCAAAGCAAAAACTGTTCCAGTAAGCGAATTTATTCGAATAAGAAGCATGCTACTTAAATATTTATATATGGTAGTCGTGTTCCGTTGCAGTTGTGTGAATTTCCACTGCCAGAAGACTACCGCCGCATTCTGTGGCTGATCATTAGTGCGATAAATGCCTCTGAATTGGCACCTACATGTACATGTATTCAGGGTGTCATTAGGATGGAAAGAGATCGTTTACGTGACGTATGTACAATAGAAAGAGCTTAGCAACCATACACATGACGTGATGGTGATTCCATTATATCAGTTTGTGGCTACTGCTTACCCTCCGCTAATGTGTTTCATTAATGAAAACGTCAAATGGCTTACTAATGGCTAATATCAACTCTTTGTGTACCCGGAAAATGCAATATTTGTGATGGGTCACTCTCAGCTGTTACGACCTGGAGGTGGATAATTTATTTCCCGTAGTGACACAGCTAATGGACTTCAAACACAAAATGACTATGGGATGCTTTCATTGGCTAACTGCGACGCATGCGCAACACCTCGTTACACTCTCTCCAGGAACAGAATCGAGCCATGTGCTCTGGAAAGAAGACGGTATCAGCACCTCAGCCGCAAGTTACAGTTTTCATCAGTTTAGAAAATAATATCTTGGAATACATCATTCTAAGTCATTCACATGAAATTAGCACAGACGAGCTGCAATCAAACAGATCATTCTTGAGCGATTTCTTGCATCCCATCCTACAAAGCATGCAGAGCCAAACAACAGGATCCACAATGGCGCCGACAACGTCAACACATGTCGGGGACATATTGGCGACAGTCGCGTTATGTATCGTTGTGGTCACTGAAATTACCTGTTTGCTAGGATATCCAGTACTGGCGAGATTCGTGCGACAAAAAGGTACGACATTGTATCAGCAGGACGTCCACAAAGTCAGCGCTGTGGCGGTCATAGTGCTGGGGTTTGCTATGACTCTTATATATTTACCAGCATCTGTGGCTCTACTCGGATGGCACCGCAGTTTGGATCACCACCCTTTAGCCTGCTTAATTATATATTTAATTTTAGCCATGTTTTCTTTCATCACAATCAGCACTTTGTTCCTGATGGGTCTGATGTTCGGTGTATCGATATTATTTCCGCTTCATTTTAATAGGATCTTCACCCTTACAAGATCTGCACTGCTGATTGTGTTGTTTGTGTGGCTCCCACCCATTGTACTGGTCACACCCCTTGGTTTAGTACTGTACAATTACAACGGCTATTCCACGCAGGAAGAAGTCCGGTGCTTGACTGGTTTCCACTACTGGCCGGCCTGGATGAGGCACATGACTTCGGTTTTATTATACCGGTCATGGTTGAAATATTTATTACACATTTTTATATTTTATTCGTCGCATGGAAACGATCCAAGACACCGATAATGTCCGGAGAAAGACCAACTTCAGGATTAAAAACAGCCAGAAGGAGTCAGAGCAGACCATCTCTGGAAACCGTACGCGATTCTGCACCACCAGCTCGAAGGACTGAGCAACCCTCAAACAGGTGGAAAGGCACGTGGCTGATAGTTTTGATGCTTTGTGGCATGGTGTTGTTTCTGCTTCCCTTATTTATAGCAACTGTCTCGGCCGTGTGCGAGAGCTGTGTACCTCAGGATGTTGGGTACATCCTGCTAGTGCTGGTGTTCGCATTGACACCACTTGCTCCGCTCAGCTTTAATTGGATGCATCGCGGATCAAGGGCAGCCATGAGAGACATAGTTTGTAACCTTGTGAAATGTAGACACGGTGCTCAGGGTTTAGAGATTTGACCTGTGACACAATTAGTCACGGGTCTCAAGATTTAGAGCCTTGATGGTGATATATTTAGACACCGGCCTCAAGCTTTAGAGGCTTTGTTGTGACATATTTAAACACTGGCCGTGAGCCGTGATGGTGAAATATGTAGTCACGGGTCTCAAGATTTAGAGCCTTGATGGTGAAATATTTAGACACGGGCCTCAAGATTTAGAGCCTTGATGGTGAAATATTTAGACACGGGCCTCAAGATTTAGAGTCTTGATGGTGAAATATTTAGACACGGGCCTCAAGATTTAGAGCCTTGATGGTGGAATATTGAGACACGGGCCTCAAGATTTAGAGCCTTGACAGTGACACCTTTTCAAGTTTCAGTGATTAAAGTAAAGATCGATAGATTCAGAAAAACGTACTTTTAAGGGACACCATGTGTAGGGAGACAGGATTAAACAGAATGCTAGCGGATCCGAAGGTGATTGGTTGACCTCTGGTCCAAACACAACGGCCGGGGAACATGGTTGTCTCAATATTTGGCAGCTGATAAGTAGCTGATAACTGGTTTATCGTCAAAGGTACAGTCTCGGTTTGAGAAGCTAAGCGCACAAATTAAGGCAATGGAGGAAAATATACTTGCCCCTGTGGAACTGTTACATGAAAATATAGAGATTGTGAAAATACCGAGGTTTTAATATGAAAAACTCGATCTTTTCACGAGCGAAGCCATTAAAAAATAGAGACTGTGAAGTTCTCGATCTTTTCACGTGAAATCATCGAATTTTTCACAGTGACTTCAATATTTCACTGTCTCGCTTTTTTAATATGACGTCCTGTGAAATTTTAAAGTCGAATTTGCCGTGAAGAACTCGCAGTTTTCACAGGCGAGCTTGTGAAGAACTCGATGTCTTCACGGTACTGTTAA
>JAAUYG010195243.1_pt1 | contig 10579 bp, 11 predicted proteins | sample 7278091 | NCBI WGS metagenome assembly JAAUYG01 (sample SAMN14350201, study PRJNA611818) | marine sediment metagenome | isolation source: surface marine sediment (0.6m) | place: French Polynesia: Moorea | collected 2018-08
CCTTCCTCTTGCCCCCCCCACAAACACACCCACACATTCACGGTCCCCCCCCGCCCGCCCCCCCCCCGCCGGGCGGGGGGGGGGCGCCCCCCGCGGCATCGCACCCACAGCGTCGCGTCTTGCGGCACTCATTTTTTTTTTTTTTTCTGTCTGCAGACATCCGACATCATGCGCCTCCTGTGCAGAGATCATGTCTGTGCTCTTCTTCAACACGATGAGGTACAAGGTGCAGGACCCGAGAAACGCAGCGAACGACAGATTTATCCTGTCCAAGGTACGTGCGCCACAACAAGGCAAGATGTACCCTCTACTGTGACATGACATGTCTCCAATGGTGGTCCTGTCCATCAGTCTGCCTCTGTTCATCTCCCAGCGGAGAGTGTTTCAGGTTTTGATGTCTCACTTGAAGAATTGCATTGTGAAAGTGCATGGATAAGCTTTTTTCTGTTGGTTGTAGGGGCACGCTGCTCCAGTCCTGTACGCTGCTTGGGCTGAAACTGGACTTTTTCCGGCAGAAGACATGCTCAAACTGAGGAAGATTGACTGTGATCTTGAAGGACATCCCACCCCGGTAAGTACATACAAAGAACTGGAATGTTTTTACCCTTCTTTTGCACCGTGTGTCAGTTTATTCACTTGAACTGGAAAGTTCATGGAGTACAAAAATGCTCTAATCTTGTATTTTAAACTGCGCGTACTTGTTTGCAGAGGTTGAACTTCGTGGATGTAGCTACAGGGTCGCTGGGACAGGGTCTGAGTTGTGCCGCGGGAATGGCCTACGTTGGGAAAAACTTCGACAAGGCAGAGTAAGCATTTCTTTTCACGATTATGGGGCAAACACGAAAGCAAATGTGTCCTCGAATTACTCTGGAGAATCTGCAAACGAGTGTGTTCGAAAATCTTGTTTGTGATCACCCTTCCTCCTTCCAATGCGAGGAACTCAAGTACGTCGTTTCCCGTTACAAAACTGTTCAACTGTTTCTTCAGTCAGGAGGAAGAGGCATGGTGTGTGTGATAAGTCCTGCATGCATGGGTGTGTGTGACAAGTCCTAGAGGCATGGGTGTGTGTGACGAGTCCTGGTCAACGAATCAGTTCAGACCAGTCGCATACAAAGACATGGGAAGGCGAAAGAGACGAATGATGTTCGTTTATGAAATGTTTTCTGCATTTTGTGCAGTTACCGCGTGTACTGTCTGATCGGGGACGGCGAGTCGGCTGAGGGCGCAATCTGGGAGGCGCTGTCCTTCTGCAGCAACTACAAACTCGACAACATCGTCGCTATCTTCGACGTGAACCGGCTGGGTCAGAGTGAAGCGACGGCCTTCCAGCACGACACCGAGGTGTACCGCAAACGACTCGAGGCGTTCGGGTCAGTGTGAACAAGAAGCGTTTTGTGACCGAAAGAAATAAGAAGTGCAGAGACACTGGGTTCGACGCCCCCACCACTTGGTTTGGGGAACAATCTTGGAGAACATGACCCCTCGGGATGACCCCCCCCCCCCTGTGAAGAATGGAGAACACCCCCTCTCCACCCCTGGAAACTATGGAACATAATGCTGTGTCAAATCACGAACTGATCACTCTTTTTTACCGGTATGTTTAACTTCCTGCAACTAAAAGACGAGATTGTGAGGGAATGTGAAAACTAATTTCCTTCTGCCCAGGCGCCTTTTGATTTCTTTCATTGGAATCTGTACCAATTGTAAACGTCGTCCAACAAAGTGCCAATTGCTGGTCTTTGGACAAGTGATTTGGAGATATTTACTCTAGATGCTTTCAGCTGGAACACGTACGTGGTGGACGGACACGACGTGGAGGTTCTGTCCAAGGCTTTTCACGACGCCAGTACCGTCAAGGGGAAACCAACCGCCATCGTGGCCAAAACTTACAAGGGACGCGGATTTCCAAGTGAGAAGCAAACTGCTGCCTTTATCCTGAAAGGATAGCAACAATGTGGCCCCGTGTTTTGGGTGGAGGAGAGATCTGTGTTGTTCCGAGTGCCCCTGTGGCAGAGAGTTTCAGATGACGTGTATGGGCCAAAAGTCGACTGTCATTTGGAAAGTCCATCCAAATTTGTTCCCCTTTGTTTTAGCAGACTGTTCCATGTTTTTGCCGTGAAACCAGAAGTGGATTTGTGCAATGTCACCACATTAAGTTCGTTGTTTGTGTAGGTATCGAGGATGAGGACAACTGGCACGGCAAACCTCTCGGTGCTAAGACGGACGCCGTGATACAGGCAATCAGCGAGAACATCGCGAACAAGGGTAAACATCAGCTGTGCCCCAGAGCTCCGGAGAAAGACCTCCCAGCAGTCGCCTTCGGGGGCATCAAACTGTGCGAACCACCCAAGTACAAACTCGGTGACAAGGTAGGTTTGGCTTTTCCAGTCCACTTTGTATGGCATTGGTTTGTGCCGTTGTTTTCTTGTGATAGTTCTTGATCAGCTTCGCCAACACATTCACCAATAGACGGGTGAAGACCGTCACACGGGACCCTTCTGCGTTTCTTTTAAAAAAGGGTATGGAACCTGGTTTATGTTGTAGGTAGCGACGCGAATGGCGTACGGTACAGGATTAGCCAAAGTCGCCAAGGACAATCCACAGGTCATCGCCATGGACGGTGACACCAAGAACTCTACGTTCTCGATTAAAATGAAGGCAAGTCTTCCACATCAATGAGATCTGATGCCCGGATTGCACATTCCTGCCTGACGTTCTCCCACCATTGCTCTTCCATTCAAGAAATTGGAAAAACACCCAGATGATCCCTTTCTGTGCTGTTCCGGGGCAAGATTAGTTTATAGAAGCGCGGCCTGAATGAAATCAGCCACCCTGCATTCCCCCTTTTCGTTGTCGTCGTCGTCGAGCCGCCGCCGTTCCCCCATCCAATCACTGAGCATGGGCTCGTTTGTTCGGCAACCGGGTCTGTTCGTTTTTGCAGGAAGCGTGCCCGGAGCGCTTCATCGAGTGCTACATCGCTGAGCAGAACCTGGTCGGGGTTGCGGTCGGCGCGGCGTGTCGGGACAGGACGGTTCCGTTCGTGTCGACGTTCGCGTGTTTCCTGAGCCGAGCGTACGACCAGCTGAGAATGGCGGCCGTCTCCCAATCCAACGCCAACTTCTGCGGCTCTCATGTCGGCGTTTCTATTGGTGAGGCACTTCGCTATGCTTGTTTTTTGACACCCAATTTGTGCGCTACTTTGGAACATGAACGCACTCGCGAACTCGGAACATGGTCCAGTCGGCAGCTTTCTGTGGATAGAGAGGGTGTTGGTGAATATCTTCTTGACAGGGAAAATACGGGACATTGTGGGTTTCGTTGCAAATGTATTCAACACAACTGTGGAAACAATTTTGCTTCATTGCAAATGAGTGCAGTCGTCTGATCGTAAGACTCCTGCTTTGCAATCACAAATATCTGTAAACGACCGGCAGATGTCTGGCCACAAAAGTGCAGCCCTCGAAATCCATGTGAGGTTTAACATCTGTTGGGGGAAACACTTCCGGCGATTGGGGAGGGTAAACCTGAGCCACTAGGAACTCTGAACTTAACGGTTGATTGTGATTGGTTTGCTGCAGGCGAGGACGGCCCGTCGCAGATGGCGCTGGAGGACCTGGCGATGTTCCGTGCCATTCCGAACTGCACTGTCTTCTACCCGTCGGACGCCGTGTCCACGGAGCGCGCCGTCGAGCTGGCCGCCAACACGCGCGGCATGTGCTTCATCCGCACCACGCGCAGCGCCGCGCCCGTCGTCTACGAGAACAACCACCAGTTCGCGGTCGGCAAAGCCAATGTACGTGATCGGCCGGGTGCCCCACTTAGTGAAGGCCTTTTTTTGACGCCAAACGCAGAGTATTTAGGCCGAGCGCAACAGTAAGACGAATAGGCCTTATGGAGTCATGTACGTGTCATCGTTGTCGTGGAGGACCCCCCCCCCCCCCCCGTGTTGGATGGTTGGGGTGCTTGGCCGTTGCGCTGACTAAGCGTACATGTTGATCACATGCTGTTTCAAATACGTGGCTTCAGAAATGATTCGCTTCGCTGTTTTGCTGCGGTGTTCCAGTCCAAAATGCAACATTCCAACTGCTTATTTGGTTTCTGGTCTGAAAAGGCTGAAATGTTCAAAACGGAGCTTCCTTTCAGAGAGCGAGACAATTTTTAGACACTTGATTTGCCACTCTCAATGTGGTTTTGTCGCCGCAGCAAATCTCTCCGTCTGTCGACGTGGAAAGCGCACAGCAGCAACAGGAAAATCTTCCAATCAATTTTGTTCTTCATTTGCTGCGTCTGGCAACAGCAATTGAAAGGAATGGCATTGGAGAGATTGTGGCGCCTTGTTCCTTGTACTTGAGATTGTATTTCTGGTGTTGTAGATCCTGAGGCAGAGCAGCGCGGACCAGTGCACGCTGATCGGGGCTGGCGCGACGCTGGTCGAGGCGAACAAAGCGGCGGACGCGCTGGCGGAGTCCGGGATCCACGTGCGCGTCATCGACCCCTTCACCATCAAACCCCTGGACGCGAACACCATCGTCAGCAGCGTCAAGCAGACCGGGGGTCGTGTCGTCGTCGTGGAGGACCACTACCCCGAGGGTCAGTACTTTATCTTTGAACTCGTTAGAAAAGCGACGGCGAACTGAACTCGTGATCCGCCGTAATGCACTGGGGACGACACCAGCGTTTTGAGATTCATAAAGCAGGGCTATTCCGTTCATCCACTGAGACAAGTTGCCAACAGAACATTTGAAAGCCAAGCACAAGGCGCCAAAGAATGTTGCGAGAAAGTGTTCAGTAGAATGTGGGAACACCAACTCAAGGGATTTAAAAGTTGTGAACACACGCAAGTTCTCTTCTCGGTAACGTGTGGATTGTTGTTTTGCAGGTGGAATCGGAGAGGCTGTGAGCGCGGCCCTGGCGACGGAGCGCGACGTCGTCATGAAGCATCTGGCGGTGCGTCAGGTGCCGCGCAGTGGTAAACCCCAGGAGCTGCTCGCCATGTTCGGCATCGACGACCAGCACATCGCGAAGGCCGTCAAAGAGGCGCTCAAGATGTAACCGCAGTGAACGCCACCGACCCGGTCAAGAACGCACGTCTTTTACCGCACTTAGGGACCATTCAAATCACATTCTGCAATTAGTGTCAAGATCATGACCTGAAATTCCAAGCATTTGATTTTTTGGCTTTTGCAACTTCTAGTATCGCAAGGTTTAGTGCCATAGCAGCAGCAGCAGCTTTTCCAGTGAAGATGGCATTTAATGTTCCAACATACCAGCTGGTCATTCCTGGTCATTCCAAGAAAAGTGAACTTGTGCTTTCAAGACAATTTAAAATGGTCGTTAGTTATCTTATCCTTTTTTGTGATTCTTGGGTTTACCATTCTGTGAATTATTTTTTCTTTTTGTTGAAGGACTATTGGTTGAATAAAAGCTCTAAAGATGAAACCTAGTTTGGTTTTCAGAGGTGAAACGTTTTGCGCGTGTGACGGATCAAAGTCACGGTTCCGGTTGCAGTGGTTCGAGAAAACCGCACTTTCTCATCGGGGATGTTGCGCGATGCACCGTTTTAAGATTTGCTCACTGGACACAAGACCATCTACACGGTTTGCTGCCACACACACACACAATTTTTATGTAATCAACATGTTTATTCGTAGGAAACATTCTCTGACAGGACACACTGGTCACAGATCTACATGTTAACGCGAGGAAACAAAACAAATGCAACTGTCACATGACTTGGCGATGAAGTTTCACTGGGAATGAATTCATTTCCGCAAGTTACAGTGATGATATCCCCGACCCCAAAATTCCACCAACAACAACAGGAAATAAAAATCTTGAACGGAAAAAATCAACAAAAACAGGATTGACCCAGTTACACGGTGGAAATGATAGCAGAACACGCGTGAAAACAATGCAGTTCTTTCATGACGTTTGGAAGCGGACGAACTTCCAGGTGTCTGTGTCGAGTGGAATATTCCGCTGAATTCTCGCCATTTCAATTGGCAAACATTCGAAGTGTGCGATCATTTCAACTTTGCAACGGGTTGACTAGATGCAGTGATAACATCAGGTAAATTCAATGTTTTCGGCCTGTGGCCTCGCAGTGTCAATTATTTTCCACTGAAGTACCTCCAGCATGTATTCTTGAACAAAAATGGTGATTCTTGAGTTTTCCTTCATGTATGCCAGACAAAAATGTAAAGGAGTTGTTTGCGAATTCAAACCATTGAGGTCCAAAAGATGTCAACAGGGAACATTTACCCACAACCACACACACAATGGGAGGAAAGTACACTGAAATTTGAGAGGCTAAAATCACATCTCAAGCTCAGGAATAACGCAGAGACCACTCCAAACTTTTTGACCGTCACAATGATAGATCAGCGTCAACGTAACAAGTACAGGACACAAAATAACTTGGGAATGCTTTGAATTCGTTTCTGAAACGAGGCCAAACTTAATAGAATCTCGGTTGGGAGAAAATTTGTCTTCTGTTTCTTTGAAATTCCAAATTCAGTCAAACACGTTTTACTCAAGCCTGACTTGGCCACAGGGGAAAACGAAATTACCGGCCGTTCATTTGGCAAAATACAGTGTGCATGGTAGGAATCGGTAACTCAGTGGGACAAGAAAATGATAACATCAACACTGAAATATTCCCCACGATGAATGAACTAACTCTCAAAATTATTGCTTTTCTCATCAGAATTGAAGAGACAGAATAATCCACACGTCATGTATTTCTGGAACACAACAAGCACAGAAGAAATAAAACTGTAAGCTCGTGACAGAAAGCTTGCCTTCTGTACAAAAAATATCACGTGCTATCTACAGGTTGTTTTTTGGTGCGTTTGTTGAACTTGTCAGAATGGTGGATCTTTCATGCCTGGCAAAAATTGTGGTATGTATGAATGTACATGAGAGAACTTAGCACTTTTCTGCTTTGAATTTCGGGTCTTGAAAAATGGCGGGTGGGGGTGGGCTACAAGGGTCAACTTTGAAACAGATTGGTCCGAATGACAATAGAATCTACAATGTGCTGGTCACACACGTTGTGTTCTTTCTTCAGTGTAGCTATTCATACGAAATCAGGAGCAAGTGTCAATTTGTGAAACTTAGAACATTTTTACACAAATTTCATTTTGAGCAAACCTTTGCACTAACCATAACTGGCTGAAAGCCCTTGTATGACAACAGTGGAATTTATTGTACATAATTGACTGTCATGTAAGAAGTCGACACTATTGAGGTGATGTGTGAAGGTCTCTGCACATCCGATGCGGAATGCGTATCTCACACCGTCAAACTTTGTGATCCCAAAATCACTTTGAACACTTCTGAACACAAGTGTTCATCTTTCACCCCAGAAGGTGACGTTCGTGCCCAGCGCATTGCTCACAAGATGCGCACAAACCATTCCGTTCAAGAAACACTCACATCTCACACGTATGTTTTGTGAGAACGAAACCAGACCTCATGAATGCGCACGATCGAAAACAATGCACGAGATTCTTCAAAAACAAAAAGTCCCAATTCAAAGGAATGACTCAGCTTTTTCACTTTGTTTTGTCAATTTGAAAAACCAAGAATGGACAAGGCGTGTCTGTTTCATTCTCTCTTGAATTATGGGTTGCGCTTAGGAATTTTTAAACAAAAAACATGGAATGGGAATGAACACACAAATGGCACTTCTGTTGCTGTTGTGAGAAACCTCGTCGTTTCCTGTCACCAGCAGTGGTCAGTGTTAGAAATGACACCCCTGCTCGCTTAATCCAGAGAGAATTCCAATTGAAACAAGAATGGAATCACGCTTTCGTGCCAACAGCAGATTTTTTTCTTCCCAGCGGAATGCAGGCGCGGATTTGTTTAGTTGTTGAGACCCGCGCAATCCGCACGGCTGCAACAGGGTGGCCACAGCTGCTTTGGCATGACAATGCATTGACCCTGTGCCTGTTGATACCAACACAACTGGATGAATCTTGCAAGGATAAAGCGAGAAGGGACGCACGTCTACCTCGCGCGTGAACCACACTTTGGCTCGAAAGACGAAAAGCTCAGCTGTAGGTTCTTTAGGCCCAATCCACACCGGATGCAAGCACACGAAATCACGCGCAAATCCTTTGATGTTGCTTGTGTGCAGTGTGAACACTCCCATTCACAGCAGCAGGTTCCATTTGTTTGCATTGCGCCTGCTCGTCCAGTGTGGATGGGGCCCTTACCCTCGCCTCAGATCGCGTTGTGGTGGTTACGTCTGACAATCATTACCCTATCTACTTCCTCTAAGCCTACAAGTATCTCAAGTATGAAAGTACACTGTGTAAGAACTGTGCGTTGATTGCTAAATATGTCAGCAACAAAGAGGTAACTGTATAAATTTCAGTACCAGTATCAGAGTTGTAATTTTAACACAGCTACAACACGAATACCCCGTGACACAGTAGAAAAGTCGCTGCTGTTTCCACTGAAACCACTGCAACACACGAAAGCACAACATAGGGAAACACGCAACAGAAATGAAAACACCAACTGTTGTGGAGTGAACGATTCGAACAATTTCATGGAATGATTTAAATTCCTGAAAACTCATGAACAATATATTTTCCTTGGCAAAAGACGAGATTTTCCTGCCATACAGTTGTTGTTGTGACCAGTTTTTCTGCAGTTACAAGATTGAATCACACACAGGAGAACGAGAAAAGGCGACACAAAACAATCCACAGAGAGATGTGTTCTTCAACTTGAGTGGACAGTTGAACCTCAAGTTTGAAAAGTTGAAAACAAGTATGTATTGATGACCTGTACGTTTGATTTGTGTACCTCCAACTGTCAGTTTTGTTGACCTGGCCAGCAAAACATGTTTATTCCCTTGCAACCCACAGCCATTTTCAGTTGTTTGTCGTATTTACAGAAAGAAACAGCTTGTTGTGTTCAATGTCCACACAATGAACTGGCACATTTTTTTTCTTACAGACCAAAAAAAAAATAAATTTGCTTGGAATGGGAGAAAGTCTGCATGTTAAAACTGTTACTCAGAAATGACTGAAACTAGAAATGATTCCAACACTTCCCCGGCATAGAACCAATTCCACATTCTGACTAGTGTAATTGAACAAAGCTTTGTTACCTGAAGTACATCACTACACTAACCCGAGCCCTTTTACATTGAAATCATAACAACTTTGCAGCGACAGGACAATCACTCCCTCTGGGCCTAAAGTGATCATTGCTATAGTTACAATTTACTTCCACCGCCACTGAACATTGAATGCAGAGTCGGGTGGTTGTCATGAGGTTGCCACGGTGACCAGCACGCGGTTGCTAGGTGCTCAGTCGGAGTCATCGTTCCTGGCTGAGCCGTTGCTGAGGAAACGGTGGTGGCTGGTGCTTCCTCCTCCACAGGAATGCGTAGCTTCTTCCACCTGCAAATAAACCACAAAACCAATTGTCAGTCGGAACAGTTCACGCTTCCAAATTCGATTGGTTGTTTCTGTGGGGTGTGTGTGTGTGTGTGTTGGTATGAGTGTGTGCAATACCTCTTCCTGTCCAAGACAGAGACAAGGTTATTTATCAGTGTTGACTCCCCGTAGCATCACTTGATCAATGACAGGAGTATCATTTGTGTGTCATTAATGTGTTTGACAATGTGGGGGTGGGGGTCTGGAGCTGTTCGCAACAATGACAACAACCACGACAGCTGTGTGAACGACCACGATAGCAGTGCAACTCAACGACTCAGAATAGGCCGCTCTGCTTCATAACCCGCGGCGAAAAATAGTTAGCCTGAACTGACAAATCAGTCTGCGCAGACCCCACACGGACACAAACAGAGGTAACAAACTTCTGGAAGATGATGGTACATTTCTCATTCATTCTGTTTCATGCGTAATAACGGATTCCACAAGCCAGCATTGGCCAACATTTCCCCACGGCAAATGGCAAATTCATCATTTGTTTTTCTTTCGCAGCTATTGATAAGGATGTTGCTCTTTAGTTTTTGCTGAAGTTGAAATTCAAGAAGTATTGAATATTTCAAACCTGAGAAGAATAGCTAAATTGAAGAAAAGGTACAAAACGGAAAGCTGGGAAACATGAAAAGAACCCATGAAATGAGCCACACTGCGAAGCTGTTGCTACACATGTACACAAGAAAGGAAATCACCTGTCCCGGAGTCAAACAAACCTCTTCCCAACGTTGACCCGCCGTGCGACACAGAAGGTGGCTTACAGTTCTGCCGGAAGTACCCCTGTACATGGCACGGAAGCCCAGCGATGGCGTTTTGCCCTTCCCTGAATGTTGTTTAATTTGGCTGCGCAATTGAGACGAAACGTTCCAAACGAAACGAATTGGCTAAACTTCTTTCCCAAAATGCTTGAATTTTGTTATTTGTCAAGAACAAACACAAACAAGAAGGAACTTCAGAAAGTGCAGGTTTTTGACAGGCAAAGAAACCAGAAACCACCCTGGTTACAAGCGCTCAAAGTTTTCCCTCTTTTCAACCCCTGGGCACACCAACCAAGCAACGCTCTGTACAAAGCACCACTCTCCAGGAACTGCACTTGCGTTGACACAACACAGGAG
>JAAUYG010048003.1_pt1 | contig 10578 bp, 9 predicted proteins | sample 7278091 | NCBI WGS metagenome assembly JAAUYG01 (sample SAMN14350201, study PRJNA611818) | marine sediment metagenome | isolation source: surface marine sediment (0.6m) | place: French Polynesia: Moorea | collected 2018-08
GTACCAAAATTTATTATTAAAAATAAACTTCAGAGTGGAAATTACAATATTTACACAATGTGACCAGGTTTAGTACAACAAACAATGCAATGTGAAACAGATGAACAATTTCAGAAGAAGAATACCTGATAAATACAAATAGACAAGCTTTAATAGTTTTAATACTCACTTACTCGTTGTCTAGGTTTACACTCCCATGATGTGCGCTACACAGATGAAAATTAGTGACAATTCAGGGCTATGAGATATCCAGTTAAGTTCTTGGGACTTCTGTGAGAGTAACGCGAAAGTTATGTCCTTGATTAATCGGCTATTTCTTGGTTTCAGGGCAGCTCATACGATGTACGCGTAGGATTTCTTCTTAGCTTCGATACGCAGACTTCCGGGCACCTCGCTCCAGTGACCAACGGCGATTTCGGTGCTTCCGGTGCATCAAACACCGCACTTGCGTGCGCTCTGCATGCTAATCGCTGTGACAAGCGATTTTAACTGACAGACAGACAGCGATTTTCACTATCGCTACTCGTTTCCCACACGAGGAAACGTGAGACTGGACACACACACACAGCGTGACAAGCTGTGAAGATGAACGCCGTATTCGACTTCCGGGACACGACCCCAACACGTTCCAGTCCCCTCAGCGCTTAACGCTAATTTCAGAGGCTCTCAGCTGTCGATCCTAGCACGAAGATCAGTTCTTACAACAGTGTCACTTAGTAACTCAGGCGTCTCCTAAATTTAAGAACTTTCTACCAAAACTTCAGCTCACTTGGCTGCTTTCCGTGTCTCCAAGACGACTCAGGCAAATTAAAGTTCCACGGTCTCCCAGCCTCACGTACTAGCTTTCATATACAGTTCGCTGTACTATTCGATCTCCAGCATCAACCGACGCTGTATAGCATTCTATAGCTTCCGGTCGTGACTTCTCTCCTCGGCTATCAACTTCACGACTGACGAAAACGCCCAAACCCCACGCTAATGAAGGCCGGCAGAAAGTTTCCTGAAAACTGGGTCAATTTCGCAAAGTATCGAAATAGCCTAGATGCTCCCCCCTTAGCGGTCAGGCAAACGAAACAATGCTATTTCAGAAACCGCTGATTATTAATGAGCTGCACTCGCAATATACCAGGCCTTCCTCGCTACCTGCCCTGGGCTTACCTGGGCCTCTTTTCAGAAACACGCAGATTCTGAGAATCTAGGCACGAATCAATATTATAATACCGCACACCGTCCAACAACAGGGGCAAGCTATATGTGTATACTATGTGCTATCATAACACATTGTTTGGAGGCAAATCATGCAAATGACACACAGCACGGGTGATGCCGAAAAAAATAATCTTACATCCGCCATTTTGTTGCAGTTGCAAATAGTAGGTTCACTAGCAAATTCTGTAGTATTTTGCTACTAACCACACAACGAATTTCCAATGTTGTGGTGGTGGTTATCTTTACACGAACGAGCAAGTTGAAATACTGTATTAGATTTATAAGCAGGGTGGAAGGTACAATATTATTATGTACATGTATGCAGGCCCGATTGTCCTTAAGAAAGAATATATTTACAGAAGGTGGAGTAAAATGAAACAATCCCTATCTATGCAAAATCGGTTGACAACTCTTGGTTCCACCTGAAAACCTAACACGCTTGACCGTTTCCCAGAAACACGTTTCACAGAGGGACCCAAGGCTACGCCATGACATTAATTGTGCTAACAATCACATGTAATAACAACCCCAGGAAGAATTCGTTAATGTAATACATGGGCATGTGGGTCAAACACGTTATGTTTAACTTACAAGATTAGAGCACACCCCAGTGCAGCAGTTTGACAGTTGTGATGATATTATCAAGTTTTTTAAACGATGCCACAGATGAGCAGTTGCGATCAATAATAACAGTAATACTATTACTGCTAATAATATTAATATACTAATAATAGTACTACTAATACTACTACCAATAATACTAATACTAATACTCATAATACTAATACTAATAATACTAATAACAATAAATAATAATAATAATACTAATAATAATAATAATAATAATAATAATAATAATAATAATAATAATAATAATAATAATAATAATAATAATAATAATAATAATAATAATAACACAGGAAGAACTGTACACTGACTCTGCTAACACTCAGAGCTATAACAACCACAGGAAAAATTCTTAAAGTTCGCCAGTAAAATCAATTTTTGCCTGATCAGTAAGTATATAATCCAAATAATGTGGAAAAGGTGCTATGAAAGCAGGGAGGGTCACTTGGCAAGAAAGGAACATGTTATCAAAATAACAAGCTTTTTTCCTAAAGAAACAAGCTAGTACGTGTATTTTTGCCAAAATATCTCGGTTCCTCTATCTTTCCTCGTTGATTACCAGGCTATTCAAGTGAATTCTTACTGGGAATAGTTCTAAGGGTGGAACTTCTTTCTGTTACTTCCATTGTGTGGTGAGCTTCTGTTGACAAGTTCGAGCTAATACATGTAACTGGCTTAAAATCGCATCCTCCAGCATCCACCCCTGGATGCTCGGAGATCCATTCCATTGTTTGACTTCTGGAAGGCGAGTGGCTGTCGTAATCACGTTCTTAATGCCAAAGCTTCTTATGGCAGAGCGCATAGCAGGAGCAGGTCACCTACCCTATTCTTACTAAATCTATCAGTACGTAAAAGGATAGCAATAATAGGGATGTCTTCGGAATTCTTATCGCACTGCAGTGACACCAAAAGAGTCTAGGGCGTCCGGTGCATCGTAGCAATAGAATTAGTGTAAGGCGATTTATTTTTTCTTATTTAAACTTTTTCTTCAAAAAAATATATCAATCCACCTATGCTAAAGGGGAAAAGTAATTTCTTTTAGATACAGACACGATAGCCTTGGAATGAAATTACTGCTGCCGAATTAATAAAAAAAAAATAGAATTGATCGTTCCCTGAAGTAAGTACATGTACTAGCTGGTATTAGGGCTGACAAAAAAATCTGCAGTTGCCAAGGTTGAACAACTTCCTGCAATTCGAGCAGAGATTAGGCCAGAAGACACGTTTCCTTAAATTAATATCACGGTTGCTGAATGGGATCGTCACCTCGCTGCCTGCAATTACATGCATTATACTACAATTGCAGCCCAGGGTGTCGCAGAGGAAATCCGGCTGCCTGCAGGGAAAGCAGCTTGTTACGGAAAATCCGGCTTCGTCTGGGTTGTGACGTTCACGGCCTCTGTCCGTGTTCATGTGTTTGCCATGACGAAGCAGGCTTTCTGTGGCTCATGAGGGAACAGGCTGTGATAGTTTTGCCTGTACAATATAACATTTATGGTAAGCGAAGCACAGTAAATGACATATCTTCTAAAATGCATCTTCTACAAGTGTATTTGAGAGGTAACATGTCCCATGATTTTTTTTTATTTGGTTGCCTACTAACATTATATACATGTATCTGCAAACAAGGCTACTTTATTAACAGCCTAAACTCTCAAGGCGTCAAGGTAACATTTGTTGAAAGATCATTTTTTCGCTTATGCATAATGCAGTGTAATGGAGCTAAATCGTGGATATGACGGGAGAAGCCCGGCCAAAATGTATCACATGTATGTGCACATGTTTAAAGATATAACATTTTTATCACCCTCTGCCCTAAATTAAGCCTGATCCCAAAATCCGATATTTTGCAAAATACACCCAAAAGTTTTCAAAAGGAGCCTGAATTTTTATCTCAGTGGTGCTCCAAAATACTATTTGAAATTGTTGAAATCTTGCAAATTTGGTTTTTAATTATTCTTTCCTTTTTCCTTAACATAGGATGCTATTAGAGGGAAAATGGCTAAACGCTACTTATACATGTACATCCCCTGCTCAGTGGTCGTGATAAAAGTACTGTTTTGGATTTTTGAAAGTTTGTGTTTCTGACTTTTAAGGAGGATGTTTGCTTTTCTGTTCTTTCTTTTATTTTATTATTATTATTATTATTATTATTATTATTATTATGAAAATTTCAAATTCACCACTGTACCATATACAGTGTAGGATAACCAAAAAGCTTCAATTGTAGCAGAACATCCATGGGGTATCTTAGAGCTTTAAGTGTTCAAGAGTCATTTACAGCCATCCGGTGCACTTGATAACTTTTTCGATAAACGAATTTCAAACGCAACCACTTCTACAGTTATGATTCTTTTCTACAAACTTTGTTATACCTTTTCCCTGTGAGAACGCACACAACAGTACTGTTTTGGATTTTTGAAATCGTACTAATTTAAAATTTTATGACACCTTTTATGAAATTTTTGCGTTATTTTCTACGGCAAAATTACCATATCTTGTACTTAAAAAGATCATTACACGTAGAGCTCTATTGAAAGTCTTTGACTTAATTAACAGATAATGTCAGTGAGTCATTTGTCCGTCCGTTCTAACTGGGTGCACATATTAACCTTGGTATGTCGGAGAAAGCTATTTTTGCGTCAAGAATGTGGGATTTCAATTGTTATGATATCTCAGAATAGCCATGACCAACGGATTAGATGCAGACTAGAAATTAAATGGTATATAATTTTACTCTTAGTGCGGATTGTGAAATGTCGTACATGTAGTATTCGTGTTGGAAACTATTCAATCCGAAATCAGTTAGGGATTGAGTGAAGTTTGAATTTTAGAGACATGCCAAAAATCAGACCAACTGGCTCCAGTGTACCCGGTAAATGTCTAAATGCCAAGGTATGACGCTGGACATCTACATTTGTACTAGACTATCATAGTCATGTTTTTATTTCACTTTCCAATATAAACAATACAGCCAGCTACCATAATTTAGACCTACAACGTCCCAGATGCGGATTCTCGTCCAGAGAGACGACTGGAACACACATTCCCTGTTACCCCAGTGTCTGATTTAGCTGGCAGTCTCCGCAGCACCAACCGGTAGCCCTTCCGGAATTGCTGATTCATCAGCCCGTATATCATCCAATTCACACTTGACGACATCCACAGCAGCAGAACGGAAATGACATAGAGAATGTAGGGGAAGTCGTGCGTTTGTCCCAGTGCGTATAGGACGGTCACAGGAAGATAGGACGTGACGAATGCAAAGAACACGACCAATAGCGTCTTGAGCAAGGCGAGCTCCCGGTTTAAGCATGCAGCCGTCAAGGAGGGGTTTCTTTGATTGAACTGTTTTCCGCTATGTCGAACCTTGACGTATATTCGCAGGTAACAGTACACGAGAAATAGAGCGGTGAGAGTCAGGAAAAGCGCCTTCTTCAAAATTCCTGTCGGATGGAACGAAGAGATCCTGGCCACTGTGCAGAACATGATCCGCGTGTCGAAGACCAGCTCTGCCGGATGCTGCGATCGTAGTCTCCCCATGCATAGTACGACAAGCACCGGGAGGGTCACGGTCGCCAGCAACAGCAATGCCACCATCCACGATTTCCTCAGGTGCCTAGCGGCGTTGGGGTGTAGGAGAATGGCATAGCGGTAGAACGCTATGACGCTCACGTGTAGTATGCTTGCGAGAATAGCCAGATTGCTGGCGTATAGAAGATACAGGCACGCGCTGTCACCTAGCAACCACCGGCCAGCAGCGTAAGTGTATATCTGCAGAGGGCGTACGCACAGTGTTTGGAACAAGTCAAAAACAGCCAGTGAGATAAAGAAGACGTTTTTACGTGTCCTTAAGTGTTGACATTTCAATATCGCAGTTACGACCAGACCGTTCCCGAACACTCCCATGGCAACGGATACTACGCCCACTGAGAGCCCTAGGAGGGCTGGTCCGCTAGGGATCTCTGCTATACTCACAAACGGATCATCCGATCTGTTAATAGAGGTCTCCGGCGTCGAGTTAAACTCATAGTGCCAAGAACTTACACTTGTGTCTGTTTCCATTTTACTTGGACCAGTATACATGTACCACATCTACATGTACGTACATGTAGGACGCTAGTTTACAGGCATGCCAACGAGCTGGACCATATCTCTACTATATACGTTGCCAAAGTCTGAGACAGTTTAGGTGAACAGGAATATGGCTTGACACTTCTAGGCTGCTCGTCGAGCTGGCTGATCAGGGTTCTTTAGGGTGAACTAGGGATTAGCAATCCGTAAAGCGACGTCTAATTTTTCATCCAATCACATCGGGCGAAAGTACCTGGAACACATGTGTTGAATAATATGCATGCATTACAGGTACATGTACACTATACCTTAGTTGTTTGTGAAATACTCTTCTCACTATCTCATACGTTCTTTTATGTTATAAATAAGGGTTACAGCAGTAGCTCAAAAATACATTATTAACGAACCACTGCACGCCGGACAAACTTGCGAATCCGGCACGACAGTGGTGAGTCCATACAAATATATATCGTTGAGCTTGTTGCATAGAACTATTATGCCTATGGTTCATTTTTTGGCGCGGCACTACTTTTCCAACGCGCGCGCCTACGAGAAACAAAATAGGTTTTTTAGTCATGGTACAATTCAAGGTTTTATCGTAGATCGTTTCAATGGTAAAGAATAGAGAGATTTTGCGGGTATATAAAATTACAATTATACATATAGTCGTATTTCCTGAACTAAACTAACAAACAAATACCCCAGTAGTACTAATAACTTAGCAATAATTGTCATATTACCTATGATGCATGTAGCACAACATAAAATCTGATATTATTGCCTGTTGGCATGTTGAGGGTCTTGGTGATGATTCCGGTCTGGTGTGTTCTGTTGTAGAAAGTCGTAAGGCTAAAAATCAAGCCAGGTACTGTTACATTTTGGAATTACGAAAGGTTTAAAGTTGATGCCTTTTACATGGATTTGGTCTTACGTTAGTGACCATAATTATGCGGCAGGTAAGCTGAAATACCGAGGTGCAAGGGACAGGGTACCATGATATTCCAGAAATTCATTAACGGAAACGAACTGACACACACTTATATAGGGCCCATGTTTAATTTAAGAAAAGGGAAAGAATACTAATTGAGAGTCAGAAAGCAGAATTTAAAATAGACCTATTGTGGGGATTATTGAGATAAAAAAAATCAGGCTAGGTTTGAAAAACATCGGCTGCTATTTGTAGGAGTAGCGTTATCAAATTTTCCCTCCCATAGGGTCCCATCACATATTAAATGAAAGAAATATCTTTAAATTCGAAATTGAAAAATAAAAAAAACAACAACACAAACATGATCGAAGACATGTTACACGGCTTCTTTCCCCCAAAATACAGTTAATTGGCATGACAGTTCCTGAGATTACACGTTTTACAGGCGGACTGACAGACGGTGAAAGAGCCTGCTCTATGGTATTAACCCTGCTGACACAGTCAAACCGAGCTAAGAATGAGCTAAAGTGGTTCCGGCATATGTACATGTATCAAATAGGGCACAGGTGGTGTCCATCACATGTGACATGACATGTACGGGTATAATTTATTCACATGTACATCAGTGGCATACATGCCGTTCGGAGGCCTCATACTTATTATGTACTCTTTCTCAACAAGATGCATGCGGCAGTCAATATAGTTTATTGTTAACCTCCTTGCAATAGCCATTGCTGTTTTGTTAATGCTCTGTTAGACTTAGTTGCATCTCATCCTTACAAAAAACACACCCTGACATCCGAAAGAAAAAAAAAGTACATTACTGCGCAAAAAATCACCTACCTTTTTGTGCCGTTTAATCCCCACTGGAACCTGTTCGACGAGACTAGACAGGCGTCTCTTCCACAATCCATTCGCCAGCTCTCCGTAATGAGACTGCAATGGCACCTGCTGGCAATGCCACACGAGGCAGCTGCTCTGCCTTCCTAATTCTGAGACCAGGCCTGGGGTTGAAGGCCCAGTGGCTGGTGCCTCGTAATGAGGGAGGATAGATAGGATACACATGTATTTTCCCCCTGAGGGATGGAGGTGCCAGGGAGGGAGCAAGGACATCGTGATGACAAAAAAGATTACTATTCACGAATAACACTCCCGGTGGCAGTGCAGCTATATGACACTAATACAGTTGGAAGACAGATAGCAAGCACAGTAAAATAATGCATATATTCTCTATATTAATCGTATTAAATAGAGTGGCAAGCAATGACATGTAATCATTACATGTTATTTTATGCGTAAACTTAGGCGGGGACTACCTAGGCAGTGGGGTGGGGGACACAGTGGGGGTAGAGTAGGGACAGTATTCTAGGCTTACAAGCCGATTAAAAATGCTACGAGTGACCACAAGATGACGTGATATATCAAAGGCCAAAAGTACTCCATACATATACACAACTCCCGTTCGAGGTAATGAAGCCGTGACTTCTTAATAGGAGTCAATGTTAACCATCTTCGGCCTTGACTTGTCGACATTCCCAACTTTAATAGCTTAATGTGAACTATCCGTGGGACCCTTGGAAAGGACTTTGGGTAAAGTTAGTAACTGTAGAATAAATTGAATTTCTGGAAAATGCTTCCCATACAAAAAATATCCAAAGCCTTTTACCCCTTTTAGGGCACGGAGAAGGGCACAAAGAGCCTCAAAAAGGTTTTGCGCAAAATATAAGAGATAATCGAATAGAAGTACTAAAGGCGAGAGACAATGGAGTAACCTAATCTCATGACCTCATCTTGTATACTGCATAAGCAAACACACTATGCGAATACAGTGGGGTTTTTTTCATATAAATTTTATCATAACCACTGAGGGTCCAACGATGTTAGCATGCCCATACCCGCCAAACCATCAACGTCAAGAAACGTGGGTGGTTACTAGTTGTAAATGGGTGGGATTCTTTTAAGAGCACACCCAAGCTATCCTATCATATCTTGACAAAATGTGATATGATGCTCGTAACCACGTACAAGACTGTATGGTTCTTCTTAATGTGGCCTTTGAATAGCCACCCTTTCCCTTCGTCAGCATCCGTGATGATCAGAAAATTGAATACGACCCCGGAAGGTTTCTTCTGCTCAGCGTTTAGAACTGCCTGTTGGTGATACGGCTTGAGGGATCTATGTTAACCTTACATCCACTTGTCGAAGTCCATTATTGCATACTATAGCATACTCTAAATTAGGCGTGGGAACTGATTAAGCTAGCTGCAGCCTTGTGCGCACAAAGGTTACATAGCAGTTGGATTAACAGTCTGCACCTGTTGAATACATGATACATGTAGTAATCCAAGACAGGTGACATATTAGGATCTGTGGAATAATGTATCGCCGGAGAATGGGATTAATTGACTCACGAAGATTACTTGAAGCTTTTAATTCGGAAGCTAATGTTACATGTACGGCTCTGCAAATTAGTTTCGTCACTCACAAATGATTTCAGTGGCTCCCAAATAGATCGTTAAAGGTTAAAGGTAACCCGCAATATTCCTCATAGATCTACTTCTGCGTCGTATAACAGCGACGTGACATGCAACATGCACATGATAGTGTACTCTGCGGATCTGTGCTATATCCCAGATAGCATCCACCTGGTGGGCCAGTGGTGGCCCACCAGCGTCACATATGGTGGACCAACAGTGGCAGCCACCGGCGCACCACTGTTGGCGTGTCCGGCCAGCCAACGTTGGCCCAACGAAGACTGAGCCACCGATGGCCCACCAGTGGCCCACCCGTGAGCCAATGTCTAAATGCCACTAATGGGCCACCCATGGGCCAACGGTGGCCCATCAGTGGTGCGGGTCTTCGTTGGGCCAACGGTGGCTGGCCGGACACGCCAACAGCGATGCACTGGTGGCTACCACCCATGGCCCACCATTTGTGCCGCTGGTGGGCCACCATTGGGCCACTGTGGTAATCGTTGGCAGCCACCACTGTACCACTGTTGCCCAAGTTATGCAGACTTGTCATCGGCGGGCCATTCTTTTCCTATGTGCTAGGTGAACATACAACGCATATAGGCAACAGACGGCTATTGGAACACAGCAGTAGGCTCCACAATGCAACATCATAAAAATAATACTTCTCGTTTCAGGATTTTATTTGTAACTCGGTCAGATTGAAAATGATGCTTTTCTCATTTAGTCAGATTATTGTTGTAAATCACAGCCTCTTCTATGCTTAGCACGGGGAGGTGGCGAGGACAAGTCAGAATGAGTCAGATATAAATATGTATACATTGTTGTGACTTAGTTCATTTTATATTTATCTTCTTCCTTCTAGGCAGATGTTGCCAGGGCATCAACCAGATATATTATTCTTTTCAAAGTCCAGTTCTCAATGCACTAGGTGTAATACGCTATCCCCAGCAAAGATATATATCTGTCCATTCTTCCTAAGAGGTGGTATATTATTGGCCAGGAACTGTGAATGTCGGTCACATCTTTACTGAAAAGAATCATACAGCACAGTTAAAAATACATGTACATATGCAGCCAAAAAATACAGATCTCTAATTGGAGAGATTGCACGGTGGTTGATATTAAAAGGATATTGTTCAATAACGGATCACCTGTTCTGTCTAATGATATAGCAACCCACAGACAGTATTCATTGTGATGTGCCTGCATAAAAATAACCATTTTACAAATATTGCTTGAGGGCCCTAACATTAGCAGTTAGTGGAA
>JAAUYG010078439.1_pt1 | contig 10578 bp, 10 predicted proteins | sample 7278091 | NCBI WGS metagenome assembly JAAUYG01 (sample SAMN14350201, study PRJNA611818) | marine sediment metagenome | isolation source: surface marine sediment (0.6m) | place: French Polynesia: Moorea | collected 2018-08
ACATCGCAGAGTGACTTGTAGAGTCGCTCCTTGCTAGCAGGAAGGCGCAACTAAAAACAAAAAAAAAAAAAAAAAAAAAACAAACAAAAGAAAAAATAAAAATTGTGTATTGAAATAGATCCAAATAAAAATAAAATGAAAATGTGATCTTAAAAATTGAAATGGTTTGTGTTGTTTATGTTCATTGATCTTTGGTGTGTCAAAGGGCAACCCAAGATTTGGAAGGTTGACCCCAAAGTTTCCCAAATTGGTCAACCAACCCTCAGAACCCCTGGATCCACCACTTGACGCCCCTGGACGCGAGACATGCGCTCCTCGCTACTTCTCATTTCTTTATATATTTCTTATCTTTGACTTCTGGTCTTCATCACGCTTCGCTTTCAGGCAGTGTTGTGCGTATTCAAACGCTTTTACTTTGGCAGAAGACAATTTTCAGTGTGCAAAATTTTATTGAGATCGACTGTGTGATTGCAACAAATTGAGCAACAATTCTCACGCAACACGCAAAAGCAAAAATCTGGAATATACATGGTTTGAGACAAAAAGCATTGACATACATTTCTCCGACAGCTGCAAAAAAAAAAAAACCAGCGGTTCATAAATGCTTGGACTGGGTGACAAAACGGTGCACCCTAATGTTCCACCTTCCAAAATGCATGGGCCCTCAGGACCCCTGGCTCCATCACCAGACCAAGATGTCCTTGTCATTTCAAGTCATTGTCTTTTACGTAGGCCTACATAAATACATCATCGTTCTGGAATTCTTGCAGTGAACCTTTGGTGCAGTTGTGCACGCAGTCTGACCAGGAATCCCATCCTGGTGCACATGTCAGTATGATGTGCCTGTTCTCCAGTCCTAAGTCGGGCCACATCTTCCCGTGCTTATTCGGTGTCCTCACACACCAGCGCGTGTAATTTGGGCAACAATGGCAAAAGCAGTTCAACATTTTGGCTGAAGCAAAAAGGCAAAACAATATAGATTCTATTTGCTGGCTAACTGACACTTTCAGATTCTTCACAACTGTCTGTGGATGTGCATCCTTCTTCTGCAAAGCCCAAAAATGTCACACGGGTGTCACTGTAATCTCCAGACCCACTGTCATTTGTTGCCAGGTTTATAAACGCAGCCAATGGAAGGCCTGCATCTGATACGCCCGTATTTTGAGGTGAAGGTGCACTTGCGTCCGTCATTAGGTGAGTTGTAGGGGCAGAAGATTTCTCTTCATTACTGTGACGAAAACTGGATGGAGAGCTTAGAAACCGACGTTTGGAACCAACAGAGAGTGCGTGTGAACAGGAGATATCTGGCAATGAGCATCTGGAAAAAGCAGCACATGGTGTCATTTCTGTCTTGGCATCTGGATTTGAGGGATGCACGCCAGGAGTTTGTGTTGAAGGGTTGTTACTGGTCTCTGTTCCAGCAGGCACGTCACGCGAAACATCGTCACAGGAGTTTCCGATGTACTTGGAATCAACACTGGACGCTGATGTCCTGTCACTGGAAGGGTCTTCAGAAGGTGGAAGTATAACTCCAGAGCCATCCCCATCTTCCTCACTTTCACTTGCTCGCTTGTTGGATGATTCCAGATGAGATTCCAGAGGTCCTTCCCCGTCTGACTCAGACTGGAAATTGCCATTGCTCTGAGGCTCCTCTTGACCAATGGACTCGTAGCCACTGCTCTGTGAGTTCATTGAGATACTGTTCAAATCAAGCCTTGAAGGCTGTTTGCCTTGCGCCTGTGGAAGAGTCATCTCGTCGTCCAATCCCACACGCGTTCTGTCCATTTGGTTTGACGGGTTTGAGAGTGAGTCAACGCCTGTTGGATTTACGCCCAAGTCGATGTCGTTTACATCATCGCCAGAGTCGCTTCCGTCAGAACTGATGTCAGGAGTCGGCGGCTCCTCGAGATCTGGAGTGCCTCGTTTCCACCATGTCTTGAACCACTCAATTAACCTGAAAAGTGGATGGACAAGGGAATAAAAACTCCAGAAGAAAGGAACATTCGCTGAACGAAAAAATCAATCGTGTTGCAAGACAAATTCCAGAAAAATGCTTCTGTTAGGCCAATTTATGAGAGGTGTTGACAGAGAATTTATGATTTCTTTTTGTCCCTACCTCAGTTTGTAGGTCAGCCCAATGATGACTGCCATGAAGAAAACAAGCAAAATACATCCAACAACCACAGGCACATTTTCTGAAATGATTGAACCAAAATACTTCAGATTTTTTTTTTCGTTTGGTCAGCCAGCATTGAGATTCCAAGTTTCATTTGGCATATTTCCAAAGCTCGCTCAATGCAGTCTGCGATTGCGCAAAATAAATTCACGAATCTCAAAAGCCACACGCGATCGCCCTCACCTTTTGTCGTGTCCTTCTTGCACAGCTGCACAGTTACCGGATCACTGGGGGGACCAGGCACAAGAGAACTGAGATCCTCCGCAAATGCTCGGATTGATACGTTCACCAGCAAAGGCTCGGTTGGGCACGAAGGCACGGAAATGTTCGCTGTTTTCGTCACGTTGCTCGTATTTACTCTCTTGTTGTGCTCTGGCCACTCCAAGAGAATCTGTGTTGTGCATCAGTGAACAAAATTCACTCTTTTTTTTACATCACGAAAGTCTCAGAACATTTGCGCACAGTTTGGCTAAAAAGCGAAAGCGAGCTCAGCATGTGTGCAAGGGATTCTGCTTGTGGGCCTTCCCAACACAGATAGATTTGTTGATTGCTTTTCAGAAAGATGTATATATATATATGAAATCAGCCAAGAGCAGGCTTTTTGAGCAATCAGGGGATTCGGCCTGCTATTCAAATCATGACTTCATGAGTTGCCTTTTTGCCAAGTCCAGGACTTCAAAAAATGTTTCCAAATGGGTACAGACCTGGAAGTGATGTATCAATTCATCTGGGAGATAGGTCCATGAAACGGAAGCGGTTGTCCAGTTGAGCACGTAGACACTGGGCGCAGCCATTTTCGGTGGTGCTGAGGACCAAAAAGAAAGAAGCAAAGGTCAGATCACCAGACCCTCATCATCCCGAGAAAAGACTAGCCGTGTGACACACTTGGCTCCTGATCGCCTAAGGGATCTGAACCCCTGGTGCCCCCCTTGAGAGAAAGTCCCGTACTTTTGGAACATCCTTGGATTGGGCCCTACATTAGACATTTCCAGGATGAGGCCCTGGCAAAGAAAGTCTTCAATCTTGCTAAATTCGAACAAGAAACACAGTAAAATTGTTTCTTTTTAAGCTAAATAAAGCGAATTTCAAATTAAGCGGGCAGATTAACACATGAGAGACAGGAGTGTCACTTCCATAAGACTTCGAAGAATCCGGGAATTCGGATTATCCATATTCGGATAAATCATTACCCACCAGAACCTCACAAGTGTTACCAACCCCACCCCACCCCAGAAAAAAGGTCAACGTACCAGAGTCCAGAGTTGTCATGAACTGTGCGGCAGAAGAGCTATCCTTGACATTGCCAATGGCAGACACCAGAACACTGTAATTCTGCAAGGGATTCAAGTTCTCTATCAAGTATTCGTCGCTCTCTTCCTTAACAGGAAATTCACTGCTCTCTGAAAAGAAAGGACTTGTCAGATATGCTTGGACTTATGCGACAAATTTTTTGTGTGTTTCTCTGTTTGCTAAATTTTGTTCCAATTGGAGTGTCAACTTCGCACAAATTTTACAACCTCGAGAGCAGCTGGGAAATGTCGGACAGACTTCCGTTGCGGTCACTCTGTACGAGAGAATTCGTCCTTCAGTGTCGTCGCAGGGCAATCCAGGTATCCTCAAGGTTAGTGAGCGTTTCTTCTGATTCGCTGCCTTTTGGAACTTCACAACACCCGGGAAGGCTAGAAATATTCATTGGAATGAAGAAAAAGCACATCTTCAGCTTTGTCAGAGAAAAATGGAATCAATGTCATTTGTTGCGCATCAATCCGCGTTTGGGGCGCACTCCAGGGATGTTTCCTGGAAAGGACTTTTCAGCTGAAAGCCTGGGTTGATGTTGTTTTACCTCAAGAGACTGTCAGAAAAAGATAATGAAGTGTTCAGAAAAGACAAAATGCCAAACCAAGGTCCAAAACCAAGAAAATACAACAATACGACATCTTACCATCAAATGGATGGATGCAGAGCCAATCGGAAATTCCACTGGTCTGGATCCTTATACTGCTGTTGATTCTCACGGACAAGCCATACATCTCACTGGACTCGAATGGTATGATCATGTTGGGTGTGTTGACTGAAGGCAAAACTTCCCAGTCTCCCTGTGTGGAAAAAAGAAGACATAGGTCTATGTTTGCCTTGTGAGAAAAATGAACAAACAGAACAGAACACAAATTTTCAGGCAAATGAGATTCTCTTATTTGCAGCTCTGCGCACTGTGTGAATGTGACCTTGATCAAGATGGATACTGAGCCACTCTCATTCTTACATCAAAAGGAAAAGAAAACTTGCATTCTTACAATCAAAGCAGAAGTGAACCCAGAGTAATTTGAAAAGTTTTGACCCCTCCACAGGGTGCTGCCTACCTTCGTGCATTCTCCATCCAGGGACGCTGAGCAAGAGAACAGTGTGTAGGCGACAGCGTCCGGGTCTCGCTCATGATGGTCAGTGATCCAGACTTTCAGGGATTTGTTTGGGCAACTGTCGCAGCTGGTCTCTGCGTTGTACTCGGGAACCTTGACAACTGATCAAGAAACAGAACACTTTAATAGGTGAAGCAAAATTTTTCTGGGGTTGCTGAGCTGAGATGAACATCACACCATAAGGTAAAATGTTGATTTTCTTGAGGAGATTGCTGATCTGTAATTTTTTTTTGTGAAGACACACTCACCATTTGCGAGGTTGATTTCAATGGTTGAGACTGGAGACGGCCCAACACGGGTAAAACCGCAGACTGCAACTCTGTACGAATGACGTGGATCTATCTGGATGGTGGCTTGATACTCTGCGGCTGTCAAATTCAGACGACTGGATTCCTCAGTCTTTAAATTTGTGTTGGTTAGGATGTGTCCCAGTATGATTCCATTGCGGTGGACCTCTTCAATTGGCTGAAATTAGCAAAAAGGGGACCAGTCGTGGCATGTTCAGGCACACCGAACTGAACACGCAACAAGAAGCAGTGCAGAGACACTGTGGGTGCGACGTCCTTCCCTCCCCCCCAAAAAAAGTCACTTCAAAATGGCTTTTTCTGTACTGTAGAAATTGATCCGTCAGAAGCAAAATCAATTTGTGGCACCTCCTGGCTTTAGCTATCGGGGGGGGGGGGGGGTCATGTTCACTAAACCACGTGCCCCAAGGGGGTCTGGGGGTGGGGAGGTAATGTTCTCAACAAAATTGAAGAACTTGGTTTGGAGAACATGGCGCTCCCCCCCAGACACCCGGAACGTACACCAGCCGACTTGCCATGTCAAACCACTGAAGTGCGACTCCCTCACGAGACATCGCACAATGAAAAGAAAGAAAAAGACAATAGGCACAAAACAAGACTGATGTATATACCTTCCAAAACACTGTTACTGGGAGCAGACCTCGGTCATCACCACTTTCCACCCTGTACAACTGAGGATGCATCCACGGACTGGCGTCCGGAGCTGGAAACAACAGCATCAATACTTTCGCTCTCTTGGACCAGAAGAGAAACACAGATGCAGGAAAGGATGACAAAAACAGCGACATTTTGTGCGACATGGTGGCTAAGCAAGGCCTCTCCACATTGGCGTTTCAATCTTCCATAAAGACTGGAATGATGCATTGTTGCACAAATTCGACTCAGTATGTAGCTAATCTCTGAGGTGACAGGAACACCTTGTTGGAGAATAAAAAGAAATTTTCTAGAATACAGCTGTCCCAGGATCGTACAGTTGTTCTTTGCAGAGAATATGCATTCCCTTTATCAAAATAAAGATAGATATAGAGACGAGTGAGCGCGAGTGTACCGTCTTCCTTGGTCGTAACTGTCTTCTCGTTGACCTTGCTCCATGGGCCACCATGCACAGTCTTGCATCTCACAGATATGTGATATTCAGTGTTGGGTCTCAGATTCGTTAGAGTTTCTTCTGCCTCCCAGTAAACGTCAAAGATTTCTTTCTCCTGTTTGGAAGAAAGTCCATCTCCTTCAGTGGTGTGCGGAAAAAAGTTTCAGTTTTAGTTTCAGTTTGAAACTTCGTGGGAAAAGGGTTAAGTTTCCTCAAGATAAGCCCGCGCGCGACAAAGCAAAACGGGTGGCGACAAGCACGCTCTTTCAAGATTTTTCTCACAGTCATCTTTGATAAGACCCCAGAATGCCATAAATTTTCCTCCAGATCGCCAGCATTAGAACCCTTTAGTTCACGACTTCGTTCGACAAGAGAAAAAAACGAAACTTTTAATCATGTTGTTGGAATCACCCCTGAGCATCATGTCACAAACGCTGACAACTGTGTCTTGATGTTATCTTTCCTATTTTATTTTTGCGCCACAAAGCCTCAGGCGAACTGGAATCCCAGTTTTGTCTTGTCTCGTGGCTTACCCCAAAAATGTCCCTTTTTTATTTTCACGTTAAGCTTCCTTATCATTCTTTGTGTGCAATTACCAGGGCCCTGAGTCGCCTTTTTATTGCGCAAGATCAAACTTATTTAAGTTTTGTCACTTTGTGCCCTATCCCCGGCATGTAATCCCCAGGTTCGTGTTTCAATGCTAACTCATCTTCACCAAGAATTTTAGAAACAGGAGAAGTTCAAACAAAAAATATTGAGGCGAAATTTGACAAAACGGAAGATTTGGAGTTGAAGGCACTTACCTGTAGATCCCCATCATTCTCTGTGGAAGAGTACTGGATTTGACAGTTGATTTCCACGGAGAAGGAAAGACCTTGGGGCCTCTTGAAATGCACCCAAATGGCTCTACTATTGATAGCGACTGCTTCCAGGTTTCCAACAGGATTGGGCGTCACTGTAAATGAGAGTTGAATTCTTCATCAAATTGTCATGCTAAAGTGCATGGGAGTCGTACGTCTTTCGGAAACTAATCGCATGCTCCAATACTCACACATTGGGGAAATTTTCCCTGTTTTGTTTATTTTGGAACAAAATTAAAGGGTTCTTTTGATAAACAGCCTTGGTCTTTGCCATTGAACCTGACTCTGAGACTGGAAAACCCAAAATCGATTTCATGAGGCCTGTCAAACAAAAACATGAAAGAACTCAAGATGCGAGTTTTGTCAACATACCGAGCCTGTCTGTTGTTTCAATGGTGTAGTTCTTACACTGACCACTAGGGTTTGCTGGAGTCAGTTCGCAAATGGTGAACATGTAGGTCTGCCCAAACACGAACTGGATCTCATGGCTCTGTGGGCAACCATCAGCTTGATCATTATGCCCACAGATGTAACAGGCACATCTGTAGGCTGGGTTTAGCCAGGACAGACAGGTTCCAGAGTGCCGCCCGTTCCTGAAGACATAAAAGAAACACATTGAGAAAATTCATCCATAATTCATCCAAATGACTGTTTTTCGGAAACTCGCGCAATCACATGTTATGATGTATATAATGATTCCTAGAGGAACAATGCTTGAAAAATAATTGACAGCGAGCGCATGAGTGTGAGATGGAAATTATTTTTCAACCACTGGATTTCTCTAGGAATCATTATACATTTTAATCATGGATTTGCTATGATTCTCCACAAATCTAAAGTTCCTTGGGCAATTCTTTTCAATCCCCAAAAAATTCTAAATGAGCAATGATTGGTTTCAGTTCAATAAGGGTGATTTGTAGTCAATACAATTCCGCTAGCTGTGAGGAATTTTTCACATGTTGATTCACTTTGTTTCATGATGGATGAGGAGAAAATTGATCCAAAATTGATGGGGGATCCAGCAAAAGTCATCCATTACATGGATTATCAGGCTAATCCTGTGAAAGACAACTTGTCATATGTTCCAGATTTGGTGCCTGGTAAGCTTCAACCATTAGAAGTGTATGATGATGATGGAATCTCTGATGAGTTTCTCTTGAATCTGGATATTGAATCAATTGTGAAGAGTCAGAAATCATGACAGGAACCAAAAGTGTCAACAGTCCACAAATGGAGGAACAACTGAAATGATTCCTGGATCCATCAAAGAAAGAAGATGTGGATAAAGCAGGAAAAAAATCCTATGCTGAATCCACTTGCAAAAAAGCTTTGTGGGCTGTGAGAATATTTGATCAATGGAAATCAAAGTGAAATAGGATTCATCTAAGGGTGAACTGGTGCAAGGTACTTTGCTAAATTTGGACATTGCTCCTTTGTGTAACATTCTATGTCTTTTCCTCATGGAAATCCAGAAACAAAATGGATAAGAGTATCCTCGTGAAACTCTCTATGAGATAGTTCTTTCACTTCAACACTACATGTATATGAATGGATAGAATTTGAAGTTGCTCGAACATGTTGGATTCATTAAAATGTGAAATACAGTGGATAACAGGATGAAGCAACTCTCCAAGACTGGTAAAGTCAGAGAAAGAAACCAAGCACAAGCAATAACAATTAAACAAGAAGAAAAATTGTGGCAAACAGGACTTTTGGGTGAGGACACTCTGGAACAATTATTCAATACAGTACTATATCTGATCAGATTGCACTTTGCATTATGAGCTTGTGATGAACACAAAAATCTTCGTACAGGTGCATACTCACAGTTCAAAGTGAAAGTAGATGATAAAGGAAGAAAATACTTGGAGTACACAGAAAGCCAGTCAAAGAACTATCAAGGAGGACTCAAGAATTTACACCAAAAACCAAAAGTCATGCAAGCGTATGAGAATGTAGAAGACCCATCAAGATGTATTGTTCATCTGTTCCAGAAGTACCTGGCAAAGCATCTGTTGCAAGATCCCAAGTGTTCCCATCACCTGTACCTCAGACCATTGGCAAAACCCACCAATCCATACATTTGGTACAGTTGCCAGGCTGTTGGAGTTCAAACCCTATCCAAAGTTATTGCTAAACTTTGTGATTTGGTGGGAATTGCAGGTAAACACAGCAATCACAGCCTTTGTGCCACAGCAGCAACTAGACTCTTCGAAAATGACATAAGTGAACATCAAATATCTTCTTTGATGGGGCATCATAGTGTGGCAGTCAGGAACTATCAGTGGATCTCATCTGACAAGAAAATGGAACAATCAAATGTCCTGTATGGGAAGAAACACAAGAGAGAAGCAACCAGCACTGTGACATCTGATGCTAACTTTGAAATTGGTGGACAATTGCAATTGTCTCAGTCACCAGCTGTCATCATAAACACAGAAGTGAAAGGGCAAACTGACAATGTTGCTGAACCCAAAGTTAGTTTTGAGGGAGCTCCTGTCCATGTTTTACAACCTGAGATCAAGATCCAGCAAGGACCCATAACTGTGGAACCAGTCATTAACATTTGTGCTTCAGATTTGGTCAAGAATGAGATGGAAAATTTGTTTTGCTGCCTGTCAATGTGAATCTGACAATTAACATTAATTAGGATATTCTGTGATTCCGAGACATGTCATTGGTTGTGTCAAAGTCATTGATTAAAAGTTCCAAGGTGCACAAAAATTTTGGGGATTTGTTTTCCAATGGTTTGTGAAAAAGAATTGGTCGGTAAGATCAAAGCAATTTCGCCATGATTAATTCAGCTGAGTTATGTCCCTTGCAAACACTAAATTGCTCATGACCATGAAAAATTCATTGATTTCTCTGGACACGATAGTTCGACATCAGGTTCATAAGACTCACATGTAAGTGAAGTTGAATGTGTAGTTCACTGGTTCTGGCAGAAGTGTTGGACAAGTATCCACTGTCATGGACTGACCGTTGTGAATGACAACCGACTTTGGGACATTCCCCTGGACTGCTTCTGCAACACATGGCACCAATGACAGTGCAATTTGTCCATTCAACATCTGGGAGGTCCACAAAATCCTGGTTCTTTTTCATTTTGTCTCTTTTTCATTCAACTGCGAAGGTTAAAAGTGTCCCGTAGTGCAGGCGTAGATCCAGGCGGGGCCCACCAGAACTGCGCAAACGCATTTGACCACAACCCCCTTGTGGGCCTCTTATTGTTTGATGCACTGATACAAAATTGTCCTTACCTAAGAAAGTTAGGAGCAGTATTATTCCATTGTACTGAGACATGTCGCATATATTTGCAAGAGATCAATGGAATGATAGATCTATGTATTGATCATTTCGGAAAGTATATGCAGAAAGACGTTTTGCTCCAAATGACATGTACTACTTACTCACTCGCGCGAAACATTGAAATGAAATTCTCTGTTTGGATCTTTAGCACACAAGCACATCGTTATTGCTCACATGACGTGGTTCCTATCGCAAGGCGAACAAACATTCAGGCTTCACGCACCTGCGCACACACTGATGTAGAGTCTCAAGTTATCCTGGATCTGCGTGTGCAGCTAATCCCCGATACCAAGCATAACATAAAATCCATCCGGAGTTTGGACAGCCTGTTTCAATGCACACGTAAACCATCAGTATACTTTGCAGTTGTTTCTTATGTCTTTTGTTCTGGTGTCCTCCTCACTGTACATGTACACAGTGACGA
>JAAUYG010167440.1_pt1 | contig 10578 bp, 5 predicted proteins | sample 7278091 | NCBI WGS metagenome assembly JAAUYG01 (sample SAMN14350201, study PRJNA611818) | marine sediment metagenome | isolation source: surface marine sediment (0.6m) | place: French Polynesia: Moorea | collected 2018-08
CACTCCACGAGAGCATTCTCTGCATCAATACCAACTAGTGCGACTTATTAATCAAACAACAAATTTGGAACTATGTTTGAATAAGTTAGTTTTACTGTCCCTGTTAACACAAGAAATGATCTGTGTGGCTTTTACAAAAAAGATAAGATAAAAGTAACTAGTTTCCTCTATGCGTAATGTAATAAGAGCGAAGGGTGTTTACCCGTTAGTCTTAATATATTTCATGGAACGTGGAGAGGCCTTCTTGCTAATTACTTTAAATTTGCTACATATAGCCTCAGTTCTACCTGGTACCTGTATTTAAAAGAAAATGTGTTTTAAAAACCGTTTTATTTATTTATTTTTTATTTGTCTATTTTTTAGAATTTAATTAATTAATTAATTCTGAAGTGACCTAAATTGATTGATTGATTACTTGATTGATTGGCTGAGTGAGTGAGAACGAGAGTTAGTGATTTGGTGATTGATTAATAGGATCGTTATTCTTCCCAAACTTCCTTAATACATCCATTGTTTGTTTGTGTGGTTAGTTGCTTCTTTGGGTATTTATTTAGACATTAAAAATGCATATTTTATTTATATATTATAAATTATATCATTTGCTGGTGTCATGTATTGCGGGCCAAATACATGTATATGCAGATATATAATGCACATTAAACAGTGCACTAATCAATGTAATGCAGAGAAAGATTCCCCCCCACAAACACTCTATATGTACATATGTATGAGATGCCTGACCCGAGTCAGCATTTTCTGCTACTGTTGCACTGGGCGTACAGGAAGCGAGTCTGGCCTACTGTGTTTCAATGGTCCATGGTATAACCCGTAACCACGTGGGTGTTTTCCCCCAGTATGCCACTGGATGGATGTAATTTTGCATATACATCAAGATGACAACAATCGCTTCCTGCATTTAGAAGAAAATGTGTCAAATACCTATCGGGGATGTTTGAGCACTTTTACAATAGAAATGTTGCAGACTGATAAATTTTATGGCTTTTGACTCTGTTGGCGCGCACTTTAAGCAAATGGTGCGTTATCCCTCTACAGTGTGCCATTCAGTGTTTCTGCCGTTGGTTGAAAAATAAATGAACAATTTAAAATTTTAAATTCTGAAAAATATGTATACCATATTTATAGATATCCATCCCAGAAGAATCACGAAAACAATCCGTGGCTATATTTGCTTTGTGGTTTTGAAGTTGTTGTTACTAAACTCGTCTGACCGTATACCCCGTGTTAGCATGTTAAAGAAAAATCGTGAGTATTCAGAACATGTGAATATTCACGCAAAGCATTTCTCTGTTTAACATTTTCTGAGAAAGAAAACATGTAACACAAGACCGATGACAGACCACGGACGCATCATGACAAACGTCGTTAAGCATATCTGCATATATACATGTATATTGTATTAGGTAGACATAAAACGTCGACCCATTATGAAACAGATCACACTATAATCATGCTCTTAGTCATTTCATGAAACATTCACATAACGTTGCTCCCCTTCCCGATCCCTCAGCGTTTCCGTAAATTTGATCTTAACTTTCGTAAATATTAGCACATGTGAAATATGTACTTTAAAATAAAGAATTTAAAATAACAAACCTAACCGTGTATAGTGCTGGAAATTAAAGACAAAAACTTAACATATGTGATTTTCTTTAATGTTTGACAACATTGTGTTGTCTTGTTTAAAATAGATGACACCATACAAAGGTTATCCTTATATATATCAAATCAAGAAATATATTTGATCAATATTTAAATTGCACGATTGACCGTATTGGTGGAAGAAGAAAGAGAAGCCTCAGAAGGAGGGCTAGAGGAAGAAGAAAACGACGATGACGAAGACGACGACGACGAAAAATAATAATAATAATAATAATAATAATAATAATAATAATAATAATAATAAGAAGAAGAAGAAGAAGAAGAAGAAGAAGAAGAAGAAGAAGAAGAAGAAGAACAAGAAGAAGAACAAGAAGAAGAAGAAGAAGAAGAAGAAAAAGAAGAAGAAGAAGAAGAAGAAGAAGAAGAAGAAGAAGAAAAGAAGTAGAAGAAAAGGATCTAAAGAAAAGGAAGAAGGTCAATTATTTCTTTCTTATTACCTGAGGGAATCTGTCTCGTGGTTGAAATGGCGCATTCTTCACTCTGCATATTTGACGTAGAACCTTTAATTGGAGGACATATGCACATTTTTTTTGCCGTGAAGACAATTGCATAAAAAAGGCATAGAGACGTTGAAGCACAGCTAATACTGCCACAGTACTAACTCGTGATATATTACATTTGATAGTCCAACTAATAATTTATATCTTGATAACTTTGTTCGCGGTTTCCCAAGAGCGATCCACACGTCACGACAATCTCAAGCTCACCAGAACTGGCTCCTCGTGCATCAGGAACTGTCTGCTGCCACTACCATACACCTTAACGGCATGGAGGACAGCTGCCTCGCATTACCTTCGTAGGCACAATGCACTTGCCTGTCATACGATATAAGGGGACCCCAAAATGTGTGGGACCCTAAATGTTAAGAAAGGATTTAACTGTTATTGGTACACAATGTTTATCAGGTATGTGTATATGCTTGAAGAAAAAATAACCGTGAAAAATTCCTCAAACATACAGCAATATACTAGGGAATGGAAATATTCGCGAGCGTTGGTGGCACGAGTTTTTCTTTCAAATTGAAAGCTAATATTACGTTACTTGTTTCTCTTCCTTTTTTTAGTCTACTGCATTCAATTATATCTTAACTCATAGTGCAGTTTACACGTGTTTTGGCACTGTATGACCCTTTTGGTGTTGATGTGCCGTTAAACTTTGATATCACTCACTCAATTATATCTTCAGAAATGCAAATTATATACATGTACAAAATCTTGACAGCAAAGTGCCATATTTAAAAAAAAATGGTGCTTTGAAAGTTTGATATGATAGGCTATAGAAATCGCATTGTTCATTCCAAACGTTCACTTACGATTAGCATAACTTATGATATTGAAAATCTACTCATGACCTTCTGGCGAGCAAACAACAAGTCCATGGTTACCTATTCTAGCGTTAGGAGGCTTGAACTCTCTAGACGGTTTGCTGATTAGGTATTAGCGTATTATATGAATCTTTTGCGCAAGTGCAAATGTTAACAAAATACATTCTTGTTACAAACGTGCGCGTTTCAAGCAAGAGTACTAGCATATTTATCACATGTGAACATAGTAAATCTACAGACAAGTTTATATTCAGTGATTAACTGATTGAAGTTTGAAGAAGAAGCTTCTTGATGTGGCCACATGTTAACCTAAACAACAAAAAAAGCCAAAATACGGAAACTTAAATGAATGAAATATACATTATTTATATGTTACTTATCATATTTCTATATATGTTATCATTAGAAATAACTGCTGATATTTTGTTTGTAAAAAAAGCTATTTTCGAAGACATATTGCTAAAACAAAATAATTATTGTATGTAAACGAAAACTGGAAAAAATGAAAAAGCAGAAATGGATTTAAACAATATACGATACTATCAGACAAACCAATACGACATTTGGACAAAGTCCGACCTATAGCTTAGGCAAAAAAATCATATACAGACTAAAGGACGACAAAAACCCATATCATTATTCTCTGCTGATAGACTTTAGCTGAGATAACACAGAACGAAAGATACTGGACCAACAGTATAGCTTTATCTTAATTTTTATTTTTTAAAGTCTTCATTGCCTGGATATTAAAGCTGGTAATTTTCTTAGTACTACATGAACATATTTATTTAAACTTCTAGTTACAATCGTTACAGATTCACAGGGGTAGACCTGGATTTTACATATTGTATCAATATTATTTATAGATCATTCGTGGTTTGTAAAGTTTGTGTTGATTCAAGTAAAAATACATTCAACCATGTACATACACTTGTGCACCCATTATTTCACACATAATTGGTATGTTGAAAGGGTGACAATGTTATAGAAACTAGGTTTTGCCAGAAAATTTAAACACTCGAGTTAACGGTTATACTTTTTTCCAAAACGCAATGCAATCGGGTGCATCTATACATAATTACCTACCTGCACCAGGTACAGCGAAATATGCCACGGCAAAACCCGCCCCAAAAAATACTGCAGCCAGCAGCGCACCACCTACAGCAGCCACAGGCGTCACCCATCTCTTCTTGGGCTTCTTTTCTTCCATTTCCAAGTCCTCATATACATGGGGTCCTTCCATTTCTCCAGACATTGTGATTATCTTCGAACAACTTAGGACAAAGTATACCACCTATTACCCGTAGAAACCGCAGAGATCTAGCAACAAGGACGTTGTATTGCACCCTTTTGCTGCAGTGGTTTATACTGACATTCACTGCGCACTTCGAGGAAAGCGCAAAAGATACAACTGATGTACACTTTCGAGCGGAGTTAATGCAATACTGAAATCCTGCGTTAGTCGTCATTTAAGCAAGATACAAGATAACTATATTTTACGTCGGTTCGTGTAAGTAACACTGACAGTGATTATGAATGAGAAATATATACAAATGATACTATCTTTTATTAAAGCTTATTTAAATAAACTTTTAAAATTTAAATGTGGCTCCATAAATATCATATTGGGACACACTGGACATAAAACTACATACAGAGTGGAACACTGAGAAATAGGCAGAGTCCCCTGAGAAGGTAACAGTTTAACATAGCCTGCAAATATACCCCAGCTCCCAGTTCTCTGTTAAATTCTTTCATAGCGTTGCCCCTTGTATTTAAAGGCTTAAATACATTTCCAATGGTGTTGGATATAGTCTGGCTTTAGCACTTTGTCTCTCCCACAAACATGGCTGAGACAACATAATAGTACACATCGTGTGCAGAAGATTTGAAGATTCAAGAACAATGACTGACACGCCCATACTTAACTTTCGGAATTATCTATTGAGATGCCACCTGACAGCTAAGATACATCTTCTTTCTCAAAACTATACATTTCATTATTGCAATGAACATCTCTTGAATCAGTATATTCTGGTGTGTCATCGTATAGTTTTGTGAAACCTTGTATATATTTTTATTCAGAATTCAATGCTGTTCATATTCATAATAAACAGTGTTCAATTTCGTTTGACGTATTGACAATTAGTATAGGGACTCTTAATTTAAAATAGCCCGCGGTGAATATGGGCTATAACACTTGCAAACAGTTGTATGTGATCCATAGATTACGCATTCAAAATAACTTTCAAAGTTAGACAAACTGTATAAAAAGACGATTGGTATGCAGACAAAAGCCCATGTTTCATTTAAAATACAGAAGTGTGTTCAATGGAGTGTTCAAGTACTGTTTTAGCAGTATAAAACAACAGAAACATGACATGGAAATCCGTTCGGCTTTTGTTAGGAAATTCATTTTCTTTGACATTGCAGTACATGTTTAAAAAGAGGGTAAACGATTTATTCTCCGACAAACAGCGTACTTACCAAAAAATAAGGACACAAGTGGGCCCAGTATTAATTTTATGAATGATTTATTTAACACGAAAAGTATGTTTATCAACACAAGAGGGCACTCCCTTGAGTCAGTGGGTAAATGTTTTGAAGAGAGATTTACAAAATTTCAATTTTAAGTTTAAAATTTAAAGTTCAAATAACAAGTTTCAAAACATGTTGTGACACTATGAGTTGGCTGCCGTAAAAGATTAAAAATCGGGTGACTAATTTACTACAAAAGCGTTATGGGGTATGAAAGTTCAAAGTGATTGCATTTGTTCAAAATTTGTCTAGAACCCCCCCCAAAAAAAACCGCTGCTGGTAGAGCAAAGTGGCTGCAACCTATCCATTAAACTTCTCAGTTGAGTGACACATTGCTTAAACGCAATATTTGAACTCTAAATTTTATTTTCAAATTCAAACTAAATTTTGAAGCTCCGGGATTCACCAACACACTGCAACAGCGCATCAGCAAGGCCCCGGAGCCTCTCATATTGCGCTGTCGCTTGAATATGCAAAATAAAACCGTGGATGCATGATATTCTGGCCACATTCACCTTGGGTTTTCCCCTTTTATCGCTTATGTTTTACCTTGCTCAACCATTTACAATGATAAAAACGGCATATACTTTTTCGGCAGAGTGTACCCTCTGCCTAGATAGCCATGGCTGCGTGGAGCAAAACTTAAACTTTTTATAACATGCAGGAAAATTAGTTGGCGTCTCTTCTATGTGTCTGGCGTTGGCATGGCACGTTTGGGTGAGCATTGGAGACGCAGCAATAGGAGCTTCTGTAAAATGGCCTTTTCATCGTCCGGTATATGATTACACTGGAGAAAAAATCCCCAAATACTAATCATGCCAAGTCTGATGCTAAGAATAACAGTGATCTGAAAGACGTATATGCTCTTATACCTGTAATCAAATATATAAATGCATTCCAATATATTTATTCGTATACATTCCATTTCACTGACGAAGTAAGAGTCTGTCTTACAATATCACTCCATTGTCAGCATATGTTAAATATTACCTAATGACTATTGTAGTGCACATAACAAGAGCTTCTTTTTTTTAGAGCGAAACGTAATACGATGGTAGTTGACTGCCAGCCTTGGGATCTGAAATGGGTAGTTATACAAATACATTAATCCGCAAATATATGAACATCAATGTTCTACCAAACTTGCCAACACCGACGATCTACACTTTGCAAATTAAAATGTGTTCTCTAGAGATAAGTTTATTTGGGCTATGCTCAGGTATCTTTGAATATAAATCATCCAGATTCTGCCAGTGATATGTAGTCCCTTGTCATAGCATTGGTCTTGACAGGAAGCATTTTGCTGGTACTACATGTACATGTATAGTGGAACCACGGAATTAGGGACACCCAAGGGACTGTGAAAACTGTCCTGAATTATGAGGTGGTCTTATTTCTTAGGTTCATTTCCATGTAATGAAAAGACCTAGTGACTGGAGTGGGTGACCTTAGTTCCCAGGTTATCCCTATTGCTCAGGTGGTCTTAAGGACAGGTTTCACTGTACTTCTGGTGATGCTACCACGACGGTCGCCATATGTCGTAACCGGTGTTTTTGTTCACATTAATCATTATCATTCAGTGTTGTGAATACAGCTTACGCTTCAACATTACGGTGGTATTTTTAATTTTTTATATTTTTTTCACCATCATGTATCCGTGACTTGTTAAACGTACCTCAGTCAAAATTGCATGTAAATTGGATGTGTATGACCCCTCCCCCCTCCATAGCTAGGTAGTGGTCCAGGGGCTGCTTTTGTTGTCAAACGCCACCCCTTGATTTTCTTTGGTTGATATGAAGGAACCTTTTATGAAAGAGGTGTTTTTAGGGGGATTGCATAGTTTAATAATAACACAGTGTCGTTCTAGGATGTGGGGTTGGGATGTGGCGACAGGGCTGAATGCAGTCAGACATATCCAGGCGTCACTCATACTGTATAAAGATCTACAAGAACAGGGATTCTGAAATTCGCTGTGTTTAGTCAAACTGTCAATCTGTGGTCTTCGGACTGTTAACTATCCGGAGAGGGGTATCTATATAGGTCTATACAACTCGGCCCTAGGAAGCTTTTTACAGCACTTTTATTAAAAGCACAAGACAGCACGCCAAACAGAAAAGACCCCTGCCATGAGTCACTTTATTTTTTTTTTCTTGCATTTTACTGTTATGTTAGGGCCTTTCATTTTTTTCAGGTCCCCTCGGAGACTCCGTAGTATTATGCTCTCCGTAGTATTATGCTCTTTCGAAATACATAATTCTTTAATACTATCCTCCCATCTTCTAAAAGCTTATTTATTTCGATACAGCTGGTCCATGGCTAGTCCAATTGGTGTTGCGTTGTGAGTGTCCAACTATTTGTAAGGTGCATTTTTGCATGTAGGGGGTGAGATGGGCTTATTACATGCGCACGTGGAATGTATCACGTGCTCACGCGATAGTTATTACGTGCGTACGTAGTTGTTACGAGCGCACGTGAAGCTATCACCTGCGCATGTGAAAAGTGTTCAATTTATTTTTTAATGTCCCCTTAGGGGCTCCGTAGACACTCGTGTGTTGTTATAATGATTTTCAATAAGCCTGCGTCCGTTATATTGACTTAACGTCGCATGTGGCATATTTTCAGCCTTTCGGTAAAGAGGTAAATACTATTAGCTCAACTGATTGACTTATACCAATATCTTGTATATCGAGGTGTTGGTGTATAGATACTTGGCCTGTGCCAGTACGACCTGCGGCTTAGAATACTAGAAAACAAATGCATCACGACTCAGTCACATGTTTGTGATATCCCGACAAAAACTTCAACTGTTGCGTCCTGAGTACTAAGCAGGTCAACAGAGGCTAAAATTTTAACTACATTTTCTTTAAACCGACAGGGTATGAAGCGGCCGGTACCCCGCATTCTAGGTGAACCCTCAACCATTACACTACCCTGACCGCGGTTCGATGAGAAAACACAAGGAGTGCCTGCGCAGGTTTTATTCGCAGCACAATGGCGCACTAGCAGTAATACAGAAAGCGCTTATTCTGAGATACATGTAATTGCAGAAGCCCAAAGTATCACAAACACAAGTAACACAAACACATAACTAGCTAAGTTCTTCTTTCCTGAGCATATAAAGTAATTATGCATGCATCTTACAAGATGTACTTCAATTTTTTTGCTCCTCATGTGCCAGTGGTATCAGTGGATGCTGTTGCACGGGGGAATCCCCTCGTGACAGACGCAGCTGCGTGATTGGCTGGCTGAAAATGTGTTTTTCTTCCTTGATAGTCTGAAGCATGAAATTGCCTAGAAAAGGATGAAACACATGTATCATAGACCTACAGCCGTATGTACTACAACTGGACCAAGCTACCGTTCTTAAGTTGAAAGGACATGCACACCAGAAAAAAGCAGTAACTTATTTTTTTGTTTTGTTTTGTTTTGTAGAAAAACTTAATCCAAACTTACAGAAACTTGCGCCTTGGATTGAGAAAAATCAGGCAAGACGTGTGTGGCACTTATGACGTAGTCAGAAACAGAATTAACTTTAACACGTATCTGTTATCAATAGCAACATATTTATTAGCCTAAATTTTGAGCAATTTCAATATCCGAAACTTGTAGATCGAATGTTACATTGTTACAAACATGTCTACTTTCCACTGTCCATGTAGAACTCCTCCAGCGGTGTCATTTGATTTGCCCGCTGCCATTGCCTGAATCGCTAAGTTACATGTAAACAGTAAGACAGTCTGTCAAAATGTCACAACCATTATTACCCTATATATCTAATTGTAGCATGCGTTGTAAAGAAGGTACGATGTCTGAACTGAAATATCTCTGGGGCTTTAAGTGTACGGTCAAGCCTCTTCTAAAGACCATATGTATAATTTATAAAGACCATCTGCGTATAAAATCGCATTTTATATGTCCTCAGGTTATAGTTTCTATGATATTGAACCTGCACATAAAGATCACCTGTGTATAACGACCACATTTTGGTGGTCCCTAGGGTGGTCTTCATATACAAGTTTCACTGTACATAATGCTGAAGGAATACCTAATGCTATAAAGCGGCCAATGCGATGAACAATTTCGGGATCTTGCATCTCCTCGATGGTCAGGGTGGCTCCTATCGACTGAAATGACATTGCAGTGAAACAAACCTAAACCAAACCAGCCAAACCTGATAGCTGAAGAGATGCTGTCTATAAAATTTCCCGTCAGACGATATTTCCAGATAATCTCTATCTTCACTCCTGACATTCAAGTGATGACTAACCCCTACCTTGCTTCATGTTGACACAGGACAGAGGCGCAGACAAATACATTGATTTTCTTTCAAAACTTTCAATGACACTTTTTTTCTGATAATTTGCCCTTTTTCGAAAGGGCAAATTATCATCAATTTCCCATCAATTTTTACGTTACCTTCCAAAGACAGCAAGTGTGGCTTTAGTGGGATTAAATGTCATAATCTGTACTAAAGTGCAACGCAATTCGTAACATTAGATTCGTAGATTCACACAAGCGTGCAGAGTAACATGATTTGCATATCCGAATGCCTCCGGCAAACATATGACCTACATAAAGAACAAGCCAGATTTTTTTATTCTTGTAAGAAGCTTGTCAATGTACAGCGTAAAAAGAACTGGTGATACTTCACCACCTTGCTGTACTCTCTGCGAATCTTAAAACGTTTGGTACTGTACTAATTCCATATCATTCTAACGACTTGATCAATGTACACATTTACCAGAAACCACATTATGTGACACAAACATATGTAATATGATCTTAGCTTGTTATAAATATGTTGACATTTCTTCTCTATTCTGTTGTTACTGGCTATCAATGTGGCAACTTTGTCCGATATTTAGTTACATATTGTTGTAATGCCCCCACCAAGAATCTGACTGCCGGAGATTCTAGGAAATGGTGGTCAGCAACTGTTCCGTAGGTTGTACACTCATACTACCTTCCTCCTCATCCAGGTTTATGCATACACCCATATCACACACTGCATATATACTGCTCAAAACATTTAAGGG
>JAAUYG010120297.1_pt1 | contig 10577 bp, 5 predicted proteins | sample 7278091 | NCBI WGS metagenome assembly JAAUYG01 (sample SAMN14350201, study PRJNA611818) | marine sediment metagenome | isolation source: surface marine sediment (0.6m) | place: French Polynesia: Moorea | collected 2018-08
CACCTCCACATTCACTCGCACCAGTAGCACCCCACCCGTCCCCCTCAAAAACTAAGCCCCTCACGACACACACCCTCATGTTCCATTTTCTTTGTGCACGAGGGACTCCCAGCATCCACCCCCCCGCCCCCCCCCCCCCCCCCCCCCCTACAGAAACGAACCGCATAAGAACGGCTGGGGTGGTGACAAAGGCCGTCGCCGCAAACAGCAAGAGAGAAAAGGATCGGGCAGGATATTCGGTTGAACGACATCCATCTCAGATCCGCCAGCATACACCACAATATTATGCCAGGGGCTTTGGGACAATTTTGGTTACTAAGCTTCTGATGTTGTCAGTCACCGTGGTCAATCGACAGTAGTCATCATCAGTTCCTCAGTAGGCGCTATCATCATCACTGCAGTAATTGTCTGATCTCTTCTGTCGTAGGTTAAACTGGTTTAATTTTTGTCAGGTCGATGTGTAATTATATTTCACAAGAGGTTTACCAACAATTAGCAATTTACCGTGCTTTCCCAGAATTCGAGACACTGATTAATCGACAGCTTTGCGACTGCAAACAAGAATAATGATATATTTCGTGAAGAAGTTACTTTCCATATAAATCCATATTCATTTTCGCAAATCACGTTAAACGACATTTACCATATAAATCCATATTCATTTTCGCAAATCACGTTAAACGACATTTAGAGTTTAAGGTCCCTTAGTGTTTCAGACAATGTAAAAGTAACAGCAGCAGCAGCAGCAGCAGCAGTAGTACCAGTAGTAGTAGCAGTAGCAGTAGTAGTAGAAGTAGTAGTAGTAGTAGTAGTAGTAGTAGTAGTAGTAGTAGTAGTAGTAGTAGTAGTAGTAGTAGTACCAGTAGTAGTAGTCATTTATTTTCAAACTGCCCATTTCCAACTTACATCAGTAATTACAAATACAGTTCATACAGTTTAGTATTGCAAGGCGTTAGTTTAAATCTGCTTTCACAACAGCAGCTACTGTATTAGTGAGTATTCTTGGTCCACTACGATTTTCACCCAACCAGCCACTGTAAGGACGAAAACAAGGACCGGGTTTCCTACACCACAATTAATCGACGTGAATTGCTGTCCTTCGTGTCAGCAATGGGACTTCCGTGGCATTCAGCGGTGACATTTCTGATTCAGCAGAATAACGAGTAATACACCTTGTCTTATTCCGGTGATAATGAATGTTTAATTTTTCACTTTCTTCAGGGGTGGCCACTGTAAAGCGGTCATAAGTCAAGATTCCTATAAACAGACTCCAGAGAGTTCAACAACAAAGACCCACAAGATCCTGTCTGTTGGGCAGGTACTTTCACACCCATGAAAAAGGAGGGTTAGGAAAATACACTGGCAGTTTATATAGCATGAGCAATATATCAAACCAGACAGACCCTTGTCATGGTTATATTTCACACCCTGGAGATTTGAAATAATAAAAATGCAAACGAAAGGAGAAGGCAATTTTCAGTTTTATATATTACCGCTGGCCCCCGTCGAGAGGTATGTCGCGGCACCGGTGGGGATGACAAAAGCTGTCGCGCGTTCCCACGCTCAGAGATCGTTGTGGTAATTGAGCCCTGCAGCTCAAGATGCTATCTGTTCGAGCACACGGTCCACCATTGATATATACATATCCTTTGCGATGTCAAGACAGGGCTTTGGCGAAGGAAAATCTAAGGCACAATGCAATTTACGGAGGCTTCGCGGTGACGTACTATCTCACCGTTTTGATGGACTCGCGCAGTGCCTTTGACACAATCGTAGGAGGGTTTGTGTAAGACGCGCGTCTTTCAGGCAAATGCAATTCCTTTGTCGCGCTAAAAATGCGTCTCAACCGCAGACATAAGCGTGTCGGTCTACGGCTTCGGCGTACCATTAATTTCCCATGTCCATTAACGGAGACATGGTCTACAGCGTGTCTGGAGTTAACCCGGACTATTCGATTAAGTTTACGTACACCCCACATAGGAAGATAACATTGGGGTTGACTTTTTAGCCTTGCGGGCTAATCGAAAACAAAGGCATCAACAGCGTTTGGGAGAGGTCGCCCCCAAGTACCAGACTCGGGTGTAAAGGTGGTTACGGGATCTAAGCTGCTGCAGATATGATATTTAGATGGTTATCGCCCAGGTAATTTCACCCTCGGGCATCCTGGGTTCGGCATGAGGCACCTGCCTTAACAAACTGTCCTTCAATGTTCCGATAACATCGCCGTTGCCAATGTGATAACATATGTCGGGTTTTGACTAAAGTGTGAAATTACACGGACAACAAAGACAGCCCTTGAAAGACACAAACAGCAGAATGTGCCACGGCCGATCGTAAGGCTATAAAATAACCTTATTAGATCATCCATCATCGACCAAAGGGTGGCAACGCCGAGATTGGATCGCGATAAGGAAGATTGTTTCTTTGGTGTCTGAATATCAAAGGTGTGAAGAAAAAAGTCCATCACAGAGATTCGGTGTTTAATTCACTTTAATATTGGCCATTTGATGTGAAAGAATTTGGTGACACTTTGGGGGTCCCTGTTTGTGTATAAACAGCGACATTCTATAGTTACTTGCTACAGATGGTAAGCACGGGCAAGTGCTGTTTAAATCACCGCAAAGCAGCACCTGATCGCACGTGCCTCTTTGCCTTTTTTATAGCTAACACGTATTCCTGGTTACATGCAGGTGTGGACATATGCCCCGTTTCTATGGTATACACAGAGTTGTCAGAAAGTATCCAGGTTTTGATTTTTTTTATAGTAGGTTTGCATAAACTAAAGGTTAGGAAATGAATATTTTAAAAGCACATACAAGTCCCGAGTGCACAAAAAAAACATCGAATATATGACACTGCAAATAGAATATGCTCAGAGGGCATACAATGACCACATGCGGCAAAATTAAACACCGTCCCGCCTCTGGCACCGCGAGCATAAAAACAATCGCAAAATATTTGTAATTTTGCGAGTCATGGGCTTACGTAAAGCTACGTGACACGTAGTCAATCGTAAGTGAAATCGTACGTGGAGATCATAAACGATCGCAGGGACACACATAGTTACGAGCAACGCACACAGATTCTTCATAGAGATAAGTTGTCTAAAAGTAGTTTTACAGGGTTTTACATGATCTATCATTTAAGCACGCAGGCAGAAAAGCCTGATATGCATGCTCTGTGGCCGAATGATCAGAGTGCGCAACTGGTATACGAGACCGTTGGTGTGCATAGGTTCGAATCCTTTATTTATTTTTCCGTCATATTTTTATTTATTTATTATTATTATTTCTTTGCACATCTCCCCTGATCAACCAATCATGAAATTTAATTCTCCTTGATCCAAAACTGCCTACATTCTGTGTGTGCTGTTTTTAAAATACAAGGGATTTACACCCAGGGCTTTGAAGCTCCGCATAACCAATGTCACTCCACATAAGTTTATGTTTAGAGGGCGGATAATCTCGACTTTGAAAGCAGGACATAGCGAAAAAACGTACCCGCGAAGCCAAAAATTTCATGTTCTTTTCGCTACGATCAGCAGTTTCCGACTTATATGTAGATTTTCAAATAAGCGCATCGAATGATCTCAAAATGGCCTTAACAACCAAAATCTCATGTAGACTAAATATGCTTCCAATCATTGTTTTCATGTTGATCTTCCGCCACCCCCTTTCAAGGTATATCGAATTTTATAATTCCGCATTGACTATCATGTGAAACACTGCAAATAGATAAAAATCTAAATCCGATATCTAAAACTTGAAATATGGCCATTCTTTTCGCAATTTTGGTGCAGAAACTTCCCCTCCCCCGCCCCAGAGTCACACATGAGTTAGGAGAGGCCGGGGGGCGGGTATTTTATTTCAGGGAAGATCTCGCTTGAAAATTTTACTCCCATATCATCCGATATTCACAAAATATACAAAGTAAAATACAAAAACAAACTTTCAGGAGATATAAATGATAGGAGCATTGAAACATAACAGCTGACGTTAAATCGATTGACGGTTTTGAATAACACGCGTTTACCGGACGGACGACCGCGCCATGACAATACAGTTCTTCTGTGCAGTAGAATAGGATACATGCAAAACAAGTCAGTGCTGCCGCATCTTGCATTCGTACGTCGGTCATTGACCATGCACCATGTCGCAGAAAGATTCTGGAAGCAAACGGTGTACTGCAAAATACATCGGTGCCTCTTTTAAATTACACTATCTAAAACGACACCGCCCTAGAAAGGAGACAAATCCTTGCAGCAAGTACCATGAATGCATGTGTCAATGTCCCTTCTCACCATGGATCTGTCTCTAATCGGGACAGAATTGTTTGCCCGAAAGGCTGACCCTATTACTGAGAAACTACCTCGGTGTGCTGAGTACCTGTAGGTGGGATAGCGTGAGTACCGTCTGTTGTGTTGAGTGGCCAGTGTCCTCTCTTCAACCAAGTTTACGATTACATCTGTAAGAAAATACCCGCTCTCGCATGAAGGCATAGCCAAATTATGTATGAAAATTAATCTCTCGGTGGATCCTATGGGCCATCTTTACATAAATGTCTGCTTACGGGAGTCGTAAGTGTGCTATCCACCGCACGTGGACACATATGTGCGCGTGATGCGAGTGGTCATTTACAAGTTAATTCTGAGTTGCGATCTTATGCACACCACGTATACGTGAATCGTTTTGCATACTGGGCACTTACGTGCGAGTTGCGATCCGCTTGCGATTTTTTATGCTCACGGCCCCCGATATGTGTGTTTGTGCGTGCGTCTGTGGAATACGTCCAAAAAATGAAAATAAAAAGAACCTGTTTCACTCATCTCATAAAAATCCATTTTGATTGGCGCCTTCCTACTGGCACAGGAAAGACATAGTTCGGTTCTGGCAACGATTGCTATGGTATAAGGTTCGACAGCTGCCTGCAAAGAACCACAAGAAGAAAAATCACGTTGATCTCATAATAACTAAACATCGCAAGATGGGCACAACTTTAGCATTAGTCATCAAGTGTAATCATGTTTTAAGAGCAAGGCAGAACTATGTGAAGGTGAAATTCAAGGTCATTCGTATTTCAAGCGTTCATATCCGTATATATATATCAGAAAGTAGATCAAGGGCATATACAATACAATTGATCACTTATATGGGAAGTCATATATGAAACTTCATCTGTTACTGTAGTATAAGATTTGACCTCGGGTGACCTTGAATGTAAAATTCAAGGAAACACGCTTATCTCAGACAGCATTAGGGTCAGGGAATATATTACCGCTGAACATGAACAGAAGCTCAAGTGTTGGGAGTCTAACTGCATGTGTTGTGTTTTGGTGCTGTGAACCATGCAGTGCTACTCGAGCGATTATCTGGAAATATTGGCATATCAAGGATTGCCTTGCAGTGGTTCAGATTTAATCTCACAGATAGGCAGCAGTCCATCCGAGTGCAGAGCGAGACTTCGACCAGTGTACCACTGACACGTGGAGTACCTCAAGGTTCTGTTCTAGGCCCGTTGGTCTTCTTACATATGCACGAACAACAAGATAAAATATACAAAGGGAGATCCTGATTTTGTCAACGGTACTCACAATAAACTTAGTAACTTAGGGGTTAGTAAGTCATACGTAGGAGATAATAAGTCCTACATTGGAGATATCAAGCCATATGAAGGTTCTACGTAAGTCCTATGTAAAAACGTCCCATTCATTGCGTCTTATTTCTGGCGTGGCTTTGGACACCCACCCATCCTCCCCGGCTTTTTTTTTTCAAAATATGTCAAAAGGTATTTAACCAATCAACTTAATTTTTTAAGAACCTCTGACCCAAGGATGAAGCGATTCGATTTGGAACAAAAAAATAAATAAAAACGCCCCGGGGTAAGCTGGTAAGAGTGGGTGTGGGTGGACCGAAATTTTTCGAGCAGCTATAACAGCTAACTGGTGAGGGATAGACATGTACTTACTATAATACATTAATAGGAAATCATATATGGGGAGTCCAACGGCAAAATTAGATTTGACCTTGAGTGACCTTGAAAGATCAATGTCAAGGTCACTCAAGTTTTGAAGCCTTATATCTCATAAAGGAGCCCCATTAGGCCATATGTTACCAATTAAGATCAATAGGAAACCGTGTGTGGGGAGTCCAATGGCACCATCATATTTGACCTTGAGTGACCTTGAAAGTTTAAAGTCAATGTCACTGAGATTTCAAAGCGTTATATCTTGAAATGAACAAATTTAGAGCCATATGTTACCATTGAACATTAATAGGAAAGCATACGTGGGGAGTCCAATAACACGGTCACATTTGACCTTGAGTCACCCTGAAAGGTCATAGCCATGGTCAGTTGTATATAAAGTGGTAGGAGATCTGTACGTTACACAGTAACTTGGATATTATGTAAGAGATTTTGTGGGCAGGCGTTTTTTTCCACTGTCCCGGGTTTTTTTCTTTTTTTCTACAGTTGGTACGAATATGACACCGTATATTTATATATAGTATAGACAAAATGAAAAGCATTCATGGAGCAACAACAGATTCGCCTTAAACCTGAAAATTATAGGTTCTAATATTGAGATGTAGTCCTAATCCAAAAGTTTTAAATCTGAACCTTTCATGTTCTTAGGTTTTAACATGAACCCTTCAAGTTTTACAGGATATGCCGTACCTTTCCTTCAATAAGACAGTGCACTGATCATTTGGACTGACGGGAAAAAAATAAATCAGTTATGGTCTTTGGAAACAGTTACTCGCCCCAGACAACTGCAAAAGGCGGTTCTGCTTTTGATAAATATTGCACGCAGGTGAAGAAAATGAACACTGGGCGTTCTCAATATGGGATATATCATCGCATCCCAAGACTTCCAGGCGCCGTGCCATTTAGAAAGACTCTCGGCGATTGCTCTCAAATACAGGGTAAAGGCTAAAAAGTACATACCCGGTACCGACACGGTATCCGTCCAGTACGTAGCCCATTGTCACAACAACTGACCAGTGTTTGGGTCATGTGTCTACGTCTGCGACAACGGCACACTATGTAATCCGAGCAGCATGCAGTGGTCTCTGGTCATTACTCTATGTCTGTTTTCTCGCCTGAATCTTGACCACTTTCCCTCAACCCAGCAATCAAGGCCTGTCGCACCACGCGCTTGGCCTATACGTCACACCCTCGCCTCGTGCTTAGTCCTTTGAACATTAATATCTTAACCATACTCTAAGATCATAAACAGTGTACGTCCCCTCTGGCCTCTGTGCGTTATTTTTTTCTGAATTAGGATAATTTAGATGTCCGGCATCGAATTTTCCTATTTTATGGTTATTAGAATGTTTTGATAAGGAAAATATATGAGTCCGTTCCTTCGTTTATCATTCAGACCTATTCAGGTTGATAAGATCTTTGGGCAGGGGAGGTGTTTGATATGCGGCATGACTTGTATAAAAACAGAAATGATGAATTGGATGGGGCAACGATAAGCAATTATATTGCTGGTAATAAACTGTGAAGTTTGTCTCCTAAAGAAATGCTGACATGTATACATCATCATCATATTTCGTGATGCCAGAAGCAAACAAAACTGTCGCGGCCGGGCATTTCTTTGTCACTATGACCTCGAAATTCAAGTAACAAAGTCAACCTCCCTGGGTCTCCTGCCGCGCAGTAACACTATAAAGTTTAGGTCCACAGGAGCTCATCTTAGAACACAAGGCGCGTCAAGGTTACACATATAAATGCAATATTTCTGTCTCCTATACGACTAATTAAATCTAATGATGCACCTTTTACCAAGTGACGTTGACGTTGCTATTCGAAACTAATAGGACATGATGATTAAGGGGAGTCCAGCCGCCCTATCAAATCTCAACTTGAATGACACTGAAAGGTTACCAATATTTAATTCAATTTCAATTAAATTTTCACTGACGCTACTGACCTTGACTATTGACCTAGACATGTCAAACACAAGAATACCCATATTTTACCCCTCTCGTAAGTATGTCTTCAAGTGGGTGTAAGCAACGTTTTACGATTTTGTGGGTGGTCGGGGTTTTGCCTTGTCCCAGTGATCTTTTTTGATCCATCGATCAAAGTAATCATCAATCAATCAATGTAAAATACTGATCTTAAAAAAAAAAACAACTTCAAATGATGCTAAGAATTAACTTTGGTGTGTAATGTCACAGAAGAAAGCAATACAAAGTTTGCTTGGAAAAGAATTATAATTGGGGTAGCGTGTTAAAAATCAAGTCATTTTTACAGTGCACATTAGCCATCTTTGACCTTATAGGTTTGCAACATGCAAGCCACTTGAAGATTCCGACGCATTGCTACATCAGTGTGCGTCGGTAGGATTATTGCTGCATCAAGGGTGCCACGCGTAAACTGTGATACCATAACAGGCTGACGATTATAGATGAACCCATTCTACTATTCCTGCTTTGTACTAATTGGTTAACATTTGCTACATTGCTACACGGGTTCGATATATTATTCCCTCAATATTAAACACGTCCCACCACTGGTGTCATTGCCCTCGCTCTGTCCTTGGTCCGGTTCAGTTGAGACTAGTGAGGTGTGTGCTAAAACCTGGGGATATTGCAGGTGTCTCTGTTATTGCGGAAGACAGCGACAGACGGAGATCTTTGTGCTAATACTTATAGCACCTAATCCTGTAAGTTATGGGGCAGTCTAATTCCTAGTTACGAGGGGTGTCAAGGTCACATTAAAAGGACGTTAAAAGACACCCCCGTACAGTATGTCGTCCCGTCATTCTGGGGTACATTTTACGGCCATTTGTTCAGTTGCCCTGAGATGAGTTTTCCTAATACGGCGGCAAGACTGAGGCCTACTATACCTTTCTAAAATCCCGACAAGGGCTATCAAAACTAGCAATTCATCATCCGAGCCTGTTCAGGGCCTTTATAGACGTCCACCTTGGTGGCAGATCTCACACTGATACCTATTAATTAAAGCCTTCGACTCAAACTACAGCGGCCGGCGGTCTTCCCACGCCGGTCGCACTGGTACCTCGAGTGGGCTTATTGTACGTGCCAATGGAATGCCTTCATCTTTAGCTTCGTTGACTTTTATGGAAAGTTGCACCCCGAGATCTGCTTTCATCGGGAAAAAAAAGCAGTAATTAGGCCCGTTTGGGGTGATAGATTTAGTGTCGTGGACAGTCGTACAGGGTGTCGTCCCTATTACGTCGAGGGTAGGGAAACCTGAGGCGCGGAACAAATACGCTGACCTTGGCGGGTTTTAAGCGTTTTTTAGCGCCGTATTTCTCGTTGTTTTGTCGCGCTGGTCGGATGTCCCGGGTCGGATGTTGTCTGCTAGTCAAGCGATCTGTCGTCTGCACCCCCAGCACAGCAAGCGTCTCCGCCCCTTTTGACACCGCCGTAACCCCGCTTGAACCCGGCGTCAGTGTCGCCTATCTCCCGCGGAGACCGCACAGAGGCTGGGTTGTGTAAAACCGATCTTTTAACGCTTTTTGCAACATATGGTCAGTCCCTAATATGTCAGGGGATTCTCAATAGGCTATCTAAGTGGGCAGGTGATTTACTCAATCTCTGAGAAGAGAATCTCTATGAAAGTGCCTTTTATACAACACCACACGATTAAAAACACGCTTCCCAGTTTCAAGGACGATGGGTCCCCGAAACATTTAACGTTTATGTTGTGACAGTATCTGCATTGTAAACGCAGTGATAAATGGGGTGCTATAATATCTGACATTTTGGCGTGTGGCTATCTTTATTTTTTGCTCTGTAAGCTAGGACATGTTTGTGTCTTATGTTCAGAGATGACTTTGGAATAAGGATAGTAGGTAAGCAGAGCCGTTTTCAAACATGACAAACTTATGACAATATTTTCAGGCCAAACTATTCAAAATATGCCTACTTAGGTGCTAAGTATCTAAATATTTAAACCAAAATGTCTAGGTTTGACAATAGTCCGGCACATCTGCTAAGAACAATTTAAGAATCATTTCGAAAAAGGCTTAAATTGCTGTAATCATATACTATAACAGTTGTTGCCTTGTAATAAGGGTTATCACATGAGTTTAACGATTTATTTTTGTATGGACCAAGAACTGCATTTATTCCGGCGAACTTGTGAGTCGGAATGCAGTGGGAAGTGCGATAACATTATTATTATATACCTGTTACTTCACTTTTAGCACGTTACGCGATATTAAGTGCTATTTGCACAAGAAAATCCCATTTCGAGCTATTTCGACACAGCATTGCTCATAATGTTTTTTTCTTTTCATGCCAGTAGGGTATATTGCAACGGCACTGAACCTTGCTGACGAAGCCCAAACAAAAAGTTGAATTATGTAAAACAGAGAACACACGTGCCCTTGCCATTGACTGAAAGATGCGTTGGAGTCAGAGTGCGATAAACGAAAGGTCATCGTTAAAATACGTTGGCATTATTACATGGGTAGCTTCATATCTTTCCCCTGTATCTTTCCTGAGGTTTAGATCGTCCCGACAGCGCAGCTCAATGGATGATGAGAACCGGGGGATGGATACAGGGAACGATACCAAACTACCCATGTCATGTCCTTA
>JAAUYG010187326.1_pt1 | contig 10577 bp, 12 predicted proteins | sample 7278091 | NCBI WGS metagenome assembly JAAUYG01 (sample SAMN14350201, study PRJNA611818) | marine sediment metagenome | isolation source: surface marine sediment (0.6m) | place: French Polynesia: Moorea | collected 2018-08
AGCAACTTTGCACACCCTTTCTCCAAAGTGTCCACTTTAAAGATTTACAGACTCTGTCAAAGTGAACGTCCGCTGGGTGCAGCCTCTGCGGACGAGCCGCACATTGTGGTCGTATTGAGTGACCCACTGGACGCTCAGATTGCTTCCCACTCAACGTCACACGATCCGAGCTCTTGTCCCACAGTCAGTCTGTGTTCCAGCCGAAGCCGACCCAGAGTTCCTTTCTTCTCTTTCTGGGACCTTCTACATTTACAGAAAAACCAAGGATGGTGCTGACAGCCGTTTTGTGTGTATGGTCTCCATGTGTGAGATATAAGGCACTGCGGTTGGGTTTTCTCTCAGACCAGTCGCAGAGACGCCACACTCCTCAGCTGCTCTCCACCTGCCATGGGGTGTGTTGGACAGTGCACAATTCTTTGAGCTTAACTTTGTGCATTGAATGGATATGTATGCGTCTTTTTTTTTTTTTGCTGTCTCTCAATTGCCAGAGTTCGAGACGCCGACTTGATGTGGAGGCAAACCGCTGCAAAATCACATGCAGTGCAAAACGCAAATTCAGCGGTGACCGATTTGCTGGAGTCTGAACTGAACTGTGGCCTCTGCACCCTGTGGTACTTGATTGGTTTCACTTGCACCAGTCAGTTGCACAGAACCAGATCTTTTAACACCAGAACAGTTGTCACCAGGAAAAAAAGTTGTTCTTGACCTGTGGGGCTGGGTTCGATCGGCTATTCCGCAGAGAGTTGTTCTTTGTCGCATGTTCTGGGCAGCTCATGCAATTCTGAAGCAAGTTTTGCTTAAAATTGCAAAAAAAATAAATTGTACATTATTTTATCAACTCAAAAAGTCTTCACCCCTATATAAACATATTTTTTACCTTTGTGTAATCTCCTTTTCTGGATGTTTTGTACAAATTTTAAGAAAAGATGGGTTCTCACTCATGTGCAAAGGAGCACAACACTGAATTTTTTGTTTCAACAAATGCGTCTTTCTGGATTGAAAGCAATTGCTCCTCTCTACATTAATTCCTCAAAATAACCACAGTTTCTAATGGAATCAAGTTTTCCAACCGTTCCACGATGTGCGATGCGCCCGAGCGATGTATATAGACCTAAGAAAATTCCAACTGCCGAGACACTCGGCGGGAAAAACATGTTGCACAACACGGAACAAATTTCTGATTCTTGAAGGCACTTTCGTTCATTCCTTTCTGCGAAATCTCAAAAATATTTTTCTCTCTGAAAAAAATACCACACAGGTGGTCAGTGTGTTTCTGCATCATTCTTTTTCTTATCCATCAGATGCTCGGAATGTTCAGCAGAGACGTGTTTCTTTCCGCGCAAAGAAAGAAATACGATGTGAAAAATTGAATGCGCTCCATTGAATGCGCTCCATAGGCCTTGCACTCGGAGCTGGTGAATTGCAGTAGGCAGACTCACGTATAAATTGAATTTGACTGAGACTCATGATAGCGCCTAATCATGATCGGCTAACAATCCGGCAGCCAGAAATAAGATTATTTCCATTAAGGGCCTGATTTCGTACGGTGTATACTGCTGACATACATCGTCTCTCTGAAGGGGCTGTGGCGTTTTGTCTGCAGATTGTGACTCTTTCCATAATAAATTGTATCAAGATAATTAATTGCATTAATAGGAGAGTGTAGAGCGGACGGCAGTGGGCCGGTGTTGAGGCGGTGCGGGGACAGGGGCGCCGCTCGCTCCACAAAACGAAGGCTGGCAGGTGTTCTTCTCTGGAGAGTGAAAGCAGCTTCATATGACTTGATAATTTTAGCGGTAGGAAATAGTTGCTTGATAAATTGACATCTCGTCTCTTTATCCTTCACTTGGCCCTTATTTGGCCCAGAACTCCTTGTGTTTGCTCTCAAATCAGTGGAATTCGTTCATTTGTTCGCAGTAGCTCTGTGCCTGAAACATGAGTTAGGGTGAGGCCTTTTTCGCACTGGGTAGATCTAAAAAGCTTCCGCGAAATAAATCATGATGATCATGCAGACTGCAAGAGCAGTTCGGAGGACGTTCGCATTTCAGCAGACGAAGTGGAGTGGCTTGTGGCTCAGGAAATCCTGCCTCACGATTGACAAGAGACTCTCTCCGTCCTCAATTCTCAAGCACAAATACACCCTGTGACAATGTTTTCCAGTTATTTTAGTGGCTCAGTTCTGTTTTTTTTCCTGATGATGAAGCCCATTGTGAAGGCGCCACCAGGTGAGTGCAGGTTTGGTATCTGTGCCGACAGTTTTTTTCTCTGGAAATCAGATGTGCTGGGAGAAGCCAGATTTTCAGCTGAGATTTACACTGAAGTAATGTACAACTGTCTGAAAACAAAGATGAGCAAGCTTTTGTTTTTTTGCACTGCACTGCTTTTTGTTGGTGCAGGCCCTTTTCAGCTTTTTTTTTTTGGTTGATGATCTTTTTCTTTCTTTTTTTTACAGCTCTTACTTCTCACCATCAAAATTCTTCAGGCTGCTCTTGTGTGATCACACAGTTCAGCTGCACGATTGCCTTGTCTGACGAATCCCTCCCAGAGAATGTTCCGCATCAATTGCACCATGTTTCGTCCTGACGCTTTGGCAATGACGCACACAATTGCCAAGAAAAGCAACCATGTGGCGGTTTTCCTCGGACTTTCATGATTCAGTGTCAGGATCAAAGTCGCCGCGCTGAAGAGCCAGTGCGAAAGACAAGCTTTGATTGAAACCCGAATTATTTTGCCGACGGGAAGGCAGAGAAAAAGAAGATTCTCTTGTTTTTACGTGGAAATGAAAATGATACTGGCCTATCAACTCAGGTAACAAAATCAGTCAAACGTTTGTTGCTTCATATCTGGGCAAATTCTTAAAATCGGAGTGATTTTGAGACGCAGTTACCTGCAGATAACACCATTCTTGCACCCAAAATGACTTCTCTACTAGGGGTGTATCTTACACAAGGGTTATATTTCAGATTTTTCCCCAAAGTGTAGCCTGATTTTCTATGCCAAAAAGAGGGATGCGTCTTATGTGTGGGTGCGTCTTGTATTCGGGTTTTTTTCGGTAGAGTATAAATCTCCTGTGAAACACAGATCAGTCAAATTCAAATGAGGGAGCACTGCCCTGGGCAGCACAATATTTTCGGGCTGATACAAATCCCCACGGAGAGTAATGCACAGAGGGAATGGCCGAAGGCGGAAGGCGGGAGGGGTGCCCCTGTGTTGCAGCCGCAACACGGGATGCGGCCTCGCGGGGGAAGCGTGGGGCACCGTGCGGAATACCAAGTACCCACCAACCTCTGTGATGAATACGTCAACCAAGCACAGCACACTGCACAATGGCCGCAGATCCCTTGGAGCCTTTTGCAGCATCTTCATCGTTTCGCGGTCTTCATCCTTTGCTTGGAAGCATGTCGGTTCGTGTTATAAATTTTGGTTTCTTTCTGTTGAAAGACTGCGAGCAATTGTCCCAAAACTCAATTTCCAATTTCCCTGTATTTTGTTTGACCCCGAAGAAACTGTTGACACTCTTAGAATGGGGTGCAGCAGCCAAATTAAACATCAGATCAACCCCTCACACAGAGATCTCCACTGCGGTCAGATTTACCCCAAAACAGGCCACCTTCAAGGGTTACTGTAGTGGTTTGCAGGGGGAGGCTGAGGGGGCAGCGGTTTCCCTAGAGGGGGGGCACTAGAGGATCCAGGGGGCCCTGAGGGCCCGGGCCCCCCTGCTCCCAAGGTTTTTTTTAAATCATGCAGTTTTCAGGCAATTTTGAGCAAATTTTGAGCTAATTTTGGGCTCAGGGCCCCCCCCGGGTCAAAGTTCCGGTGGCCCCCCTGACCAAAATCCTGGAGGGGGCAAAATAATTGTTCTCTTTGAAGAATGTCCCCCAAATCGTCAAAAGGCCCAAAAATACGAGTGCCGGGAACTGAAGTTCGTTTGTTTCTGACAGCATTAGCAACGCACTTTTTTCTTTTGAAAATGGCAGATTTTTCCTTTTGTCCCGGCACTCCACCGATGAAATTTTCCTGTACTTTTTTGACAAACAAAAAATCCTTTTTTTTTGTTTAATATTTGCTGTTTTGACATTCACGTTTTCACGTTTTCTTGGGGCCTGCTAGAGAATGGCCAAACTTGCTGTGTTTCAGTTTTTCAGGTGATTTGTTGTAAAGTACAGATGTGTTCTTAATTGACATCAACCTTGAGACCCACATAGGACTGGCTGAGGAAATGCTGGGTGGAGGTGGGGCCACTAAACAATGGAGGTCAAACTGCAATACCCTTGGACTACTGCAGAGACCTGCCACCGTTTCAGGCGGCGAGGGGGTCACACAAGAACGCTTCACCGGCCATTTCTCCTTTCTAGTAAAGTCCAATGATTTAACACGGAGCAAAACAAAACGTTCAGTCGGCTTTTCTCAATTGTTTGCAATATCACAAGACTTGCATTTGACCTGATGAAGCTGAATATTTTCGGCTGCAGTTTTGCTTCGTAAATGTTCATTTTGTCACAAGAATGCTTTTCCGGGGGAATGCAGACATTCCGTTGAATTGAAAACTGTTTGATGAGAGAAACAAGAAGACGGCATGATGTCCTTTGCCATTGGTCAATGAACCAGTACATTGTGATACACATCAAAGAGTGCAATCTACTTTCTTTGGACACATGTGGTTCGAACAAGGTTAGTTCGAAATTATGGTTTATGATTCGAAACGAAATCACAGGCTTGGAAGTTTTCCTGTGTGGAAAGACACTTTTAGGGGGTAACACATCAAGGGGGGACATATCTGACTACTGAGGGGTCACACACAGGGGAGGGCAACTGAGTGAAGCTTGTGGCCAAGTTGCTGACAAAATTCCATGATAATTCTAAAAAATTTTCAGGACACAAAAGTAAATTTCCAAAACAATCTTCAAACAATCTCTGTGATCAACAACCTGTGTTGCTGATTCAAAAGTTCCTTCCAACCAAACGAGACAACTATTCTTCAATAATTCTTATTTTGTTGTGTGTGTGTTTACTCAAAAGCCCCACCGATCAAATAGAATTTCACAAATTTGTGTGTAGGCTATAAATATTGAGCTACATTCACAAAAAAAACACTTCAAAAATCCCACTGATGAAATTCCATAATTTTTCCAGATTTTCCGGGATTTTCCGAATCTGTGAGAACCCTACATGGCCTGCTTCAATTATATACTTTCGGCCGTTTAAGAACACGCAACGAATGAATAAACATTTGTCTCCCTGTTGCTGTGTTCATCAACAAGAAATCAAGGCGGGACCTTTAAATTTGCTATTGGTCAGTGCTTAGCACAGCAAACTTGTTCAGTGCTTGGTTAGTTACTGGATAAAACAACATAAAAATGATACCATTGAAAGCTGATGACTCTAACCAATTTTTAGTAATTTTTACAATTGTTTCTGATTTTATAGAATTTTTTGTGAATTTTTTGCACTGAGTTTTTGCACTTAGCAAGCAAACTTTCAGTGACCTGTCAGAGTATTTCCAACTGTTGTTATAGAATGACTTCCTGCTCCACTTTGAAATTTTTCCTGGGCAGTCAATAGGCTCTTTTGTCTATTCATCAGCAAGTAACACAAGAAAATTCATTTTGGGCTGAGGACGACAGCGATCCTACCAATAGCAAAAACGATTGTCTTGAAACAACAAAGTTTTCATTGAATTGCTTGATTTGGATGTTGGAGAATGGCGAACATGTGTGCAGGCGATTTATTCGTGTTCGCTGCAACTTTTTCTGAAACGAAATGTGAGGGTCCAATTTTAATTCTTTCCCTTTTTGTGACCAAAGGGGAAAACTTGAATCATCAGTTTTTGACATTCATGTCATGAGGCTTCCAACATCTGTTATTTCTTTTCTGAATCTTTGGTCAGTGCTTCTGGTAAAACTGGGTCTTGCAATCCCAAAAAAGAAGTAAATGCCTTCATCCAAACTTTTTATATTTGGCGAAGTGAAAACATTCTTGATAACTGACCTGTGGGGTCGCTGTGCAGGGGTCGCGGGGGTTGTCCGGGCGGCGCCGCGTGGTGTCCGGGAGGCGGCGGGTCCAGCGGGTAGAGCGCTGATGCTGCTGGGGGCCCGGCGGGCGGGTCCGGGCGGGTTCCGGCGGCCCCCGCGCGCTGCTCCCCGGCTGCGCCGCGACGGTCCTCGCGCCCCGGCCCTGGCCCGCCCGGGTGGTCCTCGCCTTGCTGCTGCAGCATCCTGTACCCCGCGAACGCAAGTCCCGACGGGTCGTCAATCTCGGCGGTTGAGCGGACACTTGAACCTGCAGCACCAGACCTCTCACCACTGTTTGTTCCAACCAGTTATATAAAAGCGCGAGAACTAATTTTCTCGAAAAACTTCTCTTTCTTGTTGCCCTTTACTGGTCTCAAAGCCCTTGATGTTGCACACTCAAAAAAGTCGCTGAGTCTTCCGACTCAAAATATCACTTCAATTCCCACTCGCTTCAAATTTCAAGCTGTTCAAATCAGGCACAACGGGTCATGTGAAACTTTTGTGTCCAAAAATTTGTCGTCAACAAACAACAAGATGAAGCAATAAAGATAACGCACCGGTACGCCGTCGTCTGTATCTCGAATTGTTCCCAGTAATGGAATTTTCGCCTCGTCTACACTTGTATTGAGGAAACGTGCAGCTCAAGGCTCCAGATTTGATTGGCCAATCACCAGCCGCTTTTCAGCACCAAACAAGGTTCGCTGCCATAATGAGTGTTTGGCCGCAGCTGATTGGCTAAACGGGTCAGTTGTCCCTGGGTCACTCACTGTGTTCCGAGGCGACTTGATCCTTCCTTCAATGGCACCCTTCTCCGCGTGCGATTGAAACATACGTGATGATCACCAGATTTGTTTCCTTTTAATTAACATCACTGTGAGAAATTTATACATTTAAATGGAGGCTGGTGGCTAGGCATGGCAAAGCTTTTTTCTTTACTTGCATTTCCAGGGCAAAGATACATGTATTCACTTTGCAGCAATTTGCCATGTTGAGGGAAATTGCGCGTGGTCTTCCAACATACCGATAAAAAAGGTGCTTCCTGTTTCGTGCGACACGGTGTTTGTGAAACACTGATCACCTAGTTGAGACAAACATCAAACAAGAAGCAGTGCAGAGACACTGTGGGTGCGTCGTCCCCTTGGACTTGGTTTGGGGAGCAAAAGGAAAAGAATATGAACATCCCCCACCCCAAAACCATCCAACATACCCGCAGTGGCATTGTCATCTTACCTCTGCGCAATCATCACATTTTGCAGTTCTTCCAGCACCCGTCAGTTGACCAGATATGGCAAATTGTGTCCCAAGAAATTGTCATCCGAACCCACATCCGCTGGACTTTTGGTGTTTCTCACTGTTTCCTTTGCTTTCCTTGAGAATGATGAATGTTCTGACAACACGTGGGACACCATCTCTGTTTAAAAAAATCGATCTGGAATTTTTCTTTTTTTTCACAAATTTATGTGAGGTGAAAAATGTCACACCTCAATGTTGTTTTGTTTTGTTCATGAGCTCGCCATTTTGTTTCTTTTTCCATTTGAATCATGGTCTGAAAACTCCTGTGAGATTCATGCAAGGGACAGGAGCATGTCAGGCCCTTCAGGTCCAACAACATCTGCGTGAAAAGAATTGAGGAATCTTGCTGTGGGACAGCTTAAAATGGAAAGACAATGCTTGACCGTGCAAGGAACTACATAGATTTATTTGAACAGAGGGCCCTACTGCACGAACCTTTGCCTTAATTTACCCTAATTTTCTAAAGTTTTAATAGGTAAAAAAAAAAAGACGTTGGCAAGGATGGCATCTCTTGTTTTTTGCCACTATTTTTCAACCATCTGAGTGATTGAAGACTGTGTAGGGGTGAGGGTATCTATCATTGGAATCATTGCAATGAAGTGGGACACAGGCATCCACAACATAGTGGACGAAGCAGGATCAGTGAGTCAGGAATCACCCACCAGTTTGCACAGCGCAAGAGATTCTAATCAGGGGAAGAAAAGATGGCAAAAATCCTGACCTCAAAAGGCTGTTTTGGGTGGCGGGGTCTGAAGCGGTGGTGGAGGACACAGAGTGAATGGCTTGTTAGGTGTGAGGCTCAGCGGAGAGCTGCGCTCGTCACTTGTCCGTCCAGTCAAGCAGCTCTTGACACATGCGTCCTGATTGGGTATTGTGACACCCACAAACCAAAGTTTTCTGTTTCTCGCTTGATGCTAAACTGTGGCAAAATGTGCTTGTTTTCCAGCCATTTTTAGGCCAACTTCTGCCACATTCCATCTTTTCATTTTGCAGTTGAATGAATGAATCTACTCAGCCAAAAAGAAAAATGGGAATGCAAAAACTGCATCAGAAGGTTCTTTGCTTTCGAATGAATCCTTCAATGCAAACAGAAAGGGTTTCTGAACTTGCCAGGTTCTTGACAAAAAAATCACGCCCACAGATGATTTTCTCTTTTTGATGCTTCAAACACAATGCATAATGTCCTTCCGTTTTGCCTTCACACTGAATTGCATGTGTCGTTACACACACACACACATCTGCAGGAAGCTGTGTTTGACCAGAAATGGTGAAAAGTCCTTCTGTGTGTATTATTCTAGGCACTACAAAGATAAAATGTTCAGCTAATGAGCGAAAAAACTTCCCCGTTGCTAACCGCCGAAATGCAATAAGATCCATTGCTAAATGGATCAAATTGAATTACTCAAGTCAGACCTGTGGTTTAAACTAATAGTACAGCGGTTACGCAGGCCGCATGAACCCGCCACAAGGCCACATACACACTGCGGCGTCAACAAGCTGGCCGTCAACGCTTGTCTGCGCCTGATCACACGTGCTTACGACGTCACGTGGATACCTGGTCACGACTGTCATGGCAAAGCACTACAGCAGTGTGGGTGCGTGTTTTTGTCAGTTTGTGTGTCAGTCTCTCTGGGGGCAATTTTGAACACCTTTCAATTCACGAGCGAACGTCCGAGAACGTATTGCAATTGAAAGACGGAATTGCGTCTGTATTGCGTGCAGCACACAGACGTGCGTGTCGCCGCAGTGTACACGGGCTGTGATGTCGCAGGGATATGGGTTAATGCGGGGACAGATGTCGAGCAATTACAGCTCTTCACAGCCGCCCGACAATGCGCCGTGCAGCCGGAAATGATGTGCAGGATTGCGTCCCGGGAGGTCCTGGTTCTCTCTCAACGCGGGAACCCAACTCCGGGTTCCACGCCGCGTCCAGCAACGCGCGCAGCGGGCCACTTGTCTTCATTGTCACAGTACAAATTGTGACCATTTGTCACCACTTTTCCCTTTTCTTCAGTTTGTTTTTTCTGTTCGCTGCCCAGCACACGTCTGGATGGACGTTGCGTCTTGAGTCCGTGACAATCTGTCGCTCTGGTGTCCGCAGACAAGAGCAATAGATCCAGGCCTATATAAGCCATTCATGTTTCTTGGCCAGAGACATTAGGTTTGTCTACTATCATTGCTGTGCTTGGAAGCTGTGACAGATCAAGTTATCTGAGTTTTCGAGCGATCGCAAAGGAAGTCTTTGTTGATCTGGATCTCAGGTTCGATTGCAATCTGACCCATGCAGTTGAATCTTGTATCTCAGCTGTTTCGCAAGACGTCTTCCTCATTCTATCCATGAACTGGACGTCTAGCTGTTTCCAAGACCCAGAAACGTGCTGGTTTCTTAGAGAGGAAAAACAAGGAGGAAACCAAGTTCAAGAAGAAACACAACATCTCCACGGCACAATTGACTGTGTCCTCACTTTACAGGACTTGTTGACAGAAATTGCGTGCACCGTGTCACAAGAATCAACGATGATGGTTTTCAGAGCAAGGCAAAGTGAGCAAAGTCCAAATTAATTTGAACAATTTTTGTTCAATTGCCAAAGATTCTTGTGTCATGTGTTACTCTTCATTTGGGTGGGGGCGAACACTTTGTTGACGGAGGACACCAATCAAGTCCATGTTTTTTTTCCATTTGAAATTATTTTTCATTGATTCAGTTTTGATCTTTGTCTCCAGAACATGGTTGGCCTCCTTCGACAAGTTGCCTCCTCTCACCACATCCACTGCAGCTTGAAATTTCCCGTAGTTCTTTGCGCTATTGAGCTGAGCCCTTTCCGGCTTAACCGCAGGAGGATGGGTGATGCAACTCGACACCTGCGCCAGGGTTAGTGAGGAGCAGAACGGCAGAAGGAGGGTCGGGTCGCCGCCACTGTTCTCGTCGGGCCCCCTGCGGGCAGAGTCACCAACAGCACCGCCCGCACACCCGGCCCCGCTGCTCAACTCATCTTCCAATCAACACATGTGCACAACTGTAAGTAACATCAGCTTTTTGTCCCGATATTTCCCGCAAAACAATTGGTCCCCGTTCACACCGATGGATCTCAAGCAGAAAACGAGAAGCCAAAAAAACAAAACAAAAAACACTTTGGTAAGATGTGCAAATGTTAACGGTTTTGCATGAGACTCAGAACACATTGAATTGTTTCTCCGTTTTTGTTTCTCAGAGACGTAAATGTCGCCAGTGTGGTTGAGCCACTCTCTCTTTGTATTCGTCCTGCATTGTTG
>JAAUYG010032892.1_pt1 | contig 10576 bp, 5 predicted proteins | sample 7278091 | NCBI WGS metagenome assembly JAAUYG01 (sample SAMN14350201, study PRJNA611818) | marine sediment metagenome | isolation source: surface marine sediment (0.6m) | place: French Polynesia: Moorea | collected 2018-08
GCACCTCCAGCTCCTGCTGCACCGCCTGCCAGTAGGCGCTGTCGCGGCGGTTCGAGGTCAGGTAGTGCAGGGCTATGAAGTCCCGCACCTCCTCGTAGAGGCCCTGCATCTGGCTGTTGTAGCGGGCCTGCAGCGCCGGGTCGAAGTCGCGGTCCGGCAGGTTGGCGACCAGCCAGCGCAGCGCCGCCTCGATGATGAAGATGGCGGTCGACTCCAGCGGCTCGATGAAGCCGCCGGAGAGGCCCACCGCGACGCAGTTGCCGACCCAGGTCCGCCGGGCCCGGCCGATGCGCATGGGGATGACCCGCGGCTCGGCGCCCTCGCCCTCGCTGCCCAGGTGCTGCAGGAACTCGTCGATCGCCTCCTGGTCGCTGCGGAAGCGGCTGGAGAAGACGTAGCCGGTGCCGACGCGCGAGTAGAGCGGCACCCGCCAGACCCAGCCGGCGCCCAGGGCCGTCGAGCGGGTGCAGGGCTCGAGCCCGGCGACGTCGCGGTGCGGGATCTGCACCGCCAGCGCCTTGTCGTTGAAGAGGTAGGGGGAGAAGGACTCGAAGGGCTCCTCCAGGGCCTGCTGCAGGATCAGGCTGCGGAAGCCGGTGCAGTCGATGACCAGCTCGACCGGCCGCCGACCGCGCGCGCGCAGCGTCAGGGCGGAGATGTGCCCGCGGGCGTCGCGTTCCAGGTCGTCGACGTCGTCCAGGACGTGCAGAACGCCGCGCTCGACCGCGACCTCGCGCAGCAGGGCGGCGAAGAGGCCGGCGTCGAGATGGTAGGCGTAGCCGACCGCGTAGTCGTAGTCGTCCTGCTCGGCGGTCTTGGGGCCGCGGCGCTCGTCGATCAGGCGGGTCGAGGGCGAGAGCGCGTCGCCCAGGTTGGCGAGCGCCCCGCCACGGCCGAAGCGGTGGTAGTGATAGGCCGGGTTGGCACCCTGGATCGCGACCCCCAGGCCGTCGAAGGGATGGTCGTAGCAGCCGGGCGATCCGTCGGGTCGCTTGTCCCAGTTGACGAAGCGGACGCCGAGCTTGAAGGAGGCGTTGCAGCGCTCGATGAAGGTCGCCTCGGGGATGGCGAGCTGCTTCAGCAGCTCGCGCATGCCCGGCACGGTGGCCTCGCCGACGCCGACCGTCGGGACGTTGGGCGATTCGACCAGGGTGACCCGGACCGGCGGCTTGTCCGGCCGCTTGCTGAGCCGCGTGATCAGGAAGACCGCGGCCATCCAGCCGGCCGTCCCGCCGCCGACGATGGTGATCTCGCGGATAGGCTCCGCCATTGCCGCCCCCAGATAGTCGGATCCGGTGAAAGTGAAGCGCGCTCGGCGAGAAGGGTCAACCGGCTCGAAGCAAGGCGTCCCTGGCTGGCCCCGGAAAACCGCTCAGACCCGGGGGCACCGCAGGTTGCCGCCCAGCACGTTCTCGGCGACCGACGCCTCGGTGAAGCCGTCCGGCGCCACGATCCTGAGGTTGTCCGCCGCAGCGGCCTCAATGGCGGCGGTCCCGCCGAAGTGGTCGATATGGGAATGCGTGACGATGACCGCGATGATCGGCCTCTTCGGCCGATGCCGAAAGTAGAGGTCGAGCGCCACCTGCGCCGTTTCCAGGTTCATCAGCGGGTCCATCACCACGATTCCCTCGGGGCCCTCGATGAGGGTGATGTTCGCGAGGTCGGCGCCCCGGACCTGGTAGATCTCCTCGGTGACCTGGAACAGGCCGGAGATCTTATGCAGCTGCGCCTGTCGCCACAGGCTCGGGTTCGCGGTTTCGGGCGCCGGGGCGTCCTCGCCGAGAAAGTCCCAGACCGTCATGTCCCAGACCGTCATGTCCCAGACCGCACGGCCCTCGGCGTTCGCGATCACGCCGCCGTCGGGCAGAGGCGCGATGAACCCTCGGCGCGCGTCCCCGAAAGATTGCCTATCAGAGAACGGCAGCGACTGGAGCACGGCCGCCTTGGCCGCCTTCGTCGCGTCCGTCGCATTCTTGGCCCCTTGTGCGTGGGCTGTACCAGCGGCGGCGATCACGCCCAAGACCAAGGAAGCCAAGACGCCTTTGCCTATTGTCGCCATGGTCGATCTATCGCTCCCCGCTCGAATTTCTGGGGTCAGTGTCCCTTGGACGCTGAGGATCACGCCTTCGATCCCGGCGACGGGATCCGATGCAGCGTCGCATAGAAGACCGGCAGCATGACCATGGTCAGAATGGTGCCGAAGGTCAGGCCGGCCATGATGGTCATGGCCATGGAGACCCAGAAGGCGTCCTGCAGCAGGGGCATGACACCCAGGATTGTCGTGCCAGCCCCCAGGCAGACCGGACGCAGGCGGGACACGCCGGCCTGTATGGTCGCCTCATAGGGTGACTCTCCCGCCGCCATGTTCGCGTTGATCTCGTCGATCAGGACGATCGCGTTCTTGATCATCAGCCCGACCAGGCTCATGGCCCCGAGCAACGCCATGAAGCCGAAGGGCGTCTGGGTCGGCAGCAGAATGGCGGTGATCCCGATGATCGCGAAGGGCACGACCAGCAGAATGGCCAGCGGCGGGCGCAGCGCGTTGAAGAGCGCGACCATGATCACCGCGATGACCACCGCCGCGGGCACCATGCCGGGAATCAGCGACTTCTGGGCCGTCACCGTGCTGTCGTACTCGCCGTCCCAGAACATGCTGTAACCCGGCGGCAGCTCCATCGCCTCGAACTCCTCGATCACGCTGGCGCGCAGGCCGGGGAAGGTCACGATGTCGGGCGAAGCCTGCACCGCCGCCTGGCGGCGGCGCTGGAACCGCACGATGATCGGGTCCTCCCAAGCAAGCCCGATGTCCTGGGTGACCTGTCCGAGAGGCAGGCTCTTCAGGCCCAGCGTGGGGTGAACCTGCACCAGATCCAGCTCGGCGGCCGCGCGCTTACGTTCGGCCTCGACGTTGCGCGCAATGATGGGAAACAGCGTGTCGCCTTCACGGTAGAGGCCGACCGGCACGCCGTCGTAGACCCGGCTCGTGGCCGCGGCGACGTCCTCTCTGGAAACCGCCGACCAACGGGCACGCTCCTCGTCGTACTCGGTGACGACCTTCTGGACGCGCTGGCGGATGTCGCTGCGTACATGCCGGGCGTAGGGGCTCTTCTCCAGGATCGCCATGCCCTCTTCGGCCAGACGCCGCAAGGTCGCCATATCGGCCTCCGCCGGACCGCTGATGCGCAGTTCGAAGGGCCAGTCGTCGCCCGGGCCGACGGTGTACTTGCGCACCCGCATCAGCGCATGCGGGTAGGTCTCCTTGGTCCAGGCCTCTAGTTCGTCATAGAGGCTGTCGACGTCGTCGAAGCTGTGCGTGTTGATGATGAGCTGGGCGTACTCGGGATAGGGGAACTCGGGATCGACCGGCAGGTAGAAGCGCGGTCCACCGGAGCCGATGAAGGTCCCGACGTTCTTCACCCTCGGATCGTCGGCGAGCCGCGCCTCGATCGCCCTGATGTCCCGGGAGACGAACTGGATCGGCGTGCCCTGCGGCCCCCAGTAGTCGACCCGGAGCTGGGCGCGGGTCGAATCCGGGAAGAATTGCTGGGGAATGCTCTGAAAGCCGACGACCGCGGCGACCAGCAGCGCGGTCATCGCGCCGATGGTCAGGTAGCGGAAACGGATCGCGGCCTCGAGACCCCGCCGGTAGACGCGGAAGAAGGCGGTATCGTAGGGATCGGCGGCGTCGGCTTTCGGGGGCTTGAGGAGGCTGATGCAGTTCAGCGGCGTCACGGTCATGGCGACCAGCCAGCTCAGCAGGAGCGAGACGCCGACCACGATGAACAGGGTGCGCGCGTACTCGCCGGAGTCCGCCTTGGCGAAGTAGATCGGAAAGAAGGCCATCGCGGCCACAACCGTCGCCCCGAGGAGCGCGATGCCCGGCTTTGATGCCGCTTCGATGGCGGCGTCGATGGGTCTCTTGCCGCGGGCCATGCCCACGGTCGAGTTGTCGGCCACGACGATGGCGTTGTCGACCATCATCCCAAGCGCGATGACGAAGGCACCGAGGGACACCCGCTGGAGATCGATGGCCATGCCCTTCATGACGATGAAGGTGCCGAGGATCGTCAGGATCAGGGCCCAGCCGATGACCATCGCCATGCGCCAGCCCATCGAGAGCCAGAGGACGACCAGCACGATGAGCACCGCCTCGGCCAGGTTGATCAGGAATCCGCCGATGGACTCCGTCACCAGATCGGACTGCCAGACGAAGCGCTCCACCTCGATGCCCGCCGGCAGCAGGGGAAGAAACTCGGCCAGGCGGGCGTCCAGGTTCTTGCCGGTCTCCACGACGTTGCCACCCGTGACGTTGGCCACCTGGATCGCCAGCGCCGGCTGGCCGTTGAAGCGCATCTGCTGGACCGGGGGCTCGAGGTAGCCCTGCCGGACCGTGGCGACGTCCTTGATGCGAATGATCTCGTTGGCGACCGTCCGGGCCCGGTTGCCCGAGCGTCCGGCGCCGACCGGCCTGGTGTCCTCGACGCTTCGCCCGAAGGGCGCGAGCTGCGCGGTGGCGTCGATGGCGGTGTCCAGGATCGAGCGGCGGATCACCAGCTCGCCGATGTCCTCGGGCCGCTCGAAGGCGCCGGTCGTCTCGATGCGCAGCCGCTTGCCGGGGACCTCGACCGCCCCCGAGTTGACCACCATGTTCTGGGTTCTGAGCGTCGCCAGGATATCCTCGCTGCTGATCCGAAGCTCGGCCAGCTGGGCTTCCGAGATGTCCAGGTAGATCACCTTCGGCTGCACGCCCCAGAGGTCGGCACGAGAGACGCCGGGAACGAGGCTGAGCTCCTTGCGGATCGCCTTGGCGTAGTCTTCCAGCTCCGCATAGCTGTAGCCATCGCCGGTCACGGCCAGAACGAAGCCGAAGACGAAGCTGAAGTCGTCGACGACGTCGGGCTCCCCGGCACCGGGCGGCAGGTTCGGGATGATGTCGCGGATCTTCTTGCGCATCTCGTCCCAGACCTGGGGCAGCCGGTCGGCCCAGTATTCCTGCTGCATCTCCACCTTGATGATGGAGAGACCGGCCCTGGAGTAGGAGGTCAGGTAGCGGAGCTGCGGCATCTCCTGGATCGCGGTCTCGATGCGATCCGTGACCTCGAGCTCCACCTCTTCGGGCGTCGCGCCCGGGTATTGGGTGATCACCGCGCCGATCTTGACGGTGAAGTCGGGATCTTCGAGCTGCCCCAGCGCGAAGTAGCTGTAGATCCCGCCGACCGTGGCCAAGACGACCAGGAAGTTCGTCAGGGTGCTGCGCTCGACCGCGAACCTGGGCAGGTTCATGACGACGCGCCATTTTTGCCTTGGTCGAAGATCCGAACCGTCTGCCCTTCCTCCAGCGAGTGCACGCCCTTGGTGACGATCCATTCCCCGGGCTTCAGCCCCGTCGTGATGCGGGTGCCGAAGCGCGACAGGCCGCCGAGCTCGACCTCCCGGCGGCTGATCGTCTTGCTGGCCTCGTCGAGCACCCAGACGTAGGACTTGCCGGCGGCGTCGCCGGAAAACAGGGCGGTCGCCGGAACCTCGATGCCGCCCTCCTGTGCCGTCTCCGGCGGTCGCGACTTAATCCTGGCCTTGCCTGCCATGCCCGGCAGGATCTCGATCCCCTCGGGCTGCGCCATCACCAGGGTGACCGGATAGGTGCGCGTGGCCTGCGAGGCTTCGCGGCCGATCTCCTTGATCTTGCCGGGAACCTCCAGGTCCGGGAAGGCATCGAAGCGGACGCCGATCTCGGTCACGTAGGGCGCATAGCTGATCAGGCCCTCGGGAACGAAGACGGTGAACTCGATATTGGTGGCGTCGAGCAGGCGCAGAATCGGCTGCTGCGCCTGGATGAACTCGTAGTTCTCGACGAAGGTGTTGACCACGACCCCGTCGAAGGGCGCCTTCAGCGTCGTGTAGGAAAGGTCCAGCTCGGCGCGCTCCAAGGCGGCCTGCGCCGCGACGGCGCTGGATCGGCTCGCCTCTTCGGTCGCGCGGATCGTGTCCACCCGGGCCTTGGTGACCCAGCCCTTGGAGAGCAACGCCTCCTGACGCTCCAGCTCCAGGACGGCCCTCTCGAGCACCGCCTTCGCCTTGGCGACCTCGCCCTTGAGGCGATCCACCTCGGCCTGGAAGGTCGAGGTGTCCAGCGCCGCGACGAGGGCGCCCTTCTCGACCCGATCGCCGACGTCGACCGGCCGCGTGACGAGAGGGCCAGCCACCCGGAAGGAGAGGTTGACCTCGTTCTGGGCGGTCGCGCGACCGACGAAGGTGCGCTCCATGAAGGTCGTCACGTCGCCGACCTGCATTGCATGCACGGGTCGGATGACTTCCTTCGCGACCTCTTCGCGCTCGCAGGCCGTCAAGACGGCCCCGAGCGTGAGAGCGAGCCACGCCAACCTAGTTGTCCGAACCACTGCCCCCCGGACTCCCGATCTATCGGCTCATCAAGCACCATCCACGGCGAAAGCGACCCTTCTACGTAGTGATGGCCCCAAGCAAAGTTGTGTCACCGCCGGAATCCGAAGGGACACACAATCCACCGAAAATGGATGATCCGATCACGATATCGACTGATTTGCCCGTGCACTATCCGATTCACGCAATCCTCCTGCACAAGCGAGCCGAACGGCCGCGTGGCGGCCCCTTCCCCCTCGGGCGCGCTCCCGAGAGTCCGTATCGCTTGACCTTGTGGCGGTGTGCTGGGACGCGCTGTACCTGAAGAGATAGTACAATTGATTGATGCGCACGATTGCTGTTACCTGGGCAGGTCGAGATCGCTGACTGAGTGAGTCGAGACGACGGGGGCGGGCGGGTTGGATGGAAATTGACCTCTACGAGGTGCTCTCTCAGAGCACGGTGCTCGTCGTCTTCGCGGCCATCGCGCTGGGGTACCTGATCGGCAACGTCAGGTTCGCGCGCTTCGAGCTCGGGCCGACCGGCGGCGTGCTGCTTTGTGCGCTGGTGCTCGGGCACTACGGCTTCACCGTCGACCCGGTGCTCCAGTCGATCGGCTTCACGCTGTTCATCTACTCGGTCGGCTGGCAGGCCGGGCCCCAGATCTTCAACGTCCTCGGCCAGGACGGCCCGCGCTACGTCGCCCTGGCGCTCTTCATCGCGGTCGGCTCCGTGGCGCTGGTCATGGGATTGGCCGCGGCGGTCGGCCTGGAGAACAGCCTGGCCGCGGGCCTCCTGGCCGGCGGCCTGACCAGCACGCCGACCCTGGTCGGCGCCCAGAACGCCGTCAGCGCCGGGCTGGCCGCGGTGCCGGAGGGAACCTCGCCCGACGATCTCGTCCGCAACATCAGCGTCGGCTATGCCATCACCTACGTCTTCGGCACGGTGGGCCTGCTGCTCTTGGTGAAGGTGCTGCCCAACGCCCTGCGCATCGACCTGACGGCCGAGGCGAAGACCTTCGCCAGCGAACGCGGCTTCACCAAGGCGAAAGCGGCAAAGGTCGAGCGGCCGATCCTGCGCGCCTATCTCGTCGATCACGAGATCTTCAAGGACAAGACGGTCGCGCAGATCGGCGAGCTGGGGAACACCGGCATCGACCAGACGCGGCGCTTCTACAAGATCAAGCGCGGCGACGAGCTGATCGAGCCGGGCCCGGACACGGTCGTCAAGCTCGGCGACAAGGTCGCGGTCTTCGGCACGCCGCAACAGCACGCGGCGGCGCGCAAGGAGTTCGAGCTCGGCGAGGAGGTCCTGGACGAGGACCTGATCGACTCCGTCATCGATGTCGCCGAGATCGTCGTCACCCGGGAGAAGGCCGTCGGCCGGAGTCTCGGCGAGCTTGGCGTGCTCACCGACTACGGCTGCTTCCTCTCCCGGATCACCCGCTCGCAGATCGAGCTGCCTCTGACGCCGAACACGACCCTGCGCAAGGGCGACGTCATGACGGTCAGCGGCGACCGGGCCTTCCTCGACAACCTGATCGCCGATGTCGGCGTCGAGGAGCGCAAGGCCACCGAGACCGACCTGGTGACCTTCGCCGCTGGCATCGTGCTCGGCCTCTTCATCGGTCAGATCACCGTCAAGTTCGGCGAGCTCGACGTCGGGATCGGCAATGCCGGGGGCCTTCTGCTCTCCGGCATCCTGGTCGGCTTCCTGCGGGCCAACCGCCCGACCTTCGGCCGCATGCCGGCGGCTGCCCGCTTCATCCTGATGGAGCTCGGCCTGATGCTCTTCATGGTCGGGGTCGGCCTCAGCGCCGGCAGCGGCATCGTCGCGGCCCTCGGCTCGGTCGGCCTCGAACTCTTCCTCTGCGGCGTCGCGGTCACCTGCCTGCCGCTGCTCCTGGGCTACGTCTTCGGCCGCGCCGTGCTGAAGATGAACCCGGCCGTCCTGCTGGGGGCGCTGACCGGCGCGATGACCAGCACGCCGGCCCTGGGGATTGTGCAGCAGGCGGCCAAGAGCACGGTCCCGGCCCTGGGCTACGCCGGCACCTACGCGCTGGCCAACGTCCTGCTGACCATTGCCGGCACGATCCTCATGATCCTCTGAACCCGGCCGACCCGGGCAGCGCTCACGAAGACGTGTGCGAAGCTTGGGGCGGTCATAACTTTCGCGTCACCGGGGGTGCATCGGGCTCTTCCTGCGTTAGATGGATAGGTGCCGGGCCCGCCACAGGCCCAGGCCCCGAAGACCAGAACCCGTGCCGACCGGCCTCCTTGCATAGCGCATGGCTTGGTCGCCCGAACGCAGAGGAAGACCCGCGCATGCGCAAGACCATCACTGCCGTCCCCCTCGCCGCCGGCACCCTGGCCATCGGCTTGGCCGCAGCCGCTGCGGCCGCCGGACCCGGCGCCGAGGGCGCCCAGGGCGCCCAGGGCGAAGGCCCCCGGATCATCGAGCTGACCCAGACCGCCTGCCAGTTCGTCGAGTCCGAAAACGGTGTCGACCACGGCTTCGACACCCAGAGCAAGGCCGACTGCGAGACCATCAACGCCGAGGGCGGCGACAAGCGCCTGGCCGAGGCCAAGGTGCTGGAGCTGAAGCCCGGCAAGTACATCTTCCGCGTGACCAACGAGGACGTGCCCTACGCGCTGGGCTTCTGGCTGCGCGGCGAGGGCCTCGGCCGCTTCCTCAAGGACAGCGTCTCGGGCGGCGGCCTGACCGCCGGCAAGACCCTGGACTACGAGATCGAGTTGACGGAAGGCGACTACCTCTACTCCTGCCCGCTCAACCCGACCCCGGACTACCGCATCGTCGTCAAGAGCTGACCCACGGCCAAGGCGCGCGGCCCTCCCGCCGCGCGCCCGTGCCAAGCTGATGGGAGCAAGGAACATGGGAGAGATCCTCCGCGCGGACATCTGCATCATCGGCGGCGGCTCCGGCGGCCTTTCGGTGGCCGCGGGCGCGGCCCAGATGGGCGCCCGCACCGTCCTGATCGAGAAGGGCGAGATGGGCGGCGACTGCCTGAACACCGGCTGCGTCCCCTCCAAGGCCCTGATCGCCGCCGGGGAGGCGGCCGAGACGGTCCGCCGCAGCGGCGCCTTCGGGGTCAACGGCCACGAGCCGAACATCGACTTCGCCAGGGTCCACGACCACGTCCACGGCGTGATCGCGGCCATCGCCCCGCACGACTCGGTCGAGCGCTTCGAGAGCCTGGGCGTCCAGGTCGTCAAGGGCGCCGCCCGTTTCACCGGCCCGAAGGAAGTGGCGGTCCAGGACCTGAAGATCCGCGCCCGCCGCTTCGTCATCGCCACCGGCTCCTCGCCGGCCCTGCCGCCGATCCCGGGCCTGGACGAGGTGCCCTTTCTGACCAACGAGACCGTTTTCGACCTCAAGGAGCGGCCGGAGCATCTGATCGTCATCGGCGGCGGCCCGATCGGCGCCGAGCTGGCCCAGGCCCAGCGCCGCCTGGGCGCCAAGGTCACGCTGCTGGAGATGTTCGCCCTGATGGGCAAGGACGACCCGGAGGCGGCGGAGGTCGTACGGCGGCGCCTGACCGCCGAGGGCGTCGAGGTCCGGGAAGGCATCCGGATCGAGGCCGTCGCCCGCAAGGGCAACGGCATCGCGGTGAAGATCGAGGATCGGGGAGCAGTCCAAGAGATCGAGGGCTCGCAGCTGCTGATCGCCGCCGGCCGCCGGCCCAACGTCAGCGGCCTGGGCCTGCAGGCGGCGGAGATCGACTACTCCTCCCGCGGCATCGTCGTCGACCGGCGCCTGCGCACCAGCAACCGCAAGGTCTTCGCCATCGGCGACGTGACCGGCGGCTACCAGTTCACCCACATGGCCGGCTACCACGCGGGACTCGTGATCCGCAACGCGCTCTTCGCATTGCCGGCCAAGGTCGACCACAGCGCGGTGCCCTGGGTCACCTACACCGATCCCGAGGTCGCCCAGGTCGGCCTGACCGAAGCCCAGGCCCGGGAACGGCACGGCGAGGCCGTGCGGGTCTCGCGCTGGTCCTTCGCAGAGAACGACCGGGCCCAGGCGGAGCGCGCCACCGAGGGCTTCGTCAAGGTCGTCACCGGCAAGCGCGGCAGGATCCTGGGCGCCACCCTGGTCGGCCGCCACGCCGGCGAGCTGCTGCAGCCCTGGATCCTGGCGATCACCCAGGGCCTCAAGATCGGCGCCATGGCCGGCA
>JAAUYG010118042.1_pt1 | contig 10576 bp, 9 predicted proteins | sample 7278091 | NCBI WGS metagenome assembly JAAUYG01 (sample SAMN14350201, study PRJNA611818) | marine sediment metagenome | isolation source: surface marine sediment (0.6m) | place: French Polynesia: Moorea | collected 2018-08
ACTTGGGCCACCCACTGTTTGAAAACATCAGAAGTGGAGACTGGATGTTGCATTACATCGCCGACAGACTCAAGCTGTTTCCAGGAACCAAAGACGTAAGCTGTTTTGGAACGTTTTCATTTTGCTGGCAACGTCTTTTGGTGGTCTTTGAACAATGGCAACCTCCTTTGAATTTTTGCCCAAACAAAAACGTTTCTACATACGGTATTTGCAGCTGGGAAACTGGTTTACTCGGGTGTTTGAAGAGATGGTCAAGATCCCGCGCTATTTGATCCCCTGCTACTTTGATGCTGTCCTCACTGGTGTATACGTGCTGGTCGAGGAGATCGCTTGGGCGAAGATGTCTGGGTAAACACTGGTTTTTCCGTACCGGTTCAAACAAATAAGAAATAAACGCGCAAACATCAGGCTGGTGCAAAAAGAAAAAAAAAGTTATCAAGTGCGAGAATGAGAACTGTATTTCATGCGCTTGTACACAATTGGTGAGTTTCACAAAATCTGCCGAAGTCTCCATCCTCTTTCGCGTTGTGTGATTTCTGGTGCTTTCATCTCAGCTTTGTTCGAGACGGACCCGCTTTTCTGCGCGCCTTGGCCATGGGATCCATTCAGTTCTGCAGCTACGTGCCCACAGCGCCACTGCCGCATCTGTCACCAAACCTTGCTGCGCCTCAACCTGCCTTCGTGCAGGCTGCCGACGGCTACAAACTGCAGACTTGCGTGACACTTTCTGCGGGTAATTTCTTGTTACCTCAACTTCTGGTGCTTTACGTCGTCATTTTCTCGCACAAGTTCTCTTTGTGAACAATTATTTTGGTTTCAGGCTTGCCACACTTTGCCAGTGGGATATTTCGCAACTGGGGTCGAGACACGTTCATTTCGCTTCGTGGTCTGATGCTACTGACTGATCGCTTCCAGGAAGCTCGCTTCGTCATTCTCGCCTTTGCTGGGACTCTTAGACATGGACTTATTCCCAACTTGCTTGGTGGCGGAGTGGCAGGTATCAGTATGAATAAAATCTGCATTCAGGGATTGTTTTGCTGACAAGAATGCCAGACGACCTGGAATTTGTTTGCTTTGGTCGCTTGCTGAAATGATGTATGCAGTTCAGTACAGAGCCACTTGTGTGAAAAGTGTGCCACACAAATATTTTTGATGTGACCCACCATGGGTTTTGCAGCAAGGTACAACTGCAGGGATGCCGTATGGTGGTGGTTGCAATGCATTCAGGACTACTGCAAACTGGTGAAAGATGGACACACCATCCTCAAAGATAAGGTGGCAAGGCTGTACATAACAGACGACTCACTAGCAGAGCAAGCGGGCATTTGGGTGTGTATTTCTCCCACCCCACAAATTGCGGTGTTGGAAATTCACTGTCTCACGAATGTGACATTATTTCTCACATGTTTTTTGCAGGACCAGCCGCTGTTTGACATCATTCAAGAAGCCTTGCAACGTCATGCCAACGGAGTGCAGTACCGAGAGAGAAACGCAGGACGTGACATAGACAACGACATGGTGGATGAAGGTTTGCGATGGCTTTATAAATACGGCGAGAGAAGGCCCTGAATATTAGTGTCCTTCAGTTTGTTGTGTGGCTGTTGTTTGCGAGTCACTCCCGTTTTCGTGGGAAGTAAATCTGTTTCTTCCACAGGATTCAATAACTCTGTGGGCATCAACTGGGAAACTGGATTCGTGTTTGGAGGAAACATTCACAACTGTGGAACCTGGATGGATAAGAATGGCAGCTCGGATAAGGCTGGAAACAGAGGAAAGCCAGCCACTCCCAGGTAAAACGGCATTGTCTTTGCAAAACTTAAATGTTTAGCTGCCGTCCTGTTCTATCGTTTGGCGTGGGGTGCGTTGTGTTTTGTTTGTTTGTTTGTTTTTTTTTTGTGGCATTCTGATGCCAAAACAAATTTATCGGGTATGAAAATGCCTGTTGGTACTTTTCTGCAGAGATGGCTCAGCAGTGGAGTTGGTGGGTTTGTGCAAGTCAGCGGTCACCTGGCTACATGAATACAACAAGCAGGAATTGTACCCGTACGCAGGAGTGACAGCCACAATCAATGGTATGTCCCTTCTTTCAAAAATTCAGATTCAGATTCACCTTCGGTTGATCTCCTGGTCAATGTTTTGGTCCAAGTTTATTGTTTTTAAGCGCGCAGCATGAGCTTGCTCAGCACCAAGCGCGCTTAGTGCAATCACCATAGTGTATATCTGTATGTATGTGTAAATTCAAACAGGGGACAGGGGGGGTATTGGAATCCAACATTTTGCCAGCATCAGGAGTTAGTGTATAATATTTCCCCCACCCCCAGGGTCTGGATTCAAATGGGGGGGGGGTTAATTGAATCCCAACTTTTTCCCAGCCTCAGTATATACTGTAGAGTTTGAATCTGAAGTGGATTCAAACAGGGGGGGGGTAATTGAATCCAGTTCAGATTCAAACTCTACAGTATGTACTGAGGCAGGGAAAATGTCAGATTCAATTACCCCCTCCCCTGTTTGAATCCAGTTCAGATTCAAACTCTACAGTGTGTACTGAGGCTGGGAAATGCCTTGCCGTTTTGAATGTCCCGGGCTTATGAAGACCTTGGTCTCTTGTTTCACTTTGCTTCAGGCAATGAAGTCAACGTTGGTTTCAACGACTGGGCTGAGAAGATACAGGAAAATTTTGAGAAGCATTTCTGGATCAACACGACCCCTGTTCCGGACAACGAACCAAGGCCAGATCTGATCAACAAACGTGGCATTTACAAAGACTCGTTCGGAGCGTCCCAAGACTGGGCAGATTATCAGCTCAGGCCCAACTTCCCCATCGCCATGGTGGTTGTAAGTTTGCTTCTTTAGAGGGGTAATTGTCCACTTCTTCCAAATTGAAAATTGTGTGCATAATGCGTGTGAACAAAGCAGCAAAGAATAGAATCATGAGTCTGTGGTCTGGGTCATTAGAATAAGATTTTGTTTGTCCTGTACTTTTGCAGGCCCCTGAGCTGTTTACCACACAGAATGCCTGGACTGCACTCAGCATCATGAGAAAGTATCTGCTCGGGCCTCTGGGAATGAGAACTCTGGATCCTTCGTGAGTGTTTCTATTTCACATGAAAGAACTGCAATGTACTCTTGTCAGATGGTCGCCTTTCTGTGCTTCTTGAATGCAGCACTGTTTTGTACACTTGCGCAGGGATTGGTGGTACAATGGATACTACATCAACAGCGACGACTCCGATGATGGCAGGAAAGCTCGTGGATTCAACTACCATAACGGGCCGGTGCGTGTCAAATGTCCACAGTGAAAATTTACCAAGTCTTTTCCTCCAGTGCGAACAACAAACTATAGACCGTCACTGTGTGCTTGTTACAGGAATGGGTCTGGCCTGTTGGGTTCTTCCTCAGAGCGAAGCTGTACTATGCGCAGCGTATGGAGGTTGTGCAGCCCGGGGTGCTACAAGACACGCTGCGCTTCATCAGAAGCACATTGTGCAACCACAATTCGTACATTCACACGAACGACTGGAGGTCACTTCCCGAACTAACCAACAAGGACGGAGCGGTATGTAGTGTTGCGAGGCTCCAAGAAACACACAAAATCAAATGAAAGTTGGTTCGTTTCTGCAACATTTTGGGCTTTGTTGCAAACCTCTGCCGTGAGAAATTAACCAATTGAATATTCTTGTTTTAGGTGTGCCACGACAGCTGTATGGCTCAAGCGTGGAGTGTAGCAAGCATAATGGAAGTGTTGTACGACATGGAGTATGTCAACTGAAGTTGTACGTTTGAACTTGAAGTTTCGTGTTTGACGGTAAATGTGTTTTGCCCAGGGTACATGCAATACACCGCAGCTACATTGAGCATTGTCTTTTCGGATGTTCCGTTCTTTTTAATCACCCAATGCATTCAAGTGAGCAATCATTGAGGAACATCAAGCTATCTCTGTTTCTGTGCTAATGCGAGGCGATTGCCAGTGTACTGCTGAAGGTGTCCGCACAAATCAGTCGTGGTTTTAGATTTTAGGAATGAGTACTTGCAGTATGATTTCCAGTGACTGTTGTGTAGGTAAGAAATCAAAATGTTACACGTGAGTCCCACCTCCTCGTAGCTGTGATATGGTGCTTCTCTGTTGGCAATTACCTTTACCATTTCCACAGAAATAGTGCACACGCCAAATTGGCAAATGAGCCGTTTAGTCTTTTAGGGAAATATTTTTGTTTTATTCGGTTTATGTTTGTGATGGACTGTAAAAACGCGAACGTGCATGTTGGCGTTTAGGATTGTGCAGAAAACTTCCCATTTCGCTGCGGATTTGTTTTTGTTTGATTTCTTCAGTTTGCAGTTTTGTTTGAGCGAGTTCGAACTGTTTCAATTGGAAGATTGAGAACTTTTAAATTTTTGAGGGAGTTTTGCGGGTGTGCACTTTTGTGTCACATTTTAAAAGCAGCTTGATTTTTTTCCATGACAGTGGTGTTTTACTTGAAAAAGATGTGTGCAATTCATGGACGCGGTTTGTTGGATTATACCATTGTCTGGGAACACTAATTTTAGGGTGATATATCAACAATTGGGGATAACACGAACAACTTGGTCTTTCGCAGCGCGTGCGCATTGTGCGTCCCGGTGTCCGAACGCAAGCAAAAAGTTTCGCAAATCAGATCCTTGTGGTTTCATATTTTGAAAGCAAAGACAAAATGCCATTCAGCATCCGCATTCACAGTATTTTTCGCAGTATTGAAAGAAACAAACATGTATTTCGAAAGCAAACTTGTTGCCTCACTGTGACAGCAGATCGTAGCCACTTAGGGCCTAAATTGCACCTTTTTGTGGAACTCCCTTAGTAAACAATGGCTTCCGAACCAACCTGAACCAATGATCAATGCGTAGCACCACGGTCATGCCGTGCTGATTTCTTCTCCTTTGGAGATTCCCTCTGAAAACTTATATAATTGTCTGACACCACTTGATGTGGACAAATTAGTGCTCGTGATGTGCACTCGTTCCGACCCTTTGTTGCCAACTAAATGAGCAGATGCCAAGAATGTTCCACTTCCCGTTCCAGATTGCTGGCCTTGCCTGTGTTGGTTTTGTATTGAGCAAGTCACACCTCGGTTTTATGCTGTTCAGGCTGGATTGTTGTGTCACTTTTCAAGTGAATTGCACTCTTTGTTTGCAAAGGCCTACATCAAGAGAATGACCATATTTAGTCCACCACTTGCACGTGTATGTCGCGGGAAGAGCGAAGAGCATCGTAAACTTGGTCGTTCTTGGCGGAAAATGGGAGCCTTCGGAGCACCCTTGGTTTGTGGTTCAGCGAACTCGTCACGCGCGTTTTTTTTTTTTTTTTTTTTGGAGAAATTTAGATCCACTTTAGTGGTGCTTGTTATGTAAATTATGTACTTAATTGTTGTTGCCTACATAGCAATAAAGAATTGTTACCCACGAAGTTCCGAACGCTTTTTCAATGAAAGAAAAAAAGACCGCAAAACGAATGAAATGCTTTGTTGAAACGTCTTATGCACATTCAACAACTGCCACAACGATGTTTGATGCTAACAAAGGAAAGGCTCCAACCGCGTTCGTTTCCTGTTCCAACAATGTCACAACGTTCCTTTCAGACACTCGGCTTTGTTGTGTTCCTTCTAGCAAACAAATTTTCCTTCGCGCCCAATGTCTGGAGGGCTGTAGGAAAAAGAAACGGCGGTGGGAAAGAACATTTCACCCATCCATTTTCATTCACCAACGAAAACAAGGACCCCATCACGTGATACCATCACATGATACCGATCACGTGATCAGGCTCCGGACCCCCGTCTCTGGGCTGGACACACCCCCCTCCTTGGGAGCTGGCTGCGGGTCTCTCGGGGGTGGGTCCTGTACGCCAACGACGAAAACATGTATATGACCACATCGCCGCGCTCGGCCTTTATAAACCAGGTCAGGAGAGAATGAGTATGTTTTCATCGTTATCACGCAAGTCATTGACTAGAACAAATGAACGAACACAAATTATCTATCGTTGTCCAACAAAACCAAAATGTACACTCGCTGTGAAATTCAAATTGGGTGACACAAAATTTTACCGTTTGAAGAAAAAATGGACAAAACATACAAAGCATCCACAAATTCTCTTTGATACAAAACCCAATACAATGGCACTTTACACGATCATGTCAAATAAGTTAGTGCTGAGACATCCAGAATCCTTTGTACATTGTTCAGACGATCTACATCTGACAGGTTTTTGTGAGAAATGTCAAACGCCACAATGCCGAGGCCACTAAAATGACAACCAACAAACACAAACCTCACAAATACAACGAAAATACACTTTGAGAGCATCACAAAATTTGTGGAATGATTGTTCACGTTTTCTAGATTCTGCTGCCAACAAACGAAGACAGACGTAACGAACCGGTTGTCGACCTTGGAATGTTGTGTAAAAATAGAAGATTTCTGTGGGGCAATTTCGCATTTTACTGTTTGTCTCAAGATGTCTTTAGCTGCGCAATTTTCGTCAGGACGTTCATGATAGGCACTCGAATTTACACGTCATCAAATATGTCCCTCGGCGGAGGCTTTGTTCCTCTTGTCTCACCGCTACCAAATCTACTTGAGCCTCTGGTCGGCTGGTTTTGATAACCCGTGGGTACATCATCGTCTATTCGACCAGTGTTCGTGAAATCCTCGAGGAACGTGTCGTCGCCGGTGTAATCCACTGGCTCTGCTGACTGTAGCAACTCCAGACGATCCGTCTCCTGAGGACTTCTGCCGCCGTACCGACCTGAAATATGAACAAAGTACGCTGCAAAACAGTACTCTGGACAAAAAGATGACAATTTTGACGGAAAAAAGGAAAAGGGAGTGAACTGAAAGCACAATTTGTTGTTACCCAAGCAACATGCCATGTCAGAACAAAACAAAGTGGTGTTAGACCTGGTTTAGTATTGTGGACAGGTTCAGTGTTATTGTCTCTGTAGGGCGGAGTGTCACGGTACGGGTTGCTCGTTTCTCTCACACCGGAATCACCAAACTTCTCCTGCCAGTTCCTCCGCCTGGCCGCCCCGTCCTCTTGTCTCTGTCGCTTCCGTCTCTCTGTTGTTGACCGAAATGCCACTCGGGAGTTAAAATGAACCAAAATGGCAACTTTTCAGCATTCCTTGAGCATTATGTGCATGAAAGGCCGTCACTAGGAAACTATTTTCTGGATGCATGAAACAGGCACGTCTTCAGCAATTCACAGGGAATTTTGTGTCACACGAAAAAGTCCGACAGAGATGCCAGGCAAATGCTGGTTAGTCATGCTTCAAAACACTAAACATTAAAGCATTCTCAAACGTTTCGTTCCCCGTGGGCACCAGAATTGCCAGTATTTGCAAGACACGCAAACGAACCTCGCTTGACGAGCTCTTTGCCTTCGTCAGTGAGCTCCTGCGTCATGTCGTCATCGCCGACGAACTGCTGGAAGCCGAGGAAGGTGAGTACGCGACTGCCGAGTCGGAAATACGTCGCGGCGCACAGCAACAAGATCAGTATCGGGAAGTAAATGTTGAAGCCGTTCGAGATGAACGTGATCACGTCCATGTGACCCATAATCTGCACAAACCAAAAGGAATTCAACATGACACCACATGGCGTTCGAATTTTCTGTTCTTTTTTGTTGTGGGGCAGCAAGACACAGATTCATCTTTAGTTTGCAACATTGTCAGAAATGAAAAACATCTGGACAATGGGTCTGGCTCCTCACCTGGGTGTAAGCTGTTTCTTCTAAATTGAACTCCTCTGTGATGTGACTGTCCAGATGAATCAATCCCAGGAAGTTCAAACAAAGAGGTGGAGTCAAGCGACACAACAACCTGAAACGAGTGGCAACTGGTGATTTCAGAGAAATTTTGAACACAACACTGTCGTGGAGAAACTTGCTTTCTTTCATTCGATAAAACAGAATTTACTGGGAGGTTGGAACAGTTTTGGAGTGCAAGAACTTACATTCCACAAAACAGAAGACTGTTTTCATCAGTTTGATGGTGAGGCGAAAGGTAGTAAAAATTAAACACTCGAATCTTGAAGACTGTGTAGTATGCACACACACACAAATACAATATCGTCAGACATGACACAATCTGAAATGAAAACAGGCAAATTTTCTGTTATTTTACCCTTTTCCCTTTTCTGTTCGCACAAACAGGAACGAAGAACCTGTTGCCAACTTTGAAAGTAGCACGCGCACGAAAATAGGTTCATAGTTTCAAGAAGTAGACTTCGCTCAATCAACACGCGTGCTTTTCAACATGAAATCTACGACAATTTTTGTTGAAGAAACACAACCAGTTATCAACTGAGATACCAGTGGAGTTTTGGGTACGAAAAAGGGCAGATTTACATGAGGCTGTGTTGTGTTGGCCGGAAAGAAAAATGTCCAACAAGTACGTTTCGTCAGCGTAAAGGCCGAGCGCCCCAACCATCCATCACGTTATCATGCCAGGAAGAGGGGGGGGGGTTCCGTTTGTGGGGGGTCAGCCAGTGGGGGGGGGGGTCCTCCATGACAACACAGACGTGACTCCATAAGGCCGCCCTGGCTTCGTCGCGCTCGGCCCAAAAATGGTCCAATCTGGCGCAAGTGTGGGGGGGGGAGGGAGAGATGGACAACTGAGCAATGACAACGATGCAGATATGAGTTTTCTGACGGTGTCTTGTTGTAGCATAGCGGCCTGAACGGAATTCAGAACTGATGCATTCTCCATCGGACAATACCAGAAATAAAACAACTTCAAACGATGAAATTACCTCTATTGAGAAATAATCATAATTGGTTTTTGCCAAATCAATGAAGACTGCGAACAGTGACAGAACAGGCTGCTTCACGAAGAAGAGGCATTCTGACCACACCACCATTGCAGTGTACAACGCGAGACATACAGCAAGAATCTTCAGCACCCACGGACGAATTAAGCACTTCCAGTACCATTCTGCAAAAGACAAAATTCGTTCATAACTTTCTCGACCGGCCTAAAGCTCTGAAATTAGTTCCAGGCTTCAGAAAATTCCGTTCGTTTTCAATTTTTTTTCCTGATGTGATCACAAAATTAGTGCAGGTTTGCCCAGAAACTCACAAACTTAACGATTCTTCTCGGTTTTTTTCAACAAGCAGCAATTGCTTTTTCAAGCATCCCAACAATCTCGAGAAAAAACCGACCATACACAAACCACACGTAGCAAAGGGAAGAAAACCCAACAACAGACACATGTTGTGATCCCTCAACCAAAGCTGAATAAACCCACGACTTATTCCATTTTCCTGGGAGGATATTCTAAAATTCTGTGGCCCAGTTATCCTTGCTTGGATGTGTTGTAATCAAAGACTGAGACGACATAAGAGGGAGGATATGTTTCAGCAAGCCGACCCTCTCACAAATTAATCTTATTTCTAATCACACAAAAGGCAATAATTCACCTAGTTTAAATGCTGTGAAAAAGAAGACGAAAACACAGCACTGAAATGGCTAAAACTGCAACAATGTGACTATCTAACGCTGTAAGGAAAGGACAGCACGACACCGAAATGAGACTGAATCAGCCAATGTTGATCAATTAGATACACTGAACAATTATTGATGAAAAAATAATTTCTTGAAGAAATTACTGACAAACAGCACAGATTACGACTTGATCTGCACCAGGAACATGTGAACAACAAAACAGTACATACCCACTGTTGGATTGTACCACCTGGCGAACGGTCCTTCATATTTGCCGAACGATCGAACATATTGTGGCTTTGTGCTGATTTCATTCAAGGAAATGTCCTCCAGATCAAACGCACTTTCCATGAGCATGCTCCATTGACACTGTGACCGTCTGTATGTCTGCGAGCAGTTGATTACCTGAAGGAGAAAATGTACTGTCACAAACAAGGCGGACAGAAATACCGTTGTTGCGTTTAAGATGCTTTCCACTTCTTTAGAACGAGAAGAACCTTTTTATGAAGTCTGACTAGTGATTTAACGGTTGGAGTTTCCGTCGGATTGTTGTATTCTTCGTAGTCGTCCATGTTACGTTTCACAGAGGATTGTACTGCTTCAGGACACTGCAAAATCAAACACAGCACTCATTCTCGCAACAAGATTTCCAGTCTGAAAGAATTTTCATCCCGGGCTTCATGACAGAAATAGCGCGCAGCTATTTTCGTGTACTCGTGTACAAATGCTCCACCAATTTTTGTTGACCGAACGCCCAGCGAATCACGAGTGCTAACCACCAACACATCAGATTCATCCAGGTTCACGCACCTTCAGCAAAATTGTGTCCACATGTTTCCGCAAGGGATGATTGTACCTGATGGTGTCTGCTGCCTTTTTTACATCCTGCATGTGGAGGAAACAAAAATTTCGCGAGGTAATTTCTCACGCGTGTTACTCTGTTTTGGTTTGTTTGGTTTTTTTTTTTCAAACCTGGAAACTGCAGAAAACCTTACATCAAGGACGTCCTCTAAATTTTCTTCGGCTTCAGACTTCTCCGTGCTCAATTTAGCGATCTTGAAGTACGTGTACTGCAGCAGGTGGCCTCTTTTGGAATTGTTCCA
>JAAUYG010196461.1_pt1 | contig 10576 bp, 4 predicted proteins | sample 7278091 | NCBI WGS metagenome assembly JAAUYG01 (sample SAMN14350201, study PRJNA611818) | marine sediment metagenome | isolation source: surface marine sediment (0.6m) | place: French Polynesia: Moorea | collected 2018-08
TGAATTTCGCCAGTTTGACTATGACTCGATCTCGGATGTCATTCTGCATTTGAACTATACGGCCAGAGAGGGCGGTGCTGCCTTACGGGATACGGCAAACCATCACCTGCATGAGGCGATCAACGCCATGGTTACCGGAGAAAACGCCCCCGGACTGCAACAGCTTTTCAGCATCCGTCACGAATTTCCAACCGAGTTTCATCGCTTTCTGCATCCGGAGAGTGAGTCGGAACAGCACCTGATGACGCTTAATCTCGGCCGGGACCGATTCCCTTATGTCTTCAGGGGGCGGGAGATTGTTGTGGATTCGGTTCACGTCTATATACAATTGTCCGATGCCGTTACCGATCCAGGTTCTGCAGATGCCGAGTTTACGATGGTCCATCCCGGTGGCGAGGCATCCCTTGACTTCAGCGCACCCTCGGGCACTTTCGGTAAATTGTATCAGGTAAGCGTGAGCGATCTGACCAACAGCGGGCCGGGTGAGTGGGCACTATCCGTCGTTAATGTCGATGGTGTATTTGAAGGAGAGCAGGGTCAACTCAACCCCGAGGCCGTCGAAAATATTATCTTCATCCTGAACTATACTGTAGCGGAATGAGAATAGAATTTGAACATTTTCGACGCCAAAGATATTTTCGATAAGAGCAAACATACAACCCACACGAATTGGCTTCAGACGGTTTCAATGTTTCCTCCAAAATAAAACCCTGCATCAGAATATACTGATACAGGGTTCGCCGACCGATTACCGACCGATTAAATAAAAAGATAATTGTAATAATTAGGTAAATATGGTGGAGGCGGCGAAATTTGAAACGTAAAAAAATTAAAGCTGCTGATGAAGGGAAGCGGCTCCGTCCACCGCGTCGAAACACGCTGACTGTCCCGGGGAAACCACCAAACCGTTGCCACACAGATCAATATCGTTAATCCCAACCCATTACAGCTCTTTAAGCTGCCGCTCACTTAAAAGCGGCATAATAAGCATTGGGAGAACATTTTCGAGAAGGGAAAGTGATTTCAGATAATTGATACTATTCTGAAAGAATTGAGGTGTTCAAAGGGCTTTTAATTCTATAGTGAATCTCGCTGATATACGCTTTAATTCTGCCTCAATATATGCATCAACACGTTTGTCTTCACCAACGTTGAGTTGGTCGTCTAAAAGGCGAATCGTCAGCGGCGGCAACTGAACCTTTCCTTGCGGAGTTGATCAAACATTTCCTTTTTCTCTTTGCATTTTCCTATGCTTGTCTATTTTCTTGGTTAAAAAAATAATTTCAGGCGAATTCATTTGGTAAAAAATGGAGAGTTGATCCTTGTACGTGACTATGTAGCAGATGTACCTATGATCCGTTAAACCCTTGTCCCTTATTTTAAATGTTCTTCGGTATATAAAGACAGTTCGATCATCCGTTCGAGAAGTTCGTTAGGCTGCATTCCTGGGAAATTGTGGCACACAAGTTCCTTGCAAAACAAGCGGCAAATATAGCGAAGTTTGCGTCCTTTCAGTTTGCCAGCATATACAAAATCTCTGTGACCATTGTTGATGACGATTACGTTTTTAACCTCATCGTATAGTGAGCGCCACATCTCACCTGGAGCTCGCCGGTAGGTATATCCGGGGAGCCCTTTGTCTGCTTTTCCGGAATTGGATGTATGGTCTACAAGGGAGTCGGTGATGGTTATGAGGGCCTCATCCCTGCATACCTTGTCTTCTTGCGTGACGATTACCTCTAAAGTTGAAAGGCCCGGCTCCGAAGGTGCTATAAAATTGACCGACTCACTTGTGTCCTGGTCGAGATTGCCTTGGCCATCAATGATCTTCCATTCGTATGACAGGTTTTTGTGAACAATCCTACGGGAGCGGTCTCTGCAGATAGCTCGAAATTTTTTTCGCTTGTCAACTGAAACGACACTCGTTTTAGGGGATATCAACACGCTGAACAATGGGCCGGCATATTCGAAAAACTGTTTTTGGCCGCTGTCATCATCGAACAGCTCCGGTGAATCCCCGGAGTGCTTCCCTTTATCTTCGTCCTTTTTGCGGGTGGATCCAGACAACGGACCGCTTGAAAATGGATGCTGCGGATTGTTTTGAGGCCTTTCCCCATAAATGTCAAACCAGTCATATTCTTCTTGCGGAAGCCGTAAAAATGCTTCCTTGAGAGCGCGCTGAACCCTTCGCAGGACCAGGCGGCTGGAACGTTCCTCTTCAGCCTTGCGCTGTTCCTCGATGATTTCCTGTAGTTGTTTTCCAACAGGAACCATGGCCCGGTGAAATGCGTTGAACCGATCATCGCGAATAATGCCCTGTCGCGTACCCGGGGTTAGGGACAAAAACGGCGCGTCCACAATGCCCTGGAGATACCCGGCCGTCCATGGTTCTTTTTCGAAGTCATCCAGTTCGGTGATTGAAGGCAGGACCCGCGTGCCGCGCCGATATAAGCCAACCCGGTTTACCGCTCCAGGATCATTGAGGTAAACTTCAAGATAAATATCCCCCTGTTCGGTCGCGGCTGGCTTCAGACCATGCAGTAATCGCCCCGTGTATTGCCGCGGTACAACAACAAATTCCTTACGGCCGGTTCGGTCGATTACCTTGATGGTCACCCTGGTTGTTTTGATCCGGTCCCTAAGTTCGGATGCGAGATATCTCTGTATTTTTTCGCCTGTCATGGACCTCAGGCCCGGCAGAAGGGGATAGACCAAAAGGTCTGTCCCTTTAAAAGGAAGCAAAATCCGTTTTTTCGAAACCGAGAAATTCGGTGAATCTTTGGCCATGTTCATCTGGTATGCCTTCCCGTCGGTCCCGCAGCACGTCATGCTGATATTTTGGCCGACCGTCCAGAAACTTAGAAGGCCAATACCGAATTCGCCCTGAATATCTTTGGCGCCTTTTGATTTGAACTGGCGCTTAATGGAATCACAGATGTGGGTTGCCACGCGGCGAAAATCCGGTACGCCGTCCTTATCTTTTGGGATGCCTTCGCCGTCATCGCCGATCTTGAGATAGAATGCCCCCTGCTTCTTGCCTCTTACAATAACAATTTGCTTTGCCCGGGCATCTATGCTGTTTTCAACAAATTCAGCCACGGCCTTCAGCGGATTGGCCTGTGAACTGGCTATAATGTTGATGGCGTTCCAGTGATCGGCAATCCGAAGCTTGCCGGAGCGGCCACTCGTTTTTTTCTTTTTCCTTTTGGATCCCGGCATGGCTACCTCTTTTCTTGACGCCAGAATAATTTTCACATTCGTCAATTGGGGTCAAACCTTGGTTCTCATCAAAACCTATCCAATAAAGACGCGCCTTTGGAGAGTGCCTGCAACGGAACAGCTTCGACTCGACGCGCCAATGGAAATCGTTGGGTCCCCGGATAAATCACAAACACATACTTGAGTTTTAAATCATCAAGAGCGATCCGGATGGAAGGTGTCAAGCGCGGTTTGTCCGTACGTTTGCACTCGACACCGTATAAAGCCTCTCCCCGGCGTAAGATGAGATCTATCTCCGCTCCTTGGTGGGTCGCCCAAAAAAACACTTCTTCCTGGGGCTCAAGGCTTAACAATTGCTCGATGACAAACCCTTCCCATGAGGCCCCCACCTTAGGATGGTTAAACAGACGCTTCATTGAATCGATCCCCAGCAATTGATGCAAAAGACCGCTGTCACGCACATAAATCTTGGGCGATTTTACTTGGCGCTTTTTGAGGTTGGCGTGGTAGGGTTGCAACTGACGAATCATAAAGGCGTCCGTAAGTAAGTCCAAATAGCGACGAGTGGTCGATTCACTGACACCGAGAGAGCGGGCCGGTTCGGCCGACTTCCAGACCTGGCCGTGGTAATGCGCCACCATGGACCAAAAACGTTGGAGGGCAGTTGCTGCGATGCGCACGCTCCATTGGGGAAAGTCACGTTCAAGAAGCGTCTGGATGAAGTGCTTTCGCCACACGATGCTGTCGGCATTGTTATCGGCAAGGTATGAAAGTGGAAGGCCGCCCCTCAACCATAATGGCTGCTCCGCTTGGGAACCCAATTCAGCCAGCGAAAACCCGCCGATGATGACCCGCTCCATTCTACCGGCAAGGCTTTCCGAAGTCTGGCGCATGAGATTCCCGGAGGCGCTGCCAAGAATAAGAAACCGTGCCGGTGTACCTCTCCGGTCGGCAAGAACTCGCAGTACGGGAAAGAGATCCGGACGCCGCTGGATTTCGTCGATTACGACCAATCCTTTCAGCGGTCGGAGGGCTGTCATGGGCTCATCCAGCCGGGCCAGGCTCGCCGGGTCTTCCAGGTCAAAATAGTTGACGGAATCTTCTGCAAGCAGTTCGCGGGCGAGCGTGGTTTTACCGCTTTGGCGAGGTCCCACCAGTACAACGACACGGCTGCGGTCAAGGGCGCTATTTAGCTTCGCGAGTATGGATGACCGCGGGATCATGACCCATAACTACCATGAAAATCCGTCATGTCAAGAAGGAATTTCATGGTAATTTTTCCACCCAAATGCTGCAAGGCTACCGATATAAAAAAGGGACCAATCACGGTCACAATGGATATAATTGGCCCTTTGAGAATGATTTAATTAATTTTCGATAATAGAAAAATGAATGGTGAAGGCGGCGGGAGTCGAATCGGCGGCAGGTGCATAAAAACGCAATGATATCAGACAAATGTTTTTTATCTGATCAACATGTGAACAACATTCTTCATTAACGTCTATTGATTATCAAAAGATTGCAGGGATGTCAATTTAGCCGTATTAACAAATACTTGAGCTTACATAGCAACGGAGTGAGTCAAGACTACAATTGATTATATTTTATCTCAAGTTTTCCGACCAGATCAATACCTGTACAGGTTGGAGTAATTCCAAGTCTAACAATAGGTAACGCCCACCTATGTCGAGGTCTGTCCCAAGATACCACTTCTACCATCGGCACGGGTAGGTCCCGGACCATGGCGAGCATAAAACATCGTAATCGAAATCATCCTTGCATTGCTCCTCCCGATGGTCGACTCGTAGACGCAGGGTATCCAGGTCTACTACCGCCCAAACGGCGCTACCGTCGCGTGGCCGGTGCCGATATTGGAGGCGAATGTCGTAGGCCTCATCAATGCAGTTGTTCTCCCAGACCGGATCGAGAATAATGATGCCATCACTGTCGATACTAGCCGCATCCAGCCAGCCATCACCATAGGAGATATCTCCGCAGATTTTCCAGTCTTGGGCGCGGACTGAGCCCTCAGCGTGCAGGCGGACCTGGAATTCGCTCTCGTCGGTGAGATACACGGCCAAGGACTGAATGCTCCTCACATTTCCCTGAACTTCAAACCGATTCTGGCCGGAATTTGGCCTTTTTTCGGCCATAAGAAGGCAGACGCTGTCCACGTTTGGAGGGTGAACGATTTCGCCGCTGGGCGTTACGATGCTGATGTAGAAATCGGCCGTGCGCGCGCCGAATGGGCTGACGCCCGCAGGTGTGCACACACCGGGGTGAGCACAAACGTCTGTTTCGGGCGTGCAACCAACACCATCGCCTGCAACCCCGTAGTGTCGGTACTCGTAGTTCACTTGGACTTGGTAGAGCTCCCAAACGATGATATCGTTGCCGTTCACTCGAATCTCGCGCATGGCATCGTGGCTGGGGGGGAGACCGGAGAGCGGAAGCTCGAATGTTCCCGACGAATAGAGGCATGGATCCCCATGGGCCGGCGATGGTATGTTGTGCGGCGATTCTAAATTGAGCGGTACGCCGCCAGCATCGTCCCAATCGGCCATCGATGCCCAGTCGCCCCGTGTGATTTCAATATTATCTACCCACATCCTTGCTGGTCCCAAGTCGCCAGATACGAACTGTAGATACGGAGCCTGCCAGTTGAAATCAACAGAGTAGTTATCTCCCGGTACGACGACATAGAGGACCCGTCCCACATTAGGTTTCAGCGTGGCGTCGGCGATGAAGGGAAACAGATCGTGCTGATCGATGGAATCGTCGAATCGCAGCAACGGCGCGCCCACTGATACGCCATCCCGCTTGACGTCGGAAACTTCAAGGTTGATCTGCGAGTCAAGGGGCGACAGGACCGGTGTGCGAAGGAGCCCGGTGGAGGCGACGAGGAATTCTTCTCGAACGCCGCCCGAGCCGAGATCGCTGTCGGCATAGGCCTTCAGCACCACGCCGAGGTTGTCGATGTCATGGTTTGCCATGTATTCGCGGAAAGACGGGTAGACGTTGTGCCCGCCGACTAACGACGAACTCGTAAACCTTAATCCCCGGGATTCGAGGTCGATGAATGCGTTGTAGACGTCGTCATCTCTGGACAGGGTTGCCAGATATATCTGTCCATAGGTGTTGCTAATCGCTACGTTTCGATTAGAGGGGTCGATGGAGAAAAGCTCCAGCTCAAGGCGGCTGAACTCCGGCGATCCGCCACAATGGGGAAAGCGGAGATCGAAATTGAGGCCAAAATACGCCTCATTTTTCTCTGCATCGAAAAGGGGCATCTCGGGCGCCGCGTATTCGGTGTGTTCAGAAAGGATCTCGCAGTGCAAGGGAAAGATCCCGTCACCACACCAGTCCTCGCCGGTGCAGTACGGTTCCACCTGCTCGCGAATGGTTCGAACATCGGTGCATGTCAAGCGGTTCATGCGCCGTCGGCCGACTGATGTCGTACCCCATCGGTTATATAGCTCGGGGAGTTGGCAATCCGGGGCAAGCGTAAGCATTACACCCGTTGGACTATCTGGGTCCCGTTGAGCCCTCGAGTATGTACCGCAGAGATTGGTTCGGTCTGTATTTTCTCGAACAGTTCCTGCGAACGACATCAGCGTTCCCGGACCCGCCCAGTGGGCGAAGCCGAGCACATGACCCAGCTCATGGAGAAGCGTATGTCGCATCTCTACCCTTTCAGCAATACTTGATAGGGCGTCATCCATCACCGATTGGTCAATGGTCACGTTGTTATAGACGGTTTCTCCAGCCGCGTTGTCTACGGCTTCTATTTCAAAATCGATTTCGTCGCCCCCGCACGCGCTATCGTCATCCTCGATTTGCCAGCAATTGATCCGGAAACGATCGGTGTAGGAGCCGTCTGGGTTGCGATTGATGGCCTCCCGCCACGTTTCCACCGCCCAGCGGACGTCGTCCTCGAAATCTTCCATGTCGTAACAGTAGGCTGTGCTACCTGAATTGGGGCACGTTATTTCTTCGAAGTAGTCCCTGACCGAATTCCTGAACTTCACGGCGATACCGTTTTTATCGATGGCGCGCTTCGTGCGCTTTGTCCTTATTTCGAGCTCGTCCAGATCAGCCGCGGCACCGCCGCAGTGGACTTGATCGTTGGAGGAGCGAACCCAACCGACGTGATCGGGCTGGCAAAGATCGTCGAGAGCGCCATTTAGCAGAGGCTCGTAGTCCTGGTCATGAGTGGTGACGTTCAGATCGGCGAACAGGGTCTTGATACAGAAATGGTTGGTTTCAGTGAAGAGGAAACCATTTGCGATTCGATTGTTGACACGTTCCAGCGTCAAGGTGCCGTAGTTCTCGGTGGGAATATGACTGAAATCGGGTGGGAAATGGTCTTCCAGATTGTCGGAGGCATTTTTGGCTGCGATGACCCGATCGAGTTCCTGGATAATCATCCTTTTGTGCTCGGGCAACCACTGAGGCGTGTCGGGCACCCATACGCCGCCAGTGGGCGTCGGTGAGTAGGTATAGAGCGCGGTGTTTTCCGCGTCGTATCCCTCAGGCAGCGCCACACCGATACGAATGGGACGCCGAAACATCATGGCGTCGGGTTTGAAGTCGTACGCCCACCCGACGGGTCGCATGACCATTCCAAACAGTGGATCGCTCGATTTGTACTGGGAGGCGTTGGTCTCGCGCAGCCGAATGACAACGGGTTGCTCCACGGCACCTGGCGGGACGTGAACGCTGACTCTTCCCGGGATCAACAGGCGACCCGAGGTTATAGGCCGCAGAGCTGTCGGCGCCAGGACCGTAACATCGGTTTCAGCCACCAGCGTGCCGTTCTTGGGATCGTCGCCAAAAAACTCGTTGGCATTCAGGGACATCCCGAGCGAAACGATGTTATCGTTGCAGACGGGGATGAAATTGGTGGTTGGAATCAGTTTCAGGCCGTCGCTGACGACGGACGACGTGAGACTCACGGGATGAACCTCGCCTCCCACCGTCGCACTTACCTCCTGCACCAGTAGACGGATGTCCAGGATAACACCATTGGGAACACGCTTCAGCGGCAGCAAGGGCAGAGCTCCCTCTCTATTTTCTTTTTTGAACGTAAACCGGTTCGATGGAAGCGGTGCGAAATAGTACGTCGATCCAGGGAAGGCAGGTTCGCAAGTTCGACGCTGAAGCATCCAATGCACGCTACCACCGTCGAAATCGCAGGCTTCGTCTGTTTCGGCCAGATGCACAACGATCCCATTAACGGCAACCTCCAGACGCTCAATGTCCTCCCAGCCGGTGTCGACCTCTATCCCGTAAGTGACACGGATATCCTTGTCTTCGGGTAGAGATGAAAGGGATTCGTAACGGCGATGCTCACCCAGCAGGGCGTGCTCCGCAGTCAGGTATATCATTTCTCGCCCTGTTGTTCCCGCATCCATAGAAAGCCAGTTTGTAAGGTCGAGAGCCAACGTCAGCACCGTCTGCCTGTCGCTCCCGTTCGGCATCAACTCGTCCGAATCGGCGAGGTACAAATGGTGACCAAGCGATGATTTCTTAAGAGGTAAAATGGACTCCGTACCTTTAATAGAGGTGACGGTCGCCCGTTCGATAACCACCACGATTCGGTCGATAAGTCCTTCCTCTGCTATGACAAAACCAGCCAATACGTTGACGGTGTTGCCTTTGTCCAGGTCGGTGAACTCAAGTGTGCCAGGGGTCCCGACGATTTCGACTACATTGTCAGGTACGAAAGGTCTCAGTTTCTTGCCAAATTGACGTTTCGGTGGTTCGCCTCCTGGATCGTCACCGCGCATCAAAGCATATATCTTGGAATACTCGAGGCGGATGCTTTTAGCGCGGAACTTGCGGAACGCGTTCATCTCCTCCCGTGTAAGGCCGTCATAAGCGGTCCTTGGGGCATACATGATGATCAGGTTAGCGGTTTGCAGGCCGCTGAGGTCGCCCGTACTGACGTGCCCGTCGGCGAATGTCGGAGGTGCAATCATAAATCCGACTAATAACAGTGTAGTTAGTGTCACACCCATTATTCGTCGGAGTTCTTTGCTATGTTTCATTATCATGAGCCACAACTCCCCCTTGGCACTATGGGATTGGATAAGTCTTTGGCTGAATATTAAGATATGATGGGACTCTGGAGTAGCAGATAACTATATACAAAGTGCCGTAACATAGAGACCGAATTGGCCGAAAGAATGAAAAGTGCTAGAAATTCCATCAGATGCAGATGTGAATATCATAATCGAGATAGATATGTATTTATAATCCCCCTAGTTGGTTAAACAAAAAAAATTAAGGCCTTGTGTCAATACTTGGTTAGTTTGAATGGTAATTTGAGGGAAGGAAATATTCAATCTCCCCTTATTTAAGCGAAGCTTTGGTGAAGGAGCAGGAGTGGGTATGCCCCAAATGATAAAACCCATTTTATTATTTGTTTCAACTTTATCTACCATGTTTCTGGATAGGATCTGGTATATCTTCTGTAGCATTTACTCTGTTTACGACATCATGAATATTGGATAATGTCCCATTGGCAATAGTTTGAAAACCTATACCTCGCCATGAGTTCATATCCCCTTGTACGCAGAGTTCAATCCTAAGGCGAATAAATCTTACTACTTGCCCAGAAACGGCAATATCGTGATGGCCTGATTTAACACCTCTTATTCCCCATCTAGAGTGATCAACTTCATCCGAATCTTGGCTTGAAATTTCCCCCCATGATGACATTGATGATGCCTGTAAAAATTTTGGCTCCCATGCCAAATCCCTAATATCAACAATATAAGAAACCTTCTTATTCCAATCGTCTACAGCAAATGCTTCAATTACTTCCTTTATAAATCCTGAAATTATAACTGTGTGAGGACCAAGTGGTCGATCGTCTCCCAAAGCTGTTAAAGTATTGCCGGGCAATAAAACAAATTCAAGAGATGATGGACGAACTAATTTGGTTTGCATATCTCCTCCTCTTATGTAAATTTTTAGGTAATAAGCGGCTTAGTAGCAACAGGATATATTTTGCTAACGAGGAACTAAGCGAGTGTAGAAAGAGCCGAGGCGTAGATGAAGTGATGTTGTGCGAATCTAACTGACTACATTGCGGGTACGGTTTTTATGGCACTAATTGAAAATGAAGACGAAGGGCAGGGTCAATGACAGATTAATCTTATTGGTGGAAGGCGCAGGTACGATATTTAATATTAGCAGCTTTTTTCCGTTTGCACGGTCATGCGTGGGGCCGGCATAAATGCCTAAATAACAACTAATAACTAATTCCTTGTCGTCAAGCTTAATAATAGTATTTTATCAATATTCATCGGTCAATCGATCCTGAGATTGAAAGAGTTAGATCGGAAGAGCA
>JAAUYG010216430.1_pt1 | contig 10576 bp, 12 predicted proteins | sample 7278091 | NCBI WGS metagenome assembly JAAUYG01 (sample SAMN14350201, study PRJNA611818) | marine sediment metagenome | isolation source: surface marine sediment (0.6m) | place: French Polynesia: Moorea | collected 2018-08
CTTTTTATTTTTTTTTTATTTTTTTAATAAACTTTTTGTGTGGGGGGGTTTGGCAGGGTTTTTGTGTGTGTTTGAGTGTGAGAGAGAGAGTTAGAGTGCTTGAGAGTGCGGGGGGGGGTGGCAGAGAGAGGGAGAGAGAGGCGAGGGGGAGAGGAGAAATATTAGTAGACTTACAAAACCTACCATAATTGATAACTGACAAACAGATGCCTTTAAATAACAATAAATATGAAAGGATTGAACTGTATACACAGGCATCAAATAATGTACCATTGCTCCTTCAGATCCAGGATCTCTTGTCCACCCTCAGCCGTCGCCATGACGACCTGTCAGTGTTTGACCCCAGGTCGGCTATCTTTGTGTGTAACAAGTGGGACCAGGTCCCTGTGAAGGAGGCGGACCTGGTCCGGGAGGATACCCGTGGGATGTTAAAGCACTGCTGGCCGGGCATACAGGATTCCCAGGTCTTCTATATGTCGGTGGCCAAGGTAAGGGGGTCTGGATAGTGGTTTGACGCTCCCTAATTTCTTAGTGTATGTATTTCTTGATTTCTTTCAGTTTTCTCACCCTGTTCTCTATCTCTTTATATGTTATCTTAGGTTAGTTTTCTTTAAACGTTTTTAATGATATACTTCTTTTAAAACGGAGCCCCATGTTAGCAGGTTACAGCTACACGTATTTACCTGTAGGTGTGTATGTGAGGTAGCATTTCCTTCTTTTTTATATAGTAAAATTATGAGTGTATGTAAACTGTTTCATACATAAAGGTTCTGTTAATAAATGCCTGGTGTGCACAATGAACAGACTTTTGCCGGTTTCTCTTCTAGGCGTTTCGGTCTCAGCAAGAGTCGGATTTTGTCACTCACGACTTCCGGGATCTGCTGGTTGGTATCGAGAACCTACTTCCGGTCAGTCTGCAGTGTAAGCTGGAGAACCATTATAGGTATGTACAACAGGTTACACATACACTTGGCTTAAACATGCTAGGTACAGGTACAATGAAAACAGTGATCCGAACAAAGAACTGTCAACAATATTCCGAATTTGGACAAGATGGCAGGTTACATATACATTACATGTATGTTTATTTATACATGTACATGTATTAAAAGATGACCCCTGAAACTGCAGGTCTGTCGAGGTCTGGTATCCGAGACCACCTGAGAATTACATAAAATTTATATAAGGCATAAGGTTTCTAGGTATGAAGTACTGGCAATATATTTTTGTGATATTTTGTTAAAATAGTGCAGTTTTCTGTGTCACGTCATGATTATAAGGCTCGATTGATTTCATTCTGACAGCAAATATATGTGACATACATTGTAGGAAAGAACTTAGGAAAACTGGTCAATTACGGCATTTTAGGCTGTGGTCTGTCTACTCCTTCCACCCGTATTACTTTATTTGGCGTTATGTATGCATGTCCATCGTTAAACTGTAAAATAAGGTCTTTACCAATTACGAATTGAGACAAACGTTAAAGTACTATTATCTATATACTAACTTGCTTTACTGTTAGATGGCTGTCGCAGCTTCTCCGGCGTTCAGCGTTCCACCTGCGCGTGCACATCGCCAACGAGACGCGTTCTGACGAGGAACGGAAGGACCTGACAGAACACTTACACAGTCAGCTGGATAAACTCGACAGCGACACCAAGCGGATCGCACAAGAACTAAAGACAGAGCTTCAAAGACTCGCGTCCAGCGCGTGCGATCAGCTCATTGCACACCTCGCATCATCGTCGACACGGGCGCGAATTCTGGAGTGGTCGGCGTCGGAATGTCCCGACGGCGACGATTGGGACGCAGTTCAGGAAATGATGGTTGCCAAGGTAAACAAGCGCATCCGCAGGGAGGTCCACGACTGGGACGTGAAGAATGGGATCTTCGCCGATATCCAGATGTTGCTCCTTCGAAAGTTCCAGAAGGAATTCGAGCTGATGGAGGACCAGCTCAGCATCATAGAGGGCGGGATGGTCGGGAAGGGAGGGAGACCTGGAGAGGCTCTGGGTCATCTGGATTTCATGCAGAGAGACTCCTTCTTCCCGACGCCAAACTTCAGCCTCGGCCAGAAGGTGGCGCTGGGTTTGGCGCTTCCGATCCTGATTCCTCTCGGGATTGTCGCCAGTCTGGTGGCGCTGCCCGTGGCCGGATATGCCGTGTTCAAAAGCCGAATGAAGGACAAACAGATGCTGGAGGAATACAAGGCCAATAAAGCGGACGCCATGTCGTCGTTATCAGACGAAGTCCTGGAGAAGTTTCTTGATAAGAACAGTCTGACGAAGTTGATCCAGACTCAGCTTCAGACAGTGACTCAGAATTTGGATGCGATGATGCAGGCAGTTCCAAAACTCATAGAAGCAGACCGAGCCCTAATCGTCAAACTCCAGAACGAGCGGGAAGCATCCGAAGTGTCCCTAGCTGAGCGTTATCTCCCGCTTTACAGGCGCTGTCTGGATCTCCACGGCTCTCTGGATCTGTTCTATATGTCCACAGTTCGTAAGTATGACATCTCTGTCGACTCCCTCAGCTGGGACCCAACACAGCCGCCCGTTGCTTCCGGAACGTTTGGGGATATTTACCCTGCCACGTGGTCACGTGAAAAGCCGGGAGAGGACAAAAAAGTGGCGGTGAAACTACGGCGGGAACACGTGGACGCACAGAATGTCACGGATATTCTCATTGAGGAGGAAAACCTTAGGTTAGACTCATGTCTTTGACAGGGTGTCATTCGGTTAGTTAATCCCGAAAATTGTTACTCGAATATTCAAATACCCTATTGTTTACCGTACCTGTGTGCAATAACTGAAAATTACTTTAAAATGGTTATTAATAAATACTTTAAGGTAACAGTAAAGTAATGGTATGGCAACAAATTAATATAAGATGTTATTTGCATGTGTGTTACTCTAGAAAAACAAACTCTTGTTCTGTACTCATTCAGACATGCTTATGCCCCAACTCTAAATCCTCGATGATTCCCGTTGACGTTCCAGAAAGTTCCAGCACCCCAACATCGTGTCGTACTACGGCACGTCCGTGAGACGTTCCCAGGGCAGCGGGGAGATCGCCCAGCAACGGTTCCAGGTTGTCATGGTGATGGAGCTGTGCGAAACCACCCTGCGTACCCAAATCGTCGGGAAGCAAGCGAAAAATCCCGGGAAGCTCGGGGAATCGGAACTGCTGCAGAAAACAGCAATGCAGCACGTGGCCCATTACGTCACCCAGATTGCGAGCGCCCTGATGTATTTACACGAGAGGGCGCTCGTGCATCGGGATCTTAAACCACAGAACATTTTGGTAAATTGTGTTAAATAATATAATGTTCTGTGATATGGTGAAATCTTTAAATTCATTCTGTGTTGAAACACAGAACGATATAAAGTCCAATAATGTAATTTTCAGTGTTGCATTGTGGCTTGTTTTGTCTTATCTTATGTCAGCCTTTGTGGTAGTATTTTTTGTCAGTGTATAAAGTAAAATATATATTAACGATGGGTTTCTCCAATGTATTTATAACTATTTCCCAACCCCAATTGCTTGATCTTTGCCGTTTCAGATCACAGCCTCTGACGTCATCAAGCTGGCCGACGTTGGCCTTACTAAGCCAGAGAGAGATATTTCCGGTACTAAGTGCGGTACAACGCTGTACTCGGCACCGGAAGTGCTAGAAGGGGCAGAATATGACAAATCATCGGATATATACAGGTCTGCCCCACGCGCTATAGAGGTCCGATTGAATAATTAAATGAATGAATGCATGAATGAACGCATGATCAAAAGAATGAATGAATGAATGAGTGAATGAATGAATGAACGAACGAATGAATGAATGAATGAATGAATGAATGAATGAATGAATGAATGGTGTATTTATGGATGAAAGAAGTCAAGAATGAAATCAAGAAAGAAAATCAGAAAAAAAGAAAGAAAGAAAGAAAGAAAGAAAGAAAGAAGAAAAGAAAGAAAGAGGGAAGGGGAGAAAGAGAAATAAAGAAAGAAAAGCAATTCGAGTTATGTAAGGAAATTGTTATCGCCTTACCTACTCTCTGTATGTATTCCAGTCTGGGTCTGATACTCTGGGAACTGTGGTACGGCCGCCTGGCTGCGGATGAACTGGCATCCCTACACCATGGGGACGCCGAGCTAGCGGTTCGACGAGGTGTACGCCCAAGTCTGGTGTCGAGGTTCGAACCCCCAGAAGATTGGAAGACGGTGATCAAAGCGTGCTGGGCTCACCCTGTACGCACCCGACCCACAGCGGCGTACTGCTACCAGTTCTTTGTCAGAGAGGGGAAGGCGGGCGTACACTCTGAGGAGGGAGTGGTGTGCACGGGAAGATAGGGGCGTGTACGTTGGGGGTCGGGTATCAACTCATTCGAGGATATGAAGATCCATGCAATTCGACGCCACGTCCATGTTCGTGTTTATGTTGAGAGAGAGAGAGAGAGAGAGAGAGAGAGAGAGAGAGAGAGAGAGCCTACTAACTCAATAAATGTTATAAAGCCTGGATCGTCTTTCAGTTAGTCTGTGAAGATATGGTGAACGAATCAATTAAACTGCGCCTATGCCAAGCTTTATCGACCCATCCACGCCCTATAATGTTACACTGGAAGAATAATTGCTATAGCTGCGCTAGTGTCTTTCACTATATACATGTATACTTCAGTCTATCGATCCCACTTGGACAAGAAGAATCTGCTATATATCTGATATCCAAAAATAATGCCGCAACAAATTAAAGTTGTAATTATGTAGGTTACACAGTACCTAATCGTAATGTCTGATCCTTTCACAGACATCAGTTCCTTTTAAAAATCACTACACAACTTTCCTGTAAATAGTTGAAAATCCCTCCATTTTCACTGAATAACAATCATATGGAATCCATGTATCTGTTAATGAAAGGGAGACAATTTCTTAGATATTGCGTTTTGAATTATGGGTATTTTATTGCATGGTTTATGTGTACAAACAGGTACCACTGGCATAACCAGACTGCCAGAAGCTACTAGGCCCACCGTTTTAAGATAGGTGGTGCACCAATATTTGTGGTTACTTCATGAGCTTAAACAAAAAGCAGAAAAAGTTATTTATTCAACTAGAAGAATGAGTTTATGCAAACTCACCATAAGTATTGACAAAACTAATTACAATATTTTCCATTCAGTAAGGAAAATAAATGCAAGAATTTAACACAATGAACATAGAAACGAGTGTCCTTATTCGTATCAGTTGTGTCCGCTGTTTATACAATATTTTCCATTCACCAAGAAAAATACATGCAAGAATTTGATACACTGAACATAGAAACGAGTATCATTATTCCTGTGAGTTGTGTCCGCTATTTATACAATATTTTCCATTCACCAAGAAAAATACATGCAAGAATTTGACACACTGAACATAGAAACGAGTATCATTATTCCTGGGAGTTGTGTCCGATATTTATACAATATTTTCCATTCACCAAGAAAAATAAATGCAAGAATTTAACACACTGAACATAGGAACGAGTAACCTTATTCGTGTCAGTTGTGTCCGCTATTTAGGTATTTTGCTGGATGAACAACTACACTGGAAATTTCACATACATTCTCTTTGCAAATAATTTAACAAAATTAATAAGTGCATTTAAACTCATTAAAATACTTTCAGATTTAAGCGTCAACTTTATTATGCCTGTTGCTTAGTTTTCCCGAATAATGTATGGGATAGAGGTGTATGGTACTTCATCAAAAAGCTACATACTGGAAATTCAAATAATGCAGAACACAATCTGAAAACACTGTACAACAAAGATTGGTATACCCCTACTAAACTGCTATGCAAGAGCCTAAATATTCTACAAATAACAGATATTGCTTCACTTTTTCAACTACCATTTGTACATAATCATCAGTATGGGAACTTGCCAGAAATATTTTCTATCACATCAGTGGTGAAAGTACTCATAACATATTTACTAGAAATAGAAAGCGGATACATTTTTGAAAATTAATTGAAAGTTAATGTTACTCTCTTCATGAGAAAAATAGCAGAATTTCATTTTATTCAATGTATTTTTAAAGACATCCAGCTTGTCAGATAATCAGTCTATCTGGATGACAGACACTTTCAACTTACAAGCATCTCGATGTAAACTAGTATTATGAAAATATGTTGGAAGTGTGAATAAACTTTCTAGCTATCTATACTTCAGTGAACGTAACACACCCAATATGGATATATCCGCATGCTAATAATTATTGTGTGAACAGATCTGATTTGCGCATTAGGCTGGAGTTGTACTGTATATTATAAAATCCCTGTTGACAATTTCATGCCAAATTTATTCTATGCCAATGTATCCCAGTAACAGTTTCTTCATCTATGATATGGTACCAGTACTCCACACAGAGGACTACTTTTACATACAAGACCAGTTTTTTTTTAAACTTGGATTTTGCTTTATGAGGTTCTCGACAAGCAAGCAATTGCATATTAACGATCATCTCAAGGCACATTTGGGGTACAAATCTTGCCCAAGGACTTTAGGCACAGCAGACCTAGTGTATGGCGGGACTCGAACCCACGATCTTGCGGTGGATAGTCCAGTACCTTAACAACTCGGCCATCCACCCCTTCCATATCCGTAGAACCAAGACCAGGTTCTACTGTAGAAATGCAAATCACAAGCATGGCAGATTCCTAGTATTACAGTGGTAGATTATAAAAAATGTAATACACGTGTGCTTTCATTGGCAGTGATTATTTTAGCAATTCCCTCCTGGCAAGCCACTGTCACCCTTCATCATCTGACATCTCATAGCCTCCATCCATCACTTAGTCAAAAGCGCTTTGCGCCGATGTTTTTGTCAACACAAACCACCGACGTTAAATAAAATTTTATCTTATCTTGCCGTTGGTTGATTTTTTTCCACGCATGTACAGCGAAATCCTACGCTTTTGTGAGCGGCATGTAATATAATTCCTATAGTACCCAAGTACCATGTAGACGCCATTACTTAAGCTTCTCTGTACATTGATTGACTGTTGTGACGTGTGACTGACATGTATTGATTTGAATATTGGTACAGTCAATCATTGCATATCAACACATACTACTGGCGCATACTACTACCCTTGTGCCTTCTGGTCTTTTATACAATTAATCAAATGGCATTATTTCACATATTGTGTAATCTCGAGGAATTAATATTCCTCAAGATTACAAGAAGACATTTCCTATTAGGTAATGTCTATCCTGTATTGCTGATAGACATTACCTAACATCTCCAATCACCCCGTGGTCGTTGACCAACCTGGCCAATGTGACAGCAATTAATACAGTTGTCCTTGGATAGGTCAGCGACCTGAAGTTAAAATAACAACAGGGCTTTGTTTATGCAAAGATTTACGGTGCTTCGGAGATACGGGATCTCTACATGTATTATGTGACGTTTTACTGTTAGAAATAGCCCAACGATCACGATATCTGGTGTACATGTAGTACTAGAGTACACTTTTTACTGCGCTACAATATACAGAGTCGATGTTTTAATATGAAATATTTGGATTCTGCCTTTTTAAACTTTAATATCCGATCGCTCCAATATATTTCAACATGGAACACTTGAGCTCAACACATCCATAAATCACGCTCTACTGGAACCCTAGCTATATAGATATGCAGAAATGACGCACTTTGTTAGCCATACCACCACCAAATCCTAATCCAAATATGCCATATTAAATATTGCTGTAGTACATGAGCATGCAGGATTTCATAACATTGAATCCAGTATAATTATGACGATGGTACTGTGACCATATGCATGTAAATGTACAGTGACCGACGGTGGGCTGAACTTGCAAGACAAAGACAAGTGTCTGCTCACAGTTCACAGTTCTCAAAAATATTTGATACTTACAATGTACACATACATGTAAACCAACATTCTGAGCACGAAACCAGTTGGCTGGGACTTATGAAAGGTGAGGTCTTGCTGAACAAAGCCAATCTCCAATTAATCCACTGATGACAAAGACTGACTTAATAATATCTGCTGAATAAAAACGTCTTCAGCAAACTCCCATTTAAAAATATAGTTTTCGATTAAACATTTTTTTCCATAATTATATGCTATTATACCCTAAAATTTACATGATTTGATTACAAGTGAAAAGGTGGGTCAACGTCAGCAGTGTGTGTACTACAAGCGGCTAAGAACCTCCTGTTACTTAAGTGCTGCTGGAAACTCATCCCAGTTCAAGCATATGTGTATATGTCATCTAAAATGTTATTCAGCTTCCACTGCTTCCGATGTCTCGTCATCTTCCTGCAACCCCTGGCGACACAAAGTGGCCAGTTTGCGAAGTTCGTTCACCCAGGTTGTACTGCAGTTTCTCTCTTCCGGAAATTCCACCTTCACGCAGCCGGAAATGAGCCCCTCGAACGGGTTGTTGGCGTCGCCTTGCAGCATGGAAGGAGACACGTTCTGTAAAAACTGACTCAGTGGCGTTTTTCTCTCATCTTTGAAGGCGATTTCTTGATTCCATAGCTCCCATGCCATCAGACCGAGGCTGTACATGTCAGAACGAGGCTTGTAGACATCGCCACGGAGGACCTCTGGTGGCAGATAGCAAAAACACTTGGTTTCCTCCTCTGGAGAGCTGGGGAAATCCACCTTGCGAGGTTCACCGATGTTCGTCAACTTAACCTGTCCCATAAGTAGCTGGGGCAAGAAAGCAAAAATTTCAGAAAACAAAAGGCCCATGGGGCTTGTCGCTCTGCTTGCAGTGCTTAACCACTTACCCTAAGTTTCATGCACATATTGCTGAAGTAAAGTATCTTGTTTCTTAAGGTGCGGGTTTATTTGCTCATCCGTTCCACTGCACAACCAAACCCCAAAATTACATTGAAACCTAAAATTCAAAGTTACCCCATATACATGTTAACGGCTACCCTCAGTTCCAATGTTCACTAAGCCTTTCTCTATGGACACCTGTTTACAAGTTACATCCCACTTTGAGACAAGTGTACCAAATGACCCCACGATGACGTCGAACATTAAAAGATCATAGGTACCAGTATAAAGCTTGGGTTGATTGATATATGGCCAATTTTCGAAATTGCCATATTTGGGCATGGAACCTGGGCATTGGCAAAAGTTCCAGAACTTGCACATATACTCTCTTTCTACCCCACAGCCCCTAAATTAAGCTTATTTTTGCTCTACGGGCCGAGATACAGGCTAATTTTCAAAACCGCCATGATATTTGATCATTAAATTTGGCCACTAGCAAAAAGTTATACAGGTTGGACATGCACCAACTTTCTACCCCAGGGGATCGAAATTGAGCTTATACTTGCTCTATGGTCAGCGGTTTCCGAGATATAGACCGATTTCCAAAATTGCTATATTTGGGCATAAAAATTGGCCAATGGCAAAAGTTCACGCAGTTACATATATAGACTCTTTGTACCCCATGTGGTTGAAATTGAGTTTAGTTTTGCTCTACAGGCAGTGGTTTCCGAGATAATAGTCGATTTTCAAAATTGCCATATTTGGGCATGAAACTTGTGTGCACAGGCAAAAGTTTCAGAAATTGCACATACACGCTCTTTCTACCACAGAGGGTCGTAATCGAGCTTCTTTTCGCTGTATGAGCAGCGGGTTATCGAGATACAGGAAGTACTTCAAAAATTTGTCATATATGGACATGAAAATTGGACACTGGCCGAAGTTCCAGAAGTTACACAAATACTCTCTTTCTACCCAGCGGAGGGGGAGGGGGTGAGATTATTTTTTCACTCTATGCGCAGTGGTTTCCGACATAGGAGGGGATTTTCAAAATTGCCATATATGGTTATGAAACGTGGCCACTGGTAAAAGTCCCAGAAGTTAAATGCTTACCGTCTTTCTAGCCCAGGGGTCGACATTGAGCTTATTTTAGCTCTACGGGCTGCGGTTTCTGAAATATGGACCGATTTTCGAAATTTGCCATATTTGGAGATGAAACTTGTTCCAGAACTTGTTCCAGGTTCCAGAACTTGCACATGCGCTCCCTTTCTAACCCAGGGGGTCGCAATTGACCTTATGTTTGCTCTACGGGCAGTAGTTTCCGAGATATGTGCCGACGTTCAAAATTATCACATTTGGGCATGATTGGACGAGATATGGGCCAATTTTCTAAATTGCCACATTTGGGCATGACATTTGACCATTGGTCAAAGTTCCAGAAGTTACACATATACTGCCTTTCTACGCCATTGGGTCGAAAATGAGCTTATTGTTGATCTACGGGCCACAGTTTAGTAGATATAGAAATTTTTAACCTTGATAAGGCTAATTAATTGCAAACATAACGAAAATTAAAAGGATAGTATAAATACTCTGGGCCTTTAACATCCGGGAAAGTTGCATTTGCGTGCACATCTAATAACCACACCTGGCTATGGCCACAGACCTTTTGGGGAAAATTCCCATGTAATATAACCACTCAGTATTTGGGGAAGCCCCCGAGTGACATCAGAGAATCATGACTGTAATCGCCAAGTGCACCGAATGACCCCCAAATGACTTTAAAC
>JAAUYG010005100.1_pt1 | contig 10575 bp, 9 predicted proteins | sample 7278091 | NCBI WGS metagenome assembly JAAUYG01 (sample SAMN14350201, study PRJNA611818) | marine sediment metagenome | isolation source: surface marine sediment (0.6m) | place: French Polynesia: Moorea | collected 2018-08
GATGTCATGACATCAACACATCTGGAAGGATGAGGATGCCTGAGCATGTGTGAAAATAAAACTGCGTGTGACTTTTATCATCGATACTGGTATAAGCAGTATGTAATTCAGACTTTACAATGGATACTCTAATCTCTGATAGCGCTAATGAGATTACCATGGGTGCTGGTGGCGCCTCTTTTTACACCTTGTACGGCCCCTAGCTCCGATAAATTGAAGGATCGATGGATCTTTTTGGCCAATGATCTTGGTATGTGTATTGCTATCAGATTATAGCCGGGGGTGGGGTTGGTGGGTGGTGACATGGGGGCACATCACAATCGGTCAAGGGTATGAAAGTGCACCCGTCTACTACGTGAAGTCAAGCACCAAGACAGTGACGCAAGGATACAATAAAAATGTCAATCAAATCATCGTTATTGCATCACCTTAATTAGCCCCGCCGTACATCCTGTCGCCACTGTGGATTATCCTCGTCTTGTGTTTTACACCTGAATAGATCTGAATGCTGTTTACCCGTGGATGCAGACTGCCCGCAGACTGAGCCACTATAATATGTGAGGACCTATAGGGTGATTTCTTTTTATTTATTGTTTCTCATTTTCCTTTCTCTTTCTATAGCTTTGTTTCTGTGCTTGTCTTTTCTCTCTTTGTCCTATCTCTTTCCTCATCTCTCTCTCTCTCTCTCTCTCTCTCTCTCTCTCTCTCTCTCTCCCTGGCTTCCTTTTTCTTTCTCGCTACTTCTATATTTTCTTTTCTTTATCTCTGTATTCTCATATTTATTCTCATCTATTCTCATCTTCGTCTGTGTCACAATTATCTCCGCACCTAAATTGTGGATTTCATTCAAATTTTGTTGTTGGCTTCCCTGAACCATACCCGCGGCGTTTGTTTTAATTAAAAAGAAAACACATTTTCCATTTTTTAACGAATTTTACGTTTCGTTTTCATTAACATGGTACTCTATGAGAGCAAACAATTCAAAGCGCTACAGCCCCTACAGTCAAGTCGCAGCCAAAATAATTTCTAACTTGTCCTGAATTCTCCTCTTAAAGGTCGACCAAACATAGTTTGGATATTTTTAGCTATTTTTATCGAAATGATCAAATTCAACATTGTATCATATGAGGAAACCAAAACATTCCATTATCTAGAAAACGAGGGATCGTAGAGCGAAACGGAGCGTTTGGAATGCAGTGGTATCTTTGATGTAGGATGGCTTTTATTAAATAGCCACTTGAAAGTAGTCTATCACAAAAGGAACTAGAGCATTTGATAGTATAGACGATTCATACTGGTATTACGAAACATTGTTAAAAGGCATTAGTGACGAACACGCCCCGTTGAAATGTAAGACTGTACGTCACAATCAAGTTCCTTACATGAATGGTCAGTTTCGGCGAGCAATCAACTATAAGAATAAGCCCAAAAGAAGGTTCGAAAAATGTAAAAAATCAAGCAACTGGGAATTGTACCATACACAAAGAAATTATGTTTGTAACTTACGAAGACAAAGTCTGTCGTCATACTTAACTGATAAGTGTATTGGTCCTAAAAACCTAATGCATTCTGGGATATTGTGAAACTGCTCGTGTCTGACAAACGTAAAGGTGGGCAAAAAACATAATTTTATCAGAGGATAACACTACTGTTAACGACCAGGGCACCGTGTTTTTTTAATGCTGTAGCTGATAACATTGGTCAAAATCCAAATGATATTGTAAATTATCAGAACGAGGATGATCTCGATGGGTATGTTGCAGGAGCTTTACAACGATATGGATCCCATTCTAGTGCCGAGATTATCAATCAAAAGGGAATACCTCAGGGTTCTTTTTATTTTTAGCCGGTATCAGCCGAGAATATTAAAGCACTGCTAGAAAGACTTAAAACTAAAAAGGCGTCTGGTTGAGATAACATTCCAGCAAAACTTCTTAAGATAGGTGTCTCTGTATTATGTTATCCTATACAACAGATAGCTAATATGTGCATAGCAGTGAGCTTGTTCCCTGCATCTCTTAAGAGAGCAGAGATCACACCTATACACACAAAAAATGATACTTTGTTGAAAGAAAAATATCGACCAGTAAGTGTTTTACTGGCGCTGTCAAAGATACTCGAAGGTGTTTTTGTAGATCAGCTATAGGGAGCATTTTCAACAACATCTATTGCCTTATGTGTCTGGATTTAGGAAAGGGTATGACTGTCAGAATGTTTTAATACGATTTAGTGAATCGGTTAAGCGCCACCTAGATAACGATGAGCTAGCTGGAGCACTTTTAACACAGACCTATCAAAGGCATTTGACTGCCTTCCTCATGACTTACTGGCATGTAAGATGTATGCCTATGGATTAAGTGAAGCATCTTGTGAACTAATAGCAAGCTACCTGAAAGATAGATATCATCGCGTAATGATATGGACTGATAGATGGATGAATCAGGCTTATTGTCGGCTTTCAACCACTCATGGTCATATCACCGACTGCAAGTTGTTGGTGTGTAAGATATGGATTGAACGTGGTGGTTGGACACGCTTGAGAAAGGTCACGCCACAAGGATCAGTAATGGGGCCCTTCGCGTATAACGCTCATACGAATGACCTGATACTGGTTTTAGTAAGCATTTGCGACATTTTTAACTATGCAGACGACAACACTGTAACCTGTTATGGCATGAGTTCTGCAGGAGTTATTGAACAGACTAAATGATGTGCGATCTAAAATGTTGACCTGGTTTAGTTTAAACGAAATGAACGTAAATAGTGACAAATTTCAGCTAATAATATTTAATAGACAGGGGGTAGATCAGACATGGACTTTTAATGTGGGGGAAAGTATAATTGAGCACCAACCGGTGGTCAAGCTTTTAGGTTTGCATGTTGACAACTTGCTTAATTTTAATGCTCATATTGGTGTTATATGTTTAAGGCAGGAAGAAAATTAAATGTTTTATCAATGCTTTCTAAAACTATGAGTACATAGTCTAAATTATCGATCTTTTATTCTTTCACTGTAGCTCAGTTTGAGTACTGTGAAGTTGTATGGCATTTCTGTAGCCGGGAAAACATGAAAAAGTTGGAGCGCATACAAAACAAGCTTACGCTATGTCTATAATAATTACAGCTCGTCCTACGAAGAATTGCTCAACAAAGCGAACAGACCAAAGACTTAAGACTTGTGCAAAGACTTAGGTCAATCTGAAGTATTGTGTTCAAGTCTCTAATGAAACAAGGGCCGATATATGTCCAAGATCTATTTGTCATCAATGAGCACAGTAGAAGTAAAAGATATTTCCCACTTGTTCAGCCGCAATTTAAAACTCAAAGGTTTGTTTTTAATAGTTTTAGTTACATAGCTAGTCATCACTGGAATTTATTGGATAATTGTTATAAGGACCCTAGCGCCTTAGCAAACTGGCAGCCGCTGTGCAGTTGTGCAACATGTGATATATGTATTTTAAGAAAAGTGTGACAATATACAAGGTCTTTTAATGTCTATACATGTTTTTTTTACGTATCATCATTGTCATTTGTACATATCGCGATCATGTCGGTAAATAGCCATTGGCTACTGTTACTGTTGAACCTGTAACCGACGATAAATAAATTTTTAACTTACTTTTTACTTACTTACTAATGTAATGGGTTCACGGCGCATACATAGCTTCATGCTAGGGCAGGATTTATACATGTGGAGAGAATTTATATATCTGAAAACGAAAACTTAAGCTCACCTGGTTTTCAAGAGGTTGTAATAGCTAACAAGAAACACAAATTCCACCAGTCCACAAAATCGTAAAGCTGCTAATGTACAGATATTTTCTTTTAACGTTTCAATGTTTCGGTGTAAACAGGAATGAATCACTCTTCAATTGCAAATCACCTTTCAATTCTACTTATATGGCAGAAATCTACGTGCATACCCAATACCCAAAAGTGGCACGCACCGCATTTAAACTAGTGAATATTTGTCTAAAATTTGTTGAATACAGAATGGCAAATATGAGTGGTGCGTATTAATGGCGGCTAAGTAAGAATAAATGCTCACGTGTGATCAAGTGTTAGCAACTGCGTTTCTTTTCTTGGATTGAATTGCGTTTCTTAAAAACAAGCTTGCAGCTCGGTGGATACATGAGGAAGTTGTGTTGCAAGGCATCCACTCTGACTGAATCCAATGTATTATGTGTGCCAGGAGAGACCCTGAACCTCTTGCAGGTGTTGGCCAGCCACAGGAACAATCGATTCATGTCAAATTGCTCTGCTGGGCATCCCCGGATTCCAGAGGAGAACGCCAACACGCGACGGCGTTTTGGATGGTCTGGAGATAGCAAGTACCTGCTATGGCCCAGAAACCTTTCAGGCCGAAAATTTTCCGGATCGATCCAGAACTCCCTATCATGGTGCACCCCCCAGATGTTTAGCAGGAGGGTGGTGTTTTCTGGAATCGTCATTCCGGAGATGACAGTGGTACATGTAGTGCTTCTAGGACCCGGAACCGGCACTAAGCTGTGGTATCGCATCAGTTCCAGCAAAGTCGCCTGGGTGTAAGGCATGTATTTCCGAAATGTCAGACCCAAGAAATCCTCAGGATCTGGGCTGTGGTGGGCTACTTCCGCAGCGATACGATCCTGGATGTCCTAGTCATGAGCAAGGATGTTTAACAGGAACGTGAAGCTTAGGCTACTGGTGCCAAAACCGGAAAATACTGTGGTAGTGATCGCTTCTAACACATCATTCTCGGTCAGCACTGGACGATCGTCTCGTGCTATGGATTGATTTAGATACTCAATCAATGTTTCATTTGATCCACGTATCATGGCTCGTCGTTTCAAATCGCGTGCTATATGTGCCTGGAGAACATTTGCCCTCGCGAGGGACTTGCAAATACCTAATGGAACAGACATCAGCCAAGGAAACGTGTCCAGAAGTTTGGCATCGAACGACGTGGAATCAAATATCTTCCATACCAAAGTTCCGTATTCTTTGCAAGACAGGAATACAGGATCGTCGACAGCGATATTCTCCCCGCATATAAATACAAGAATTACTCTCAGAGCAGTGTCCACCACCACTTCATGTGGATCAAGCTCTTCTTCTTTCTGTGCTGCATTGGAAAACTTAGCGAACATATCCTTTGAGTGGCTGGCTACGGCGTCTTCTAGCAAAGTACTCGCGTCAAAGTGTCGGATACAACGATGAAAGGTTTTCCTAACAAGCCTCCAGCTGCTGTCTGGGACAGACCGAGATAATCCACTGTCCTTGAAATGGTGTCTCTTTCTGAAATTCTGGGGCCTCCCGCCGGTATGAGTACCAAGTTTTACGAGACACTCGTGGATCGCCTCATATCCATTCACGACCAGAGAATACGTTCCAATTGCTCCTATTTTGTATAACGGGCCATAATGACACCCCCAGTGCGCGAGAATCATGGGAAGCTTGGATAATTCCAGCTGAAACGAATTGCCGAAAATGGGAATGCCTGTAGGTCCAGGGATGTGACCAAATCGTTGTTCATAACGGCATTTCCGGTATATGAGGTAAAACAGCATGCATATCACCGCGGACAAAAGAACACCAACAAGCACGGGACCCGCCATTGAGCTGGTTAGGAATAGTTTGGATATTCAGTGGCAAATGTATATATTTGCCTTGCTAGCTGTACCCTAAATCTGGTTTACGTATCTTCCCTTTGTATAACAGCAATCTGACGCAAGGTACGTGGGGTGTGTCGTGTTCATATACGTGATGAAAAGATTTGGGTTCATTACTTTCTGCCGTTCTGGAATGCTGGCTGTATGTGTGAGATGTCGCACTGTCAACAGAACTGATATACTAGTACTCCAGCGGTAACATAAGGGGGTTTATATACCCCCCCCCCCCCAACAGGGCCAGATCGCCAGATTTCTCTGACCCAAATCACCAGTCACCCCCCCCCCCCAAAAAAAAAGAAAAGACTAGTCTTATCACCAACATATTAATATATTAGGAGAGTATGCGTTTTCACGCTGCACTCTGGTCATGTAGAAAATGTTTCGCGTGCTACATATATAGCCAGTCACCAATCACGCAATTTCTACAGGGCCTCATAACGTTGCACGAAATATGTATGCACTCCCCATTCGTATACATACCACGGCAACTCATATGGCCATGCTTTAGTGGAGAAGCCATGTTACTGTGTTGATTAAGGCGCTATCATAATTACCAACTGTTATATCGTTGTTTATTACCACTGACAGTTTGCCAACTTTCAAGAGCAACTCACTCGACTAAGTAAGGCTCAGTTCCTCGCTTGGTTTCACTACTTCTTAAACAACAGTTAGGGTCGACTGAACACAACTAGGTGAGTTAAGTTTCATGATCAGTCCTCGGAGACAGTCACATGTAAACAGCTGCCGTACGCCAGAACTATAACCTACATATTGAGCAATTACTGCTTAAAGAAGAGAAAGTCCGACAGCCACCACGTGTTTTATTTGCCACTTTGGTCTCACGTGCCACCCATATATATGCAAGGATACATATGTAGAGTCACAGCCACTGTCTAGCTATACTATTTCTTATGGATTTATAGACGTTGTCACTGTTAGTGATAGGTACATCACGTAACTAGCCCGGTTTTTGTAAGACCGTAGGTGTATATAGATAGACTTATCCTAAGTGACTGTTGGAGAGCCTCTCTGGCTCACAGAGGCTCAATTAGTTAGAGCGCCACAGTACATTATGTATTATTGTAAAGCAGGAGATGTACTTCTTCCGCTGGTGTTGATGTTGAGGCCGCCCGAGTTTTAGCTGTATTGTCTCAGGTAGCAACCTCCCGCATTTGCTTTTGGCCCTTCATTACAGAAGCCCTAGCTGCTGCGCGGATGCTTAGGAAATACTCAGCGCAGAAGGTAGGACTTTGTGCCATTAGAGAGGTAATATAATTCCCTGCCAGTCCCGACTATTTCTGCATACATTTGAACAGTGTTAGTGTGCTTAATGTACCAGCAAAAGTAGATCGGGAAACCCTGTAGTAAAGATAGAGCTATCGGTCTTTAAGACGCCCAAAATGACGTCACGGCGGGGCTCGTTTGATTGGCTAGCGAGATTGGCCCCTGCCATCGTTCTAATAGCTTATTGGCTGACATTTGGTTTCTCTAGTAACGAGCAGACGGTTGGTGGATTTTACGTATATTAAGACGTAAACAAGTTGAAATCATACTTCAACACCTAGACTTCAGAGGTAGCACATGCTTCGAGACATACAGTGATCTGCCTGAAGTAAACGAAGTCATTTAGCCAGCGAGATTCGACTGTATTGAGTCGAACCCCGTAGCCTGTATTGTGAGGCTGAACATGTAAGAACTTGTAGGTGAGAGGTGAGGCGACCACCTTAGACCGCCAAGTTTAGATAGCTGCTCCTGCTGGAGGAGCCAGTCAGGACTTTAGCTGCTGAGGCCGTGATCGAACCATTGATGTGAGCCGTGATCTTGTGAGCGTGTAAAGGTGCGAGAGAGTGAGCACCATTTTCTACTTGCTACTACCGGAGTAAACGAGTCAACGCAAACGGAAACAAGAGAGACCGCTGGGACAGCAGAAAACCCGGCCCGCCTGCCTAAGCCCCTTCTGTGACATGTAGATTACCATGGTAATACAATACAAGAAAAACATGTACAACATACCGCTCTCCTGCCACTTAAATTGACCTTGAGTTTGACCTTCCAAGGTCACTCAAGGTCATATGTAATGATGTCATTGGACTCGCCATATACATGTATGGTTTCCTATTGATGCTTACCGGTAATAGTAAAATTGGGCTCATCTACGGGATATAAGACTTTCAAATCTAGGTGACCTTGACTTTGACCTTTCAAGGGGTTTAACATAGCATTATCGATAGCATTAGAAAAACAGCAAAAGTAATAGCAGTATTACGAGCTGCAACAATAGACCTTGTCATCTAATTGCTGGTAGTAGTAGTAGTAGTAGTAGTAGTAGTAGTAGTAGTAGTAGTAGTAGTAGTAGTAGTAGTAGTAGGAGGAGGAGGAGGAGGAGGAGGAGGAGGAGGAGGAGGAATAGGAGGAGGAGGAGGAGGAGGAGGAGGAGCAGAAGCAGCAGCAATACTTTATGTATTTACATGATTCCTTTGAAACACTACTTCATTAAATTGTACAACGTCAACCATTATTATGTGATCTGTAATCTGTCATGAAGTTACATGTAATAAGAAATAGCCGCCAGTACAGACCAGAATATATTGTTTCCCTGAAAGCAGGTGTGTGGCCTAAGGGCGTATCATACATGTAATTATAAGTTATTTTTGAACCTACACGACTGCTAATTAACAGGTGTTTTAAAACTCTTTGTCTATTTCTTAACGGTACGGTATTTCTACGTGTGGGTATGGGAGAGGTAGTAATGATCACTACCTGCATGACAAGCAGGCACAGCATTGTCAGAGCATTGTATCAAGTTGACGGCGAGTTATATATAGCACGCAAAAGTGTTCGTTTCTTCCGTGTTCCACGCACGATTGAGGAACGGTACAGAACATATTACTCACTATGTTTACATAATATCGCAACACACCATAAGCAAATTCCAATTCATCCCAAACTATATTGCTTTGTGCTTGGAGCATGTGGATGAAAACTATGATGTACATATATGCATGTGTACATGCAGATATACTACTACACTGCTGGAAATAAATGTACTTGTACATCATAGTCATGAATGAATGATATATAGTCTGTCATATGTATCGATTCCGAGCCCTCTAAATGCTTCAGCCACTTATGGTGCAGTCTTTTCAGCACTTCGATGTACATCTGTATTCAATTGATACCGGCGTGCATGTACATGTAGCACATTCAATGCGAATCGTCAGATATGTCATTATGGTCACCCGGGTCAGCATACCATAGGGGCAGGAGGCGTGTCAATGCTAAGGCCCTTTGTAAAGGTCTGGGGTTTTTTTCTGATTTTTTCTCTGCCATATACATACTGAGTACTGTAAAATAAATAATAAAATCATGTAATAAACAGTTGTACCAATCCCTTTGGGTAAGGGAGTCCTTTTACGTCCCATTTAGTAGTGTTTACCCTTTCAATGGAAACAGTTTGACTGACATACATTTTGGTGCAAGTTAATATAATTTAAAGCAGTTTGCCTTACCTGTCAGTTGTAGTCCTACATGCGTAGTTTTCAGGACAACTCTTCTCTGAAATTATAACACATACATTGTATCATGCTGTACAGTTATAGCAACATTATATTCTATGATTGTAAATTACGTTTATCCTGTATTGACACTCTAGCGCAGCGTAATTAATATCAATGCAAAAAAAAATAAAATCCAAAAATCCACGAAAATCCACGTTTCACTTAATTCCACACAATGTGCCAGATATGAGACCACAACAGTTCCTCCACATGCGCAACACAACTACATGTAAGACCACTGACCGTTGGTCCGGTCCAAAATAGGTGTATTTTGTACTTTGTTACAATGTGTACTTTGTTACTAATGTGATTTCATGAATTTTACCACCAGACGACCAAACCAGGAGAAAAAAAAACACATTGTAGTTTAGGTCGTTTTAATCCTGGCAATCTACTTTACAAGGAAATAGAGAGTGACATATCACTGTACCCAACGGAACACGAGAGAGAGAGAGAGAGAGAGAGAGAGAGAGAGAGAGAGAGAGAGAGAGAGAGAGAGAGAGACTTACAGTTTTAGGTTTCCCTAGCTTCCCGTTTTCTTTTCCTTCCTGATAGCAAATGAACTGTTGTTGCTCCACCAAGTCATCGCGTTTGGCCGGTGGAGGCATCTTGTCAATGCTTAAGTCATCCACAGGAAACGTATAATTCCCAAATTGTCTAATCACCCACCAAATCCACCAAATATTTGCAAGATTCCGATATCCTTACACTGTTTTGTCCTGAACCGAGTCATTGGTGTCCACAAGGTCCATGTACACTGCCAAACACTGTTCGGTAGAACATAGAAGTTGTTCGTTGTGCGACAGAGCTACACGTAGAAAATATACCGGGGATACATTTTACAGTTATAGACACGGAAAACCCCAAGTAAACAACTCTCTTATCTTCCTGGTATTAAGTCCATACGAGCAAGGGGCGGCCATTTTAGTTCAGGTGACTCTACCCGAACGTTAAAGTTTACAGTTCCGCTTACAAAGGCCAGGTCACAACAAGCGAGCCACATGTGATTACAGTCCGTTCATGCCCTATTAAACCAGACGCGTTCTATGGGTGTGCTGCTTTACGATTTGCAGGCAGCCCAGTTGACTGCTGCAGTGGCATCGCTAGCACGGGCAACCAGCCAACTGGTCATGGTTGACCCGTCACAGGTGAAAAACAGGCGCATGGAGATGACAAAGATCTACGGGTCCGACACCTCAAGTTTGGCACGAGACACCGGCATGCAAATGATGGAGATGCGAACATTGGTGAACATGCGAAATGTTTCTCTGGTCAAGATGGACATGTAGACTCCTTAAGAGCATTACTTTTATCTGAGAATTTTATTAAGCCATACTCCGAGGAGCACCTGCTAGTCCATCTTTTAA
>JAAUYG010014545.1_pt1 | contig 10575 bp, 4 predicted proteins | sample 7278091 | NCBI WGS metagenome assembly JAAUYG01 (sample SAMN14350201, study PRJNA611818) | marine sediment metagenome | isolation source: surface marine sediment (0.6m) | place: French Polynesia: Moorea | collected 2018-08
CTTTATTCATGCTCGCAGCACAATAAACACACAAGCATATATGGAAGCAAAATAGGCGTAACACGCACAGAAAAAGACAAATAAGGCATCAAGTCATCCATCATTTTCTTCATCATTTCCAGACCAATTTTTGCTTCAAAATTTCAATTTTTACTTGATTTTTTTTATTCTTGACAACATTGGACCACATCTGAAAGTATGCAACAGATTCACTCCCCGTAGGGAGGGGTACGCAAGCTACTAAAAGAAGTGACATTTCTAATTTGATTTTCTGCCACATATTTGACATTATAAAATGTCAAATATGTTTAAAACAGGTGGACTTACAATAGCAAAACAGATTAAAAATATGGACCTTTGGGGTAAGACTTTAGTGTACAATAGAAATTTTTTCTGTTCGAGTTTTCAAGGTCATTCTCTGCTCCTTAATACATGAGCTAATTTGTGAATTTTGGCAACCATATCTTGGTCATATGGTGGTACATTGTTTGGAAATAAACCTATAACTTGAAGCCTACTGATCACAGAGTGAAATGCTGGTCATATGGGCCACATTGGGCGGTGTTCAGTGTTTTTGAGTCTGGAAAGGCTCTACAAAGGTCAGTTGGTGGTGACTGAGCATACTTGTTTCAAAATCATCATGTTTCAGCTAAGGTATTTCTATCTAATCAGGCTAATCTTCTAAGGTTAAAATCAAGGTCATGTAACTCTGGTGCATGCCCACTAAACATAAACCTTTGTTGAGTGGCATGGCAAGCAGAACGTCAAGGCTAATGGGCCTCCTATTATAACACTATTTTCACTTTTTAAACGTTATACATGCCAGTGAAAGTGAAGGAGTACCACTGCATGGCTGACTAGTGACTGAACTAAACTACAGTGAAGTGAAAAAAAAAACACTGCATGAATAAATACCACCATCTCCCCCACTCCTAATGTCTGAATTAGAAAAACAGTCTGCTTAATTAGTATGCACTTCACTCTTCATTACAAACTTGCTCAGCAGTCACGACCAGTAACAGACAATGGCAATGTGGAATTTACTCAGACTAGATTGTATAGGGACTGGCGAAATTAATTACTACTGGTATTACGAATTAAAAAAAAAACCTTCATGCTTCTTAGGATAACACAATAATGCCATTGGACTTTTCTTCATAATTTTATTTATAAAAGATATACATTTGTTGATTATACCAGCAATGTTATGCAGTATACATACCAGGAATTGCAATATTTTAATACTTAGGCTACAAATTATTGAAAGTCTTCGTGGCTTGTGACATCAATATTATATACAAAATAAAGTTATTCATTCTACTTCTGCAAAGTATAAAAGTTACACATATCGGATATCATTAAAAGCAGTATTCGCAGACCTAAAAAGCAAAATTATATTTTGCAGCACCTCATGTAGTATATGGCACAGAAATGACTTTAGAAAGCTATGCTGTATATTTAAAGATACTCTTACAAAAGTTAGGGGTGTAATACAAAACTAAAAAGCAAATCTTGAATGCTCATCCTTACAATGTCAGATACAGTTATAGAATTCAAATGTTTTCCTCACAGCCTTCAAATGTTATATGTAAACTAGAACTGACATCACCTAATTCAGTTACATATTTATCTACCAATCCTAAGTGTTATGTAATACATATACATGTACATATACTCTGTAAACAAACGTTTAATAACACTACTACATTGCATTTTACCATTAAAAGATATTAATGTGTTGAAGACAATAGATCATGAACTCAATATTCAATTTACACATTCATACATGTATATTAGCAACCATGCTTGCAAGGCACTGCTAATATGTGCTAAGTATGGAACAAGAAAGAGGCCATGTAACCTTTTAAAATTTGCACTTAAGATGCTAGCATGTTGCAACATTTTTTTTTGGGGGGGGGGATTACTATGTGCTTGTTTTGCACTATGCAGCCAGTCACCATGAGCAAGGGTAATGACAGTATATGTTCTACGTACATTTACATTGCACGAAGGGTCATCCCAACCTTTGAGCACATCAATATGCTAATATCATGCTGATGAGTTAACCACACTAAGCTGTGGTATGTGCAAGGAATGCACAACAATAGTGGAATGGACATGTTTTTGTGAGTTTAAATTAAATATACTATGATCTCAACTAAAAGCTCCTTCAGAGTACACTAAAAAGTGAAAAACATGCACAGAACATCCAGCACCTGCTTCAGTACATTTGTTTCTAATGAACCATACTGCATGTACTGTTAATATTATTGCTGGTGATATCAGTTGCAATGTTCATTACACATGTTACAAGTAATCCTAAGCTAGTACTACCAGAGTTATTGCTTCTTCTGCTGTAAATATTGGTACAGCTACTTCACTGTTACCTTGACAGTGACCAAAACCTGAAAAATATATCACCAGGATATGCAGGGATACAATGTATCATGTATCATGGTTTCTTTAGAGTATATATAGCACCTCATCTAACAAAATCCTAGGCGATAGCCAACAAAGGAACGAATACAAGCCTCTGTTTTATAAAACTTCAAAGACGTCTTTACATAGGCTAGCAGGCCTATGTAAAGACATCTTTATGTTTTATGAAACAGAGTCCTGGTATATCCTATAAAGTATAAATCTGCATGTGCATACAGCATTAATAATTACCAGTAATGTATATCTTTGGGGATTGAGACTGTGATTCATTCTTGGTATACCAGGTAATTTGAAACAGCTAGGTATAGCCTTCAATTCAGGAGAAAATTGTCTCAAAACACCACCTCTCCTACTACTAGCTCAAGAATTACACCGACATTTACAACAAACATATGCTTAATACCCCAGCCTGGCTAAAACATTGTGAAGGTGTCTGTATAGCCCAACAGATCGGCGTAAACTGCTGAGCAATTTCAGTCCTGCACTGGTGCAGAAATTATTTTTTGGGGGAGGTTATTTTGTACAATGGCTAGTCATGCTCCGAAATAATTGCTTGCCACAAACTTTCATAGTATGTGATTAGGAAAAGAAAACTGGGCAAAATATTCATAACTCAGATTACATCCATGCAACACTGAGTTCTGCTTTGGAGGGACTCCCTGGGTGACAAACTGACTGTCATTGGATAAAGTAATTATATATAGTCAGTTTACATGTAGTATACTCGGTATAACAAGATACATTATAAACATGAATATATATAAGAAATAATAAAGTAAAGCTATGTGTTTATAGGTTAACGTATATAACTCTATAAAAATATCAATATATGCGATCACATGTTATTGTATATCTGAAAAAATATTATTTTCGCCCTTCTTTAAAACAGCATGGAAATTGAAGTAAACCTTATCTAAATTAAGACCAACCACATACTTAGACCAACCAGGGCCAGTTTCCAGAAAACCCTTTAATGTTTGGAAACAAACTTAGGCTCACTCACTTCGGCTGTTTACCACTTCCTAATGCGGTTTCCTAGCAAATCAGGTGGCTTATAGCATGCTTAGTCCACGAAACCTAGATACGCTGCCCCCATATCACCTGCCTTTATAATTGGAAAGCAGTGTCTAGGTCCCCATAATGACAAATCTGATCTCAATCACCTTTTCGCCAATTTTCCACTGTTTTCAATTTGATAGTTCTGATCTGAATCACCTTTTCTCCAATTTTCCACTGTTTTCAATTTGATAATTCTGATCTGAATCACCTTTTCGCCAATTTTGCACTGCTTTCAATTTGATAGTTCTCAGGAAAATCTGCCTAAAATGTGGTAGAACAAATATCAGTCAGTTGGATCGAACTCTTATCTAGCTATTTATCTATATCATAAAATTTCCTTGGCAAAATAAACGCTTTGTTCATGTATTTTATCAGACGTTACATTTGCCGAAGTTCTGTGGTGTGCCATCAACATGATCAATATCGATCACCTGTGGCTTGCCTTTGGGCAGGCATCAGCCATAGGCAATGTCCATGGCAACTGGAATCGGTTATTTTCACATGACAGTGTTCTACAACATTGTGCGGCTGTATTTACTAATACTGTTTTTTTTTTTTGCCTCTGGAGTTGTTATTGCAGATCCATCTTACCTTTTTGGTATTTTTGCTTAACTATTTCAGTCTGAAGTGATTTCACGTGAGGATATTTAGTCGTTTTTGAGGGACGTGAATCAAAAGAAAAAATAACTACTCCCTTCCCTGCCGTCTGCTTATCGATAAACAATGGCCACCCAAGTGGCAACCGTAACATCACTTCGTGCCTTTTTCCTTCCTCATTCTGAATCAAATTCCTGCCTTTGAGTATTTTGTAACAGGTATGTGTTAATTTCTACTCAAGTATGTCTTTCTATGTAGCACAAACAATGGTTGAAGTTGCTAACATAGAGAGTGATACAAAAAATCGATTTCCTTCCACGCCACTGTGCCAGCAGCCGGTGGCTAAGTCTCTTGGACTAATAGCATACAGTATTACTTAGCAAGGCTCTACTTTACTATGCAGAGTCTATACAACACCTGGACATTCTGATTCTACAGCAGTGCATCTATTAACCTTCATTCCACCCCCTACTCACTGTTTGGCAGTTTTGTACTATATCAAAAAGTCATCAATTACCTTACAATTGTACCTGATTTGCATTGTGTAATTTGAGCTGCCAGATGCATACATGCCCCTTCGTTCTGGCTCATCCTCCTCCGCCAGTGTCCTCTCATCTGCACACCTTGTGACAATCTCAATTTGGTCATGTGGTTCGTTCAGTGATTTAATTTTCACCCCCCAATATGCTAATTTATGCATTAGTATCAGTAAAGACCAGTGTCAGTGCATGCCCTGTGCATGAGTTTAACATCGCAGCAAATAACATCTAACAACCAATTTTGATTTTTCATGTTTACACCTACACAAGTAAAAATACCATAAATGTGTTTCTGTAAAAAAAATGTCTTTTCAATAAATAAAAACCAAAAATATATTCATGTCCTACAATGGTATAATATAAACGTACAATGTACAAACATTAAAGCATGTATGTTTCTGTAATGATGCATCAGATGTTTACAACTCACCACTTGTAATTTCCTGTGCTCAATTAAAAAGTTTTTTTTTTTCATGTAATTGCTTGGTTTCTAGGTAATATGTGGCAACTCCTTACCTACTTTATAGTTAAGCAAATATCTTAACCTGAAACTCTGAAGTGATGAAGCAGGCTAACTTCATTGTATACATGGAAAACACCAACACCTTAAAGCTGACCAAAGCCTAATATTACAGTCAGAGCCCATTATATAGGACAATCCTTCACATTCGGAAGGACCATGTCATCTTGGTAGAAAAACTTAATTTACATTAAAATATAAAGGAGCATGGCTGTCAAAGCCATTGAAATACCTCTCTTGAGAGTCGGAAGTACAAGGCAGGTTCTATAATATCGTTACACTACCGACATTCCAGTGAATTGCAGCTGCTTCATTATCATTTGTCTGTGGCATCTGATGCGCCATTATGCGAAGAAGCCCCATATGAAGGCTGCTATGGTCATGAGAATGACTGCATTGGCACTGAGAAGTTTCCTGTAGAATGGTTTCTCCACCAGGGAGGTTTGGTGAGCCTCCATGGCGGCCTGCTGTTCTGGTGTCAGGTGTATCGTCTTCTCTATGCCACAGATCCAGTCACACGCCACACGGTACCACGCTTTCTTTGGTTCTGCAAGGATATAAACCACTCTCAGTTAACCATGCTCATGATCATTCTACCACACAACCATTTATCTAAGATCACCCATGCTTTATACCACCCTTGGTTTTAAGACCACCTGACTTTAAATGTCTTAATGTCTTTAAATGTCTTACTCAATTTAAATTTAGCCAAGTGGCACTTAGCCCATACATTACAGGGGTCTCAACAGTGGGTCACATTATAGGTTCATTGGTATATAATAATTATAGATTTAATAATTAAGGGTTATCGCCCAAGTTCAACAATTTACTTGTGTGTGCATGAACAAATGCAGATCCCGAATGAACTTGTGAGTTCGGGATGCAGCTGTTTGTGCATTAACACAAATAAACCATTGAACAAGTGCGATAATGCTATTCTTATACAGTACAACGCCTGTAATAAGGCCACCCTTGGGACTGTGTGCAAGTGACCATATTTGAGGACTGGCCGTAATTGGCGATTTATGTATATTGTAGCTGTCTGACCTATACAGCCAAGCCCCATTATAACGTGTCTCATTGCGCCAGGAATCGCGCCTATTCAACAATATGTCCGTGGTATTTGTTAGTCATGTGTGATCTGTATGATCATTCATTCGTATGATCTGGCCCGTGGCAGTGCTGTTGCTGTCGATGCTGAGTGTGACACGTGCTAATTAGGTCACATCTGACAACTTCACAGTTGACAAACTGTGATGGCCCCTTGTAGCCACAATATGAATATTGATCGCAGCATCACCACGTGATTGTTGTTTGTGTCGGCCATTTTGGAAAAGTTTCAAATGCATTGTTCACGGACATGATGATTATCACGTTTTGTGCATGAAATAGTAAGTCTCTCTAGGGTTTTACACCGGATATTGATTCTGTAACGTAAACAAATTATCTTGTTGGAGTTTTTGTTTTCTTTTTCGTCTATAGATGCTTTTCGTCTGTGCAATCAGAGTGTGCGCATAGCCAGCGATACCTATTGTAAATCTTTTAATATGAAATCAAAGCCCCGGGATGATGACTTAGACTGTTGGCAATTTGACACAACTCGAGAAACTGCGTGGAAACTGGTTGTTAATTACCGCTCGATACATAGAAGCTGACTGGTCAATTGACGTCAACATGTCGGTCACCAATGAGCAGATGAGCAGGTGTGAAAAACACATTGTCGAACGACCGCTGGCCGTAGTACCGGCGTTTGATGTCTTGTCGGGACCAGGAGAGCTGGCCGTAGTTCGGATTACAGGCGTGACCGCAATTGGCAACAAAGAAACCATTAGAACTAAGGCAACGTTGGCAGGGACTTTATTGTTTGGCCGTATTAAAGGCTCTGACCGCTGTTCAGGCGTGGCCGTTAGCAGGCGTTGTACTGTATACCTGCTAACGTTAGTTCACTTTAGAACACTACATGTGATATTAAGTCGCATTTTATGCAAGAAAAGCCCATTTCGGCACAGCATTGCAACCAATGCTACACCAACGAAAGGCCTGACAAATGTACAGAAAGTTGCTGTACGTATCTTACCATCGTCGTCCATGGCAACGTTTATGGTGGAGCTGCCCTGTGTGAGATCCTGTGAGCCGGTGAAGGCTGGGTTGACCTCTCCATCCTTGACTTCCTCTCTCTGCTGTTTCTCTATTCTTTCCTCAATCTCCTCCTCGTCCTCCGCCACCGAGATGTCGATACGTTCCGCTTTGTTGTGACGGTCCCAGAACGTCAGTCTCACCAGCTGTATAGAGTGGATACAGTTATAAGTCCCATGGACAGATGAATGTGTAAAATGTCTACACTGTTACACTGCATGACTGGTAATTTAAAGGTACCAACATACATTTATAAAGTAAATGATTCATGCTTTTCCCTGTAAAGTAATTTTGCCTATTTATGATAGTTCCATTTCACAATTTGTAATATTCATCCTGTGGACCCAATCAATGCATAAGATATGACAATTAAGACATAGAGGCCCGGTGCCATATGAAACTTACAGACACAAATTTTTACTCATTTACAAGCTACATTACATTTTGAATGTAATTACTTAATTGACAGCCCCAGAAAAGACTTATTTATAATACATTGTACCGGGTAATTTCAACAATACCAGTATGCATGTGCATTGTATAATGGATCTATTGGAGAATTCATCAGTATACATATGCAGCTGGCCATGACACTGGTTTGCACAATGCAGTTAAGCTATAATATTATGTTTATAATGTCACTATTACATATACTGGTACTATATGTAGCTGTTACATACTTGTTAACTCTCTAATTTCAATAATCAAATGAGGAATGTACTTCTGGCTTTATCCTCTCTCAGGGAGCTGTTACTCACATGTTTCTCATCAATGGGCTTGGTGAACAGTGACACTACAATGATAACAATCCCTGAGATAGCGAACAGAATGCAGCCGAAGTGAAGGTAATGGACGTCGGCGATGATAGGTGGGGCAGACCATGTCTCCCCACAGGGAACTCGTGGATACACATTCTCCCAGATAAAACGGGTGACGCCCACCACCAGGCCAACCATCAGACCCCAGAAAGCTCCCTGGGAGGAAGGGGGGGGGGAAGATAACAATGCCATGAATACAATGGGGTGTCCATTATTTACGAATACAATTGTTATTACCAGGCTTTGCCAGAGTAAAGTAGGGGCGTTCATTTTACGCGGGTGTCCCTTTTACACGCGAATCTACGGTATACTACACTAATGTCCTTATACATGTACTGGCACAGTGAAGTCTGCAGAAACATATGCTACAGAACCTAACTTATTATTCTCTAAACTAAAACCTACCTGGTCTCAGCTAGTAGCCAGCAGATAATTTTCTAAGGCAGAAGATGCTTGAGTGAGTCAGTTAGAGGCTTTAATGCTATTCCAACTACTGGCACACTACAGGTCAAAATGAAAAACACATTCTGTGCTCATGCTACCTGGTGATAGGGTTATTTGCATGTACCGCTGTTCTACTGTACTGTCCTCAGTGGGCAACTGTCACACACATTAAATTTGAAGCACAGTGATTGTTGATTGCACAAAAATGTACAGAGTGAAAGCAGCATTGATCGATCAGTATCTCAGAAATGAGGCACTTACGACAGGATTTTTAACATATGCCAGCATACTGAGTCACACATACACATAGAAATCATGTCCTAATACTGTAATAATTATAGTTGCCACTGATATACAGTATTCCCCCTCTAATATGGCCACCTTATATTTTCCAAGAAACTGTAGGCACATTTAAGAGATGTGGCCTTTGGTAAGAGGGATAACTAACCTTTGTTACAGTAGGGAGCGCCAAAGATTTTTGGCTGCATTAGGGAGGGTACGTCACCTCTGTTGAAAGGTGCATGGCCACTAATTGTGCTAACAGAGGGACCACTCCAAACATTTTGTAGAAGCGATGTCTGGTGTTAATTTTTTGTATTATTAATACAAAGGCTGGTAGTTACCTGTTCATTGATTCGTTTCCACAGCACTGCTAGTACATAGACAGCACAGATAGGTGGCGCCAGGTAGCTGGTGACACTCTGTACGTAGTGGAACAGTTCAGAGAAATTCTGTACAATAGGAATCCAGGCGATGCCCACACCCACCATAAACAGCACAAACACTCTGGAATAACAGTCAAGGCATGTTCAGAACTATCCTGTAACAGAAAAATATCTTCACAAAATAAATCATGCTAAGGTAATGGCACATGACTCAGGCTGTTTCTCTGTTTTGTTGCAATTAAAATTTACTTTAAAAATAAATTTTAAAATTCTAATGACAAATATTATGTATGCATGATTCATTTAATATAACATGCAGCCACACACAAAACGTCGCATGCCGCAAGTAAAATTGTAATGTTGTTAAATTCATGACGAGTATATATAGGTCCAATACTTTTGTGCAACAATGTAGTAAACTGTAGTTACATGCAAATTTCAACAAGAGGCCCAGGGGTCTTGACGCTGATCTGCTTGACCTTTTGCCACATGAAACCAACAGAGTTTATAATGGCTAACGGAAATGTAGCTGAGGTGACTTATCATCAAAGTGCCATACATTTTTGAAATTTGGCAGACAGGCTGAAAAAGTAATAGCCTAGCTGTATTCCCCCCGATTACCATGATTTCTATAAAGTTTGGCTGAAATGGGATGAAAACTGTGGGAGCTGTTGCCTTTTGAAAATCTTCACATTGGGAATTTTGCAAGGTGCACCATAATGACCCCAAACTGAACTCAAAGAATCAGACATGAAAAGTACCCTACATATGCAGTTACTAGGATTGAGAGTCCTAAATTTTCACCTGTTTCACTCTATGATCACATTTTATCAGATATTGCACATTTTAGGGTTTTCCCATTGGCTTCCATCCTAAAATTTCAAAGTGCCACAAAATTTTAAAACATGGCCAATTGTCAAGAAAAGTAATACCCTGTATTCGACAATGGTAAACAATATCCTCATACAGTACAGTACATTTGGCTGAGACCAGATAAAAACTGTAGGAGGAGTAGCATTTTGAAATTTCCAGCCCCAGGTATATGCATGGTCATGTGTTAAAAATTACAAACTGTCATAAAATTTAATTTTTGGCAGATCGCCCCCAAAATAAGAGCCTATATTCTCCATGACTAGCATATCTATCGTAAAGTTTGGTTGAAATTGAATGAAAACTGTGGCAGCAGTAGCCTTTCAAAAATCTTCACATCAGAAATTTTGCGAAGTGCACCGAATGACCCCAAATTGAACTTCAAGCATCAGACATGAAAAGTACCCTACATATGCAGTTACTAGGATTGAGAGTCCTAAATTTTCACCTGTTTCACTCTATGATCACATTTTATCAGATATTGCACA
>JAAUYG010045073.1_pt1 | contig 10572 bp, 7 predicted proteins | sample 7278091 | NCBI WGS metagenome assembly JAAUYG01 (sample SAMN14350201, study PRJNA611818) | marine sediment metagenome | isolation source: surface marine sediment (0.6m) | place: French Polynesia: Moorea | collected 2018-08
AATCACTGCAACAAAAAAGTGGAATTCTATAATTTTGCTATATTTGGATACAGTGAATAGCACTGTATCAGGTGGTATATAAATGTCAATTGGCATGGGAGGCCAAAACATGCTCTTTAAGAAATGGATTGTTTTGGTAATCTGGTAATAAGCCAGCCACCTAATCTCATGCATCTCTCTCGGAGATCTCACTGATCGCCAGGGTGACTGTTCGCGGCAGTTCTGTAAGCATGGTAAGGTCCACAATACATGTACTATATTATGGCCCATTGCCACATGCAAATTCCCACAGTTTGTGAGCTATAACAGATAACACCATGTACTGATGTATCTGTACAGAATTAACCTCTTTCGATGTTTCCCTCTCGTGCACAACTACTAGTAGGCAAATGGGACACAATGCAGGTCAGTACAACATCATCAAACACTTGTTTTGTGTCCGAAATATAGTGGATATAGTGAATTAAATCCCATAATGTGGATATAGGCATAACAAGTACATGAGGTAAGTATAATTTAATTTGGACACAAGTTAAATTTGGAGGGGGGGGGGGGCTCTAGTGTCATACATGTGGGTGTGTGCTGCCAAGGTGCAACAAGAAGCTCAAGGGCTTTGACGCTCTGCTTGGCAAGATGTCAGACAAATCACAATGACCACATTAAACAATGTTAAATTGGATAACAGAGATTTAGGTGTACGGTTCGCTCTAAGACCTGTCGTTTTTGAGATACAAAGTTGTCAAAAATTGGAACTGCACCAAATGACCCCAGAATGACCTTACACACAATAACTGTCGAAATACCCTGTATACACCGAATAGTAACCCCTGAGGCGCAAATTTCATTCTGTTTCGCTCTATGACTGGCCATTTTCATGATTTTCAAGATACAAGGTTTTCAAAAATCAGAAACATGAGAAATGCACGGAATAACCCCAGAATGACCTTAAGCACTTAACTGTCAAAAGTACCCTCAATACACTGAATACTCACCCCTGAGGCCCAAATTTCACTCTGTTTCACTCCACAACCAGATGTTTTCAAGATGCACTTGGTTTTCGAACATCGGAAATGCACCAAATGACCCCAGAATGACCTTAAGCACTTAGCTGTCAAAAGGGCCCTGTATACATGGTATACAGTGAATACTAACCCCCAAGGCCCAAATTTCACTCCGTTTTGCTCTACAGTCACTCATTTTCCAGTTACCGGTTATTGAGGTTTTTGGTTTTCCCATAGGGTACAATGGCGAAATTAAAAAATTCGTTAAAAATAGGAAACTCAAAATTTTAAAAATCCAAATCAGTACTTTTGTGAGGACCACTGAGAAGAAATTCAGGAAAAGTTTGAAAGAATCATAAAAATTATTTTGATAAAATAAAAAAATTGCCTCAGCATATTTTCCAGTTGCATACTTCCAGAGGAAGCAGCAACTAAAATTTGAAAGAAATCCGCACTTTATTAACATAGATTATTGTGACATGCACGGACGACATACGACAGACAACGGACGAATTTTGACTTTCTGAGCTCTGCTGACATAGTCAAGCAGAGCTAAAAATGGCATCCTGTAATGCTAATTACCCGGGTAGGGAACTATACTTTGGATCAAAAATCCCTTTTCTGGATATTACAAATATTACAGAAATTTGGATGCACAAATAAACTATTTTGCCCCTGTTTACATATTTTAGGTGGAATTTACTGAAAATGTATCCCAAATTACATGAATCAACAAGAATTTATTCAAAAGACATGGGCCTAATTGAAAATGTATTCCATAATTAATTAGAGAAACTTTACTCAAACGTTACTAAACTAAAATTAAATTTTTACTTTAAGTAAAAGTAAAAGAACTAAGTATGGCACCCCCCCCCATTACTATAATAGTACCATACGTCTAATGAGTTCAAGAGAAAATTGGTACATGGCAATTCCCTAAATACCCCCTTCCCTTTGGACACATATATATGATATACAGATTTAGATACATCTATAATACCGGTACTACAGAATCCTTGAATATGTTTAAGTATCTAATTATTTAATGTTGCTGCCCTTTAATTCGCGTACCAGCTACTTGAAAGTTTCAGACATATTTGTAGCTCTACAATTTCGCAATGACAGAAGTGCAGAAAACCGCATTTCAATCCAGGAATCGGTAGAATTATAAGACCATATGTATAAATGTTGGTAATGGTCTGCAAGTGGTCTCAATTTTGAGGTCGGGTCTTAATTCTGGGGTACACACATGTATAGTCTAAGGAAGTTTATCCCTGTAACGTCTTGGTGCAGGACCTACATGTATACATATGTGAATCATGTAGACTACAGTGTCCAGATGGGATGTCCTTTCACAGCTTGTGTCCCAATATAACAGCAGCACTGAAATCTTTCGGTTACGGCTCTACCATTCAGGATTAGTGGCAGGTTAGGTCACTTGTCGTGGTCGGTCAGTGCTTTATCATTCAGAAGGCACTGGGGCTTCAGTACGGTGCAATTCATTTTGAGGAAGCTAGCTACCTCACACAGCATCCAAGGGGTTTCACGGAGGGACTCGATGACAAATGAACCGTTTTCCCCTTCCTTTGCTGATTGGGTGAGTGTTTCCTAGCACTTGTCCAATAGGAAGCCCCCCCATCCCCCGTGATTTGGCTGCGGCGGCGGGTCGAGCGAGGGAAGCCCCCAACTGACTGACTGACGGCTTCCATGGTCTCAAATCACTAGCTGAAAGAGATGGAAAAATTTTTCTAGCCCTAGCTCGACGTATAGTGCGATGGGCTATCTACATGTGACTGGCAAATTGGGGTGTTTCACCTCATCTTTTGCAATGCTGTCTTCCCAGTGAGTGAACTGCCAGCCCCGGGATAGTAGTATTGATTTGGCCGCCGCCTTCGACTCTGTCAATTGCTTGCATTTAGGGGCAGTTGAACAAGTGGCGGGTGTCGCAGATATGTTTATGGACTCTTTGGCACCGTAGGCTCTGGATGGCCAGTCAGTCAGAGCTGCTTGCTGGCATGGGAACCGAAGCTTATAACTACAAGAAAGGCGAGGAAAAGGAGGGAAGCATGCAATTGGACTCCTTAAAGTAGTGGCATTCTTTAACCATGTTAACCGGGATATCATTTAGATTTCATTGCAATGGATTGCAGAGGTGACTGTTGTCAGGTTCAGCTAAGTCATGAACAGCTGATGAAAGACTCACATTGTTGGAATTAAAGCCTTTTACTTTCAAATTGCCAGTGTACAAAGATTAAGTACGAAATTGATGCAAAAGTTAGGAAAATGATCTGCTCAATTCTCTTCAATCAACCTGGATGCTTGTGGCTTGCAAGGAGGAAGACACCGGATTAAGTAGCTCATCCTTTAATCTGTCATAATCTGTCTTATTATCCTCGGCTCACACTAGGACCACGGAAGGAGCATGAATGTCAACAGATTATGGATCGTCCTCAGGGGATTTGTAAAAGTTTCGTTGTTTGCCCTTTGAGGAATAAAGACTGCTGCATCGTTTTATATTCCTTAATCTCTGACCTTTCTGATTAGATTAAAGCTATGGACCCGGCACAGCTCCAGGTAAACCTCCTGTTGTGTCTTTGTCAATCCTTTAGTGTGTTTCAAGTGCTTGAAATATACAGTGGTCCCTCCAAGATTTAAAGACTCTCATTGAGTCAGGTAAAATGGAATCTTGAACATTATAATTACATGTGCCAGGTATATGCAAATTTAGACTGCGGCCAGGTACTGTAGTGGTTGAGTGTTCGCCTGGCATGTGGGAGGTTGGTTATGTTCGATCCCCAGCTGCGTCAAACGAAAGACGTTAAACTTTGAGGTTCTGCAGCATAAAGGAGTTAGAGACCAATTGGCCAGCTCGGAATCAGGATAATTAATGGTCAGGGTTGGGACATCACTGCCTACCCATGGTGTTTCAGTGGGTTAGCACTAGCTATAAAGACTGGCCGTGGGTCGGGCTAGCACAAGACGGGTCCAGTACATACACATCACATGTACATGACCTTGTTCAGAGACCAAGCCATTGAGCTTGGTAAACCTTGTTCCAGTCGTGATCATGGTGATATTTATAAGACTGCAAAACTGTCAACTGCGACTTAAAACACTGATCACTCACTCTGCAAATGTATAGGTGGTAGTATACATGGCGTGCATCAGTGTGCATGGTGTATCGTTTCCAATGGTTAAATATCCTGCTTTTTTGCATGTTTTAGAGGCAGAGCCTTACAACTGTTCCCCATGTTTCTAATAGCAGGTGGCTTAATATAAGCTTTTTAAGTAACCACTTTCACTAACCATTCTGGATCTTTATCATGGCAAAAGTCCATTGTTCACATGGTTCAAGAAAGTTTCAGCCGACGTGAATGACAAATTTAATGTCCTGTATAGTGTCAATAATCGATAATATTGTTCAGTAGTCCCTGCATTTTAAGACCATGCACCCCTCCAGCCAGAAAACTAGAGTAGTAAATTGAAGATCTTAAACAGAAGGGTATTTACCATGTTCATATTCAATTTGTACATGTAAATACAAGGGCGGTAGGTGTCACTGATGTGATGGCCCGGTCTTAAAATTGATTAATTCATTAATGGAGGGGGTCATAACTCACAGGGACCACTGTATCATGTGTATATGACCTCACATCTTGACTCTCTGTCATCGTGAGATGCTCACACCTGCTACCTGTCCGATAATAATGTTTATCATCATAGCATTATCATCAAAGTACTTGTAGTATTTTTTGCAGATTATTTTTCTTATACATACCGGTAAAAACTAATAATTAAGATGTGTCACTTCAGTAGCTTAAAACATTTCTGTCCTAAATGAGACAATGTGAGAAACCCAGGACAATACTTGTAATGGACACTCAGAGTATACTTAAAGTGTAGGCCCTTCTAGAAAAAATGTAGAAAGGACAAGTTTTATCAGTGCATGCACCATGAGTTCTTTGAATGCATGTAATGCTCCTTCTCATCATATGACACCTCTCTAATAGGGACAGAATTGTTTGGCAGAAGTCCCAGGTGTCCCTATTAATATGATTAAAGTGTTGACACTTTATTGTAACCTTCATGTATTTCAGACTAGTCATGTATTACATCAGTAGATGTAAACATGTACATGTAAACTCACTTTAAGACACATCAACTTGATACAGGAAAACCAGCATTATAGGCTCATGAGGCTATCACTGCAATTTTTTTTCACCATAATTTACTCAATAGACTGTGATTGCCTGGGTTTAACCGAGTACATTATTATAATTGTTACATCATGTAAATGGACCAGGAAGAAATTAAATTGACTAAGGTCAGGACTACTAATACATGTACATGTAATCTTAAACATGCTCCTGTGTACATCATGTACATGTGACTGTGTACATATGTATACATGTATCTTGTGTATTATGGCTATTTTGTCAATGGAAATGAAAGAACCTTTTCAGCGCTAAAATACCATGCATATTAAAAACAAACATGAGAAATGAAAGCAAAATTTCATGTTATGAATTTCACTACTAGTATATCTGGAAATGAATAATACTAGTAGTTTGTGAAATACACATGCTAAGATACTGTCCCATTAACACATGATACCATACTGGCCCATTAACACATGATACCATACTGGCCCATTAACCATGTTAACACATGATTAGCACATGTTAACATACTGGCCCATTAATTAACATGATTAACATGATACCATACTGGCCCATTAACACATGATAACATATTCATGATACTAGCCCATTAACACAGGATAATATACTGGCCCATTAACCCATGATAACATACTGGCCCATTTGGACAATCTGAGTAACCTCAGACCATCTGCATTGCCCCGTGGTGATTCTGTGTTGCCGCCAGGCATGCTACCGCTTTAGGTAACCATGGTAACCTGGGGCTGGGTTTTGGAAAACTCTCAAGTTCAAAACTGAGCACAAGCAACCTGGGAATGACAATGGTTGTCAAGGGGATAAGTTAATTAACTTCAGTTCAAATTAGTAGAGTGAAGATTTTTCAAGAAACTCCTCCCCCTACATGTAGTACTGCTAGCTAGCATTGAAAACCTGAGGTACTAGTAACAGTACAGTAGTCCCTCTATTTTACAACCCTCTATTTTAAGACCACCCTTGATTATAAGTCCACTTGATTTGGTCCCAAAGGGCAATTTTCTGTGTTAAATGACCTTTACTTTAAGACCACATGCAATATAAGACCACATTTTCATAGTGCCATGGTGGTCTTAAAATAGAGGGACCGCTATAATCGCTTGCTATATATATAGGAGGAGGGGAGTGGGGAAAATAAGAGGCCCCAGTGTACCAATAACTGTTACGTGTCTTATACTGGTTGGATTCCATGGGGTTGAATAAATACTTGGTCTAGCCGAGATTTTAACTTAAGAAAATTGAGCATGTTGAGCAGATCTTATAATTAGCCTAAGTATGCTAATATGGCTCATACCCTGATGCAAACGTAGACCGGTACTGAACATGCTGAAATATGGAAACCATGCGCCGAGTCAGAAAAAAGTTTGTTGCATACTCACTGTTGCCAGTGTGGGATCGTCATGATTATTGCTGGTGTTTTTTTTGTTGATTTTTTCCAATTATGAATATTTTTGAATAAATAAAAGCTTAGAATATTGTCTTCAGTCAGGACTGCATGTGCTATCTCAAACATGTCAAAGACGTTTATTTATAATGCCTGATGTTTGCTTTAAGAGTGCTGCTATTGCATGCAACATGTGCAATCACACTGACATTGGAGGGCTCTTTGTTAAGGAGAATCAACATTTTATGGAATAAAATTCGCCAGATATTGCAGCGGAGGTCCGTCTCGGTGGAGGTATTGACTTGCAGCTGCTGTCATCAGACAGCACGTCCTCTTCATTCTCTGGGTTGACGGCAAAGGACATTAACGTATCGTCTTTCCCTTTTACCGTAAATATGCTCATGGTGCACAATGTAAGCATTGATTGAGAAAACGGCCCGGCATATCGGGATCTGATAATGTTAGATGATCTTATTTACGATATCCTGAGCTAACGCTCAAAGCTGTTCATTGATGGCACGTACGGCATAGCTAAACAACCTAGAGTATTGGCAGGTTGCTTTACCGGTAAGGTGTGTGAGTCGGGAACCTGCGTGGAAACCAGACGAGCTCATTTTCTGAGCCATCACCTGACTTCACACAGTAAAAGAACTATAGTCCGATTGTCACCGTCTTGTCGACGTCCGTCGTGACCATTCTCAGTCCATTGTCACTTCTCCCTGGCCACCTGCTTGGTGACACATTGACGGTAGCCGTGACACCGGTGACATCGGTGTGAGTGTTAGCAGACGTGCCTTAAGACCCGGGGACTGGAGGTGAGCCTGAGAATATATTGGGCTAGCTGTGTCGCTGTCTGGCTTTGGTTAGTTTCATAAAACAGACTTAATACATAGTATGATAGTTTAATCATTTTCATGTATAGACAGACTCTTGCAATTAATGCATTGCTCATGATCATGACGGTTGTTCAGAAAGCCTAAGGCTATGAAACTGGACATCTAAAAAGGGAAAAAAAGTAACAAACATACACTGTACATTCATTAATGTTCGCAGGGATTAATGTTTGCATTTTTTGAGGCAAAACCATGTTTGCGGGGATTAATATTTTGCGGTTAGCTCAGGTCTTGTTATAGTTTAATCTAGGTAGATAAATTGTTTGTGGGGTATTTATTTTTGCGATTTAAAGATGGTCGCGAAATTCGCTAAATAAATCCCTCGCAAACATTAATGAATGTATAGTATGTTATACATGTTGTACATGTTTATTTTGAATTGGATATATCACTCAACAGCCAAAATCTAGACTGAAAGATTCCTATAGGGTTTAAACCTGGGACAGAGATATAATGATAAAAGAACTCATGAAGATGTAACATAATTATACTGGAGAATACCTCTCTACTGATCATGCTGATGATGCAGATGCTAATATTTTTTGACAAAATGAACAAAGTTTTTAATTTTTCTTTCAAAAAATTCCCAATATGACTACAGCACACAAAAGCGATATTTTAAGATTCAAGTCCTATTAGTAAGTGTTTATGAAACAGACACCAGGACTTTAGGGAGATGCTACTACATGTATACATTGCTGTGAGGCTGCTGCTTGTGTTTCACAATTTGCATATTCTTGTCCACATTTGCATAAATGTAAAATCGTCCCAGACACATCTTTGGGGTAGGAAAAGCAGAGTGTTCTGACGTCTGATTCACCTTGTTAATGAAATACATGCTCTTGCTCTTTTGAATTTAAATACTGTAAATTCACTAATCATGTTAATGTTTGCAAGGGATTTATTTGGTGAAATTCGCGACCATCCTTAAATCGCAAAAATAAATGCCTGCAAACATAATTCATGTGTACAGTATCTAGATACTTAAGACCCGACTTAACCGTAAATATTAATCCCCGCGAACATGGTTTTGTCTTAAAAAAAACGCAAACATTAATCACTGCGATCATTGCCGGTAATGAATTTACTAATGTTTACAGAATATGCAGATTCTGTCGTGGTTGAATGATTTGCAAGGAATTCATACATATACAATATTGTACATGTAGTGGTCTTTATACACAGGGTGTAACTATATATGTGTAGGCATAGGGACCTGAATAGGGCGGTCACTGATTGCATTAGACAGGTGGTCTTTATATACAGGTTCAGTAACATGGAAAAGACATAGGGACTGCCCGGACTGTCTGTCTGGAAGTGGTCTTTGTATACAGGTGGTACTGAGCAGCTTAGGCTTTGACTGTACACCGTACATGTAACTGTCCTAACAACTATATTTATTATTGTATATTTAACATGAAAGTGTAAATAAACTATATATCTATCTACATGTATAGTCATATTAAGATCTGTCCTATGTATAAATAATTCTTGAACAATGTCCATCAACACAACACGTGTCCTTTCTGATCAATCGTTTTATGGGGGGTTACATTTCAAGTCTACATGTAATTTCACTGTACCATTTTCATACCATTAAATGCACAATGCCTTTAGGATCGAATCTTGAATGGTTGACCCAGGAGGAGATACATGTAACTATGATAACTGCTTACTCACACCATGACATGTAAATGCTCCTTGTAGTTTACCATCTTTACAGTAACCATGGTAACCCTAGGTTACTAAGGCTATTGGATTACTGCTGAAACATGGAGAGGGATCCTGATCATAAAATTGATAGTCGGGAACCACTGTCAGAGAGAGAATGGTGCTTAATTAGGACATACGTACTTAGTGGATTAAATATGGTACTTCGTGTTCAGCCGTTCATTCCGTGCCTTCTTATCTAAGCAATAATCATGGAAATTGTAAGAATTTTTTTTTTTTGGTGGATGGTAATCATGTAATATTAAAAAAAAATTCTCCCATCATCATGATCATATCGTTAATTGGATCTGGAACTTCGGACGGCAAAGCAATCGATCTGAGATTATTGAATTCACGTGGAAAGCAGCGCTTGAGGGGATCACAGGGAACATTATAGTTGCGCTGCTTTAGCATGTTTAGTTGTTACTGCATCATGTGATGATTGGGCTGGGGGGGGGGGGAGGTACATATAGGGGTGTAATGTCTTTGTAGCTGGTTTCTGAAATATTGATGGGAAAGAACTCAATTTCCTGCCGCTGTTGCCTCATTTAGCTCACACTCCCTCCGTCACCCCCCTCGGAAACGTCTTACTTCACATGCATTACTTATAATACTGGTCAGAGGCGAAATGACACCTACATGTACCCTGGACTTTCAAAGGACACTCTGGCGCATCCGAAGGTAATTGCTCAAACCATTCAGACCACAAAAATGGTAACCATGCATATGTGCAGTTGCGTTTTGGATAATGGTTATGCATTGGCTGCTATTACGCACTGCAGGTAACTCCAATTTTCGTTTTATTAGTATGACTATAGATTGGGGTGAATTAGCCCAGGAATAATTAACACACAGACCGGAGTGCCAATAGCCTTGTACAAAAAAGGTATATGGAAAAACGACGCTATTTTTAAACCAAAAAAATTGAATTGACTTGTACACTGTTGTAACATGTGTAATACTGTAAATTTATTAATGCATACAAGTGACTTCTATTTATTTCACTAATTTCACGACCATCTTTAAATCACAAAAATAAATCCGAAAGAACATACAGTGACACTCATTATGCAGAAAAATTATGATCTGCATAGAACATGTAGAAAATGCATAAAACGGGGTTACATGTATATTAATAAACGCAAACCTGGTTTTGTCCCCAAAACACAAAAATTTATCCCTTGCGAATATTAATGAATTTGCATGTGCATTAAGCCATAACAATAGGCCACAATATACAGTGATCCCTGCATTTTAGGACCACCTTTTTACATATGTTTCAGCAAGGAAAATATGGGCTTAAATTGGAGGTGTGTTAAAACATGTAAAAGGGAGGGATCGATATTTATCATGTGTTTATATTGAAAATATCAGTGTTAATGCTGTATAAT
>JAAUYG010188931.1_pt1 | contig 10571 bp, 5 predicted proteins | sample 7278091 | NCBI WGS metagenome assembly JAAUYG01 (sample SAMN14350201, study PRJNA611818) | marine sediment metagenome | isolation source: surface marine sediment (0.6m) | place: French Polynesia: Moorea | collected 2018-08
AAGTAACAATAAGACTTTAAATTTAACAAACGCAGAAAGGCATTAGGCTGAAAGAGCAGGCTTCTCTTTGGAAAATGAAAAACGCAAAACCGCTCGAGAAAAAAGGAAGGGGTATTTACCTCATGCCGCCGGTTTTAGGAGGGTTTTTTTTCTAACAAAGCACCAAGAAACAGGTATATATAAGATACATCATCCGTACGTAAAAATGATGTGGTAACTGATCTGACAGACCTCAAATGAATAAATGCGCCTCTTTGATAAGTGTTCATGAACGTTTTATATCCATGGTAACATAAAATGAAATCATCCTGCTCGTTGCACTGGAGTCACTGGACGCCTCTGCTGTTTTTTGTGGACGCGTCCAGTCTGAACTGCGTCTGCGTCCATCGAAAATGTGGACGCGTCCAGCCTCTGCTGTGGACGCGCTTGAAATTTTTGGTAAACGCGTCCAGACTCGTCCGTGGTGCGTCCACCATTTTTGTGGACGCGTCCAGGGGGGGAACTTATGTGTAATCGGTACTGTAAATCCCCTAAAATAAAAAAGCCCGTTACGTATGTGTATCTCAGGCACAACAAATGATCAATGTTCTGTTTACTTTAAACTATATATTAGCAACTCTTTCAGTTGGTAAAAGAAAAAGCGTTATATATATATGCAGTGCACCTGAAACAGGTTGGTCAGTAAAACCAAGTGTGGCAGCACATCAGCCATCATCAGCATTGTGGCTATAAAGTTAAACGTCTTCAACTGTCGAGCAAGGCTATGCGCAGTGGACTCACGCCTTTCTGTGGCTTCATACTCCATTGCAGCAATTACTGCCGGATAAGTTGTGAGAAGGGCAGTGATTGCCTGGTGGTGAGGGATGCATGATGCAGTAAGCAGTGCACTATATTCAATTTTAATTTTAGAAACCTAGATGTAATATATTGTATATGTACCAATACCTGCTCTACCGAACCAGCAGCACTGCCACTTTGGCAGTTCATTGGTGATGGTCCACTGCACACAAAGAACAATCGCACACACGTGTGCAGCCAGCCCCTGGTTTGTTGGGCTAGGCAGGATCTCTCGTCTGCCAACTCAGTTACCAGCAAAAGAGTGTTTTAGCCAGCCATGATTCTGTAAAGCCAGTTCGTAATATAACTGGACACTCTATAGTGCAGTCAGTTTGGAGACAAAGTGTACATAGGCTATCCAGAGTTGACATCATTGGTGCACCCCTTGATTGCCAGAGCCACCCAGAATGTCTTCCCCAGTCAGTGACTGTGTAGTTACATACGTTGCAGTTCGAAGGGGAGCAGTTCCTGAATATAACAGCGGTGGGAGAAATCACACTACATGTACTAGTATGTCATGAAAGTTGTGACTGAAGGTCCAGCCTACAGCACAGGAACAGTTTTTTGGCTTCTGAATAAATAAATGCATAGTCGTAATTTCAGATAAGTGTTCTGGTAATTACTGCCAACCCTAATAGGCTGTAACCAGGGCCAGCAGGCCAACGGGATTCTGGATTGTGCTGCGAGTCACATTGTAGCCACTGTCAGGGAGTGTTCATCAGCAATGTTTACCCCTGTCCAGGTGAAGTCATGTCAAAACCCGTTTCTCACGCTAATGCCAGTGATATGCAGCACTCAGTCACTGCTCATCAGTCACAGGGCCAGAAGCCATTACATGCGGTAGGATCCTGGATGGACGGATTCTTCCACCAATATATGACCGTGCTTTTCTGTGTTTGTTATCATATTTAGGACAGGGGTGCAGAAAGCAGCCTCCCTCTGGTGCACCCTGGGTATCAGGTCTTGTCGGACATTTTGTTCAGACTTGGCCTGATAGCGAATGCTCTCACACAGTGCAGTTCTCAGACTGTAGAACCATGACATTTTTTTTCTAGTAGATTCTGTGATATCATCATCATCATCTAGTGGACTCACCTGTTTTGGCACTGTATGACCCTTTTGGTGTTGATGTGCCGTAAAACTTTGATATATTATTAAATCATCAATCAATCAATCTATGTTGCACTTGCTTCGAGTAGAATCATTCTCTCTGTTTATGAAGCAACTAAAGTAAGCTGCAAAGGCATTGTTCTCAGAGTTATATATTTTTCTCAGAGCAAGATATCAATTTAAGAATATTTTACAGTCACAATGTCCTGTTACGATGACTTAATGGAAAGCACACCCTGCAAGGAACAAACCTTTAAAACAACAAACCCCGGAAAAACCCTAACATGGCAGAAAATATACATAGATGCGCACTTACACAAAAATAAAATAATTAAAGTCACACTATTTAAACCCACCAGATATTACATTCACCTTGAAAATACGGTCCAGTAAGCCTTGTGTGCAGCAGTCTCCGGTAGAGAAATGAAATATCAGTCCTGGTTATCTGAGCAAGTTCCAAAGATACTTCTGAATTAGATTTCGCTATCGATAAACACTACAATCATGTTGACTTATAAACGATTTATCATAATATGACATGCAATAATTACGTGGGTGTTACTCGCGTTATCAATTGGTTACTGGTACCAAAACCTAAACCCTGGATATGGGTTAAACGTTCGTTTCATGCACCGTGAGGTGTTACACAGTCCAGGTTTCATATATGATTCCTCACCCTATGAAACCAATGATTATCTCATTCTCATACTGTGGGTCAAATCTGAAAGAGACTCTAGTAAGCTAAGGAGGTGCTCATGCTGGATGACATTATCACTTGTTGATGTTGCAAAAAATCTAGCCTAAGACTATATTTTAACCCCCCTATGAGGTTTATTGCGATCATCTCGAAAAAGGGTGGGAGTGGTGGTGCAAAATGAGAGATAGTAGAAATGTTTTTCGAGTGGTTGTAACAGCTAAACGGTGGGGAGGGTGGTGGTGGTAAATATGTGGTTACGAATAGAGAACCATATATATGGGGAGTGTAATGGCAACATTACATTTGAGTGATCTTGAAAGGCGAAAAAAATCAAGAAAGCCTAATACTGCTAATGTATCACTTGAAGGAATCAAGTTAGGTTTTAATAAGGTGTCCCGGAAAATATGCTGCTCGTGTGAGTCATGGGGACTTGTTTCTCCCAAAGAACCATGAAGATATTACAGTAAGAAGGGGGCAGCCATTTTCCCAGTTACAGCTTTCTGCAAGTTACAGCCATATATGCCTTTGGGGAACAGTGTAATGGTTTAGGACACGTTCAGAATTCTTGCTGTTTCTCCTTCCTTTCCTTGCTCTTGGAATACTCCCTGCTCACTATAAAATGCAAATGTCTTTGTTGATGGTAATTACGGGATGCAAAGGTCACAGTACATGGAAGTTGACACAGAACTATTAAGTCACGAACAGAAAGAGCTGTTATCTTTTTTACTACGCCATAGATTATAAGTATTGGGTGAAATTACTATTGAGGAGGTGACGATATTAGAAGGTCATGTAATGATTAGAACAACCTTACAATTGTTTATTTATAAATAAAAACAACCACCGGTATATCTCTCCCAGATTAGCGTTTTGCGATGCAAAAAAAATATGTATGCGTTGTATACAAGAAACTGCGCAGTCTCGCGCTTGTGTATCTACCACATCAGAGTATCTGTTTGAACTTCTTTTTTTCCCCAATCTATTTTTCTTGCCCTAAATAAAATCTGCCGTCTCTATTAGGCATACAAATGGTACACAGTTGTGTTAGGTTTTGTTGTACCCTACGTTTCGTGTCTCCCTTGCCTTGGATAGGCGTTGACTCCTATATACATGTAGTTGCCACGACGTGACCAGCTTTTCCTTATTCGTGAACAATACTGCGCTCTGTTTTGCTGTGGTGAAACAAGGAGGGCGGACACCTCTCAGGGGGAGATACTAGTACCCTGTCCTGTTACACAGGCAATTGAGAAACTAGTACAGTGTTACCTCACCTCATGCATCTCGCGATAGCCTCAAATTCCAGACCGACTCAGAATTAAGGCATCTTCACACTCAGTAATTACAATACTGCATATTAAATATTTGGCCATCTCGGAATTAAGACCAGCTGAGAGCAGTACCAGTGGGCGACCCTAAATCTGAGAGTGTTGGACATTGACTCCAAATGCCCAAGTCATTACATGTGTATGCTGTCTGAGAGACATATATTGTACCTGGTTAAGAGAAAACTTCAAGAACGAAACAAAAAAAAAAACAAAAACAGAAATCGATTTTTACCGAATTAGTTTTGAATTCCCAAGCATGTACAGTAGCCTATTCTTCTGCATATGCAAAGAGCTAAATTCCTTTTGTATAAGACCTGAATATTCAGTCTTCCAGCCGGCAGATAATTGAGTCCATGTATAAATGTATGCATTTATTTGAGGATGAATAACAAGTGTAAAGGAGCATGCAAAAATATATACAAGTAAATCAAACACAATCCATTAAATTTACGGAGCCCCTACAGGGACATGGTGTAAAAAATGAAAAAGCCTCACGTGCGCACCTGATAACTTCACGTGCGCACGTAATAACTATCACGTGATAACTTTCACGTGCGCACGTAATACCTTTCACGTGCGCACGTGAAGTTATCACGTACGCACGTGAAAGGTATTACGTGCCTAACTAACTCGTGTTCACGCGATACTTTGCCCAGACACCTCGGTCCATTGAGAGCACCCTCTTAACCCCCTACCATTCGTGGTCGTTATATGGGTACACTTAAGGCTGATGATGTTGGTCGAGAAAGGGCGTTGGTAAGGTGTGTGCATGGGGGGAGGGGGGATATGGCAACGTGGAGGGAGAGGTAAGAACTAGGTATATCCCCAAGCAGAGTCACAAAGAAGGAATAAAATGTCTTCCTATTAATGACGTACAAGTTAAGATAATACACCCCCATGTGCAATAAGTAACAGATCCTTTTAACAAAGTATACATTAATCGCTGCAATTCCACCAAAAGATACCTTGCGCAGCATGTGATTGAGCAACCCCACTAGCGTTGTCGGGCTTCTGTGATGCTCATCCGCATAAAAAATACTTAACCAGTCAACTTTTTTGGTGGTAGCCTTCCCTTTGAATGACGCAGGGAGAGGTGATTCGAATTTACGTCTCTTGCCCGAAATTTTGGCCAAATGATAAGAGATTTTCCAAGTGCAGCTGCACCGTGAGAGAGATATGTGTTCACTGTTAGACGCTAATAAGAAGTCAACTGCAAAATTACTTTTTACATTTAGTGATCTTGAAAGGTCAAAATCAGGGTCATTCAGATTTCGCTGGCTTGCAGTTTGCAAAGGAACTAAGTTAGCAATGTGTTACCATTAAATCTGGAATAGGAAATCATGTATCAGGAGTCCCACTCCACCACCATATTTGACCTCGAGTCACAGCCATTTTAAGTTTGAGTCATATGAGAGAATCTGTTCGCGGGCGGGGTTTTCCGGCGGCTTTCTTGGTAGTATTGTTTTTCTCAATATATACTGACTCCTTCGAATTGCATCATTCTTTAATATCCCCCATCTGGTAGAAGCTTATTTATTTCGACACAGCTGGTCGGTGGCTGGCCCAAACTGTGTTGCGTTGTGAGTGCTCAACTACCACATGTACATGTACACAAACAGGATGGGCATGCATGGGGCGAGATGGGCTTAATACGGGCGCACGTGAAGTTATCACGTAGCACGTGATAGTTATTACTTGCGCACGTGAAGTTATCACATGCGCACGTGAAGTTAAAATGAAAAAATTCATGTGAGCACGTGAAATACTTTTCACGTGTGCACATGATTTTTGTTTTTCTTTTTTTTTCACCATGTCCCCTTGGGGGCTCCGTAATACATTATATCGCATCTCATTAATTTTATAAGGCTGGGGAACGACCAGGGCTCCCGGGGAGGTGAAGGTAAATATTCCGATCTGAGTTCCAACGTTAGCATTCAATATTTATCAAATGATATACTGAGGTCTGAGCTTGTCACGCTAACCGGTGTTCTGCTATTACAAACAGCAACGCGGTAGTGATGTCTATGCATAGCTATTGTGTTGCTATCTCCCAGAGACTGTAAAATGTGTGACAGGATGCTTGTGCTGGTTATAGTTCAGTGGAAGAATCAGTAAACAAATTGGTAGTGTGTATGGGCAAGGGAAAGATAAATAAAACAATCATGGATACATAAAAGAACGGAGTAGCTACGGGAGGATGGATGCATTGGAGGAAATAAAGATAGAAGGAAGAAAAGGATGAAAGAAGTAAAGAATGATGTGGCATTATATAAGGAAGGAGACACTTATGTATCATATATATCATCCCAACTGCATAATTGTCACCCTTTAATGTGTTTCAACCTGTATGGGCCAGGAAACGGGACTGCAAAACATGCCACTCGGCTGGGGGAGGGCGCAGGTGAGAAAATTGGTAGCGGCGGTAAGCAACGCTTCGTTGAACTCTTGAACAGTAAAAATATACAGGTACCTACATGCCCATACCGGCGTAATTCTGTGGGGTGTACCAAATTGGAATGCACTGCCTGTTTTCAATAATATGAAAAAATCTTTTTCTAATAATTGGAATTCATTTCTGATATGACAAATTCATTTTCTAAAAGAATATTAAAACCAATTTATAATATTCAGAATTGAATTTCGAAGATTACAAAATTCTGTTTTTTCTTTTCATTACATATGTACTTTCTAATATTAGAAAATTAATTTCTAATATTAGAAAAGTGTTATAATATAAGTCGAACCGCATTTTGTAATATTCGAAACTCTGTTTCTAATGTTAGACATTGAATTTCTAATATAAGAAATTTAATTTCTTATATTAAAAATTCAGTTAATTTCTAATATTGAATTCATTTTCTAATATTAGAGAATACTATTCGGAGTTTTAATATTAAGGATTGAAATTTTAGTATCGGGAAATATTTTTTTAATGTTAGAAATTTGGCATTGAATTCCATTTTGGCACCCATAATTAAAATACTTTCTAAGGACACCTTTAATTATCGGAACGGCAAGGCAAGAGCACCCTGAAGACACTTAGGCCTAAACCGTTAAGCATTAAGTGTTAAGAGTTAAGTGTTAAGCATTAAGCGTTCAGATTTAGAATAAATCGTAGCTCGCCTTCTGTCTGCACAATGGGTCCAAATAGATCATTTTTAAAGTCACATCTAGTTTCCGTACCGGGCCCATTCACACACCTGTGACTCAGATTCACAGCAAACAAAGAAGACCTCAGGTTCCATGCTGATGGAAAAATTGGCCCGGGCCTGTAGAATGATTGGTATGGGAACGGGCGCGGTATCGTGAGGTGAGAGGGGCGGCTTTCTACACACAGTAGCACATATCGATCTATGCTCCTTGGATGCAAATCGGCGGTATTATTTAGGTAATGCGCTGTAGCCCCAGCTGTCATTAAGCGCATGCCTCCGCATAGCGGTGAAGACTTTCGTTCCGTTACATGAACCTGACAATAGGCGAGGGACTCGTTAGCGTGGCGGACTGACTATTGTTGGCATGCAGAAGAGATGTCATACTCTCCCCCCGTTAAATATCGTACGAGAACATGTTCGTCTGACATCACACGGGGCCAGGCTTTTTGTAATCAATAGAAGCAGTCCGGGCGGCGGTACGGGAGCTGGGACATGCGATATGGATTCGTGTAGCGATGGATGACAGCGGACATCTGAGAAAGATACGGCTTCTGGCAAACACAGGCAGAGATGCCGGCGACCAGGGAAAGGGATCACTGCGCACGATGGCATCAAACTGTCTGTCGCCACCAGAGCTTAGCAACAGTGCCAACCCGTAGATACATGTAGTACCCACACCTGGACAATTTCTTTTACCTCATTCCGATCACCACGGCCGATCATCAACTTCCGCATCACGATGGTCGTTGGGGTTGTACGGAATGCCAGGATAACATGAGAAAATATACTACGTCGGCACACAAGTTGTTCTATACGTCAATCACATGACATGTGTTATAAAATGGAAAGGTCACAGGCTATTCTGCGCATGTCTTTGATCTGGATACTGGGACCGATTGTCTGCTCAGCTGACGGAGGAGTTAAAATTGGTAAGGTCCTTAATAGCTTTAAATACTAGTAACGAAGGCTCGTGCTTTGATCAGATGTCGACAAACACAGAGCTAAGCTGCTACCTACCAGCTACAAGTATTTGTTCACGGCTTACATTGTGAATTAAGTTTGTGTTTGCGTGTATTTCGATGTCTCTGTGAAAAGGCATGAAACATCTATGTCATGGGTTTTCCAGTAGTCATTTCATTCCATATCATGACATACCATTTCATTGTCGGTCAATAGTGTATTGTACGCTAATGTTTTCTGTTGACTTGTTTTACCGACTTTGAATCAATTTTTATTCTATTCTATTCTAGTTAGAATTATTAATCAGTGCCCGTTTGAATTTCGTAATATTTTTCTTTCTGCAAAATTCTTTCAATATATGTGTCTTTAAAGCAGTTGAAGCATATATAAAATCCACCAACACACCTTTCATAAGCGTTAAAATAGTTTTCGTCGTCCACGAAAGAGAGATAAACCATTATAAAGATGCAATTATATGCTTATTGAAAACCTCAATATAAAAATTCGATTAACAGTGAAATTCTACTTAGCTGTTGCACAGTGTTTAATCAACTATTTTTATCCGTAGCACACAAGTATATCATATATATTTTTTTACCTCGAGGCCATCAGTGCATACATGTATGTGGCCTTTATAGCTCGCTTTCTTCCTAATTTCTGTTTTCAGTTTGGATAGAAGGATGTCCTGGCCTGCAGACTACCAGCAGCGTTATGGAGCAGGTATTGCCGTCTCTTAGAGCCTCGTGGAACCTCAGTTTCTACGGTCGTACCCTGGATCACGAGACAGTTGACATTTCACTGGATCCAAGCGGACTAGAGCAATATCTCGGTACAGAACAGAAATATTGATTTATTGATATGCATCTTGCTCTCAACTTGGTAGCAACATGGACATAAGATTGCTAGCAATAGACGACCCGAATAGCACCTGGTAGCAATTACACTTTGCAAATCATCAGTACACGCACTAGAAATATACTAGTTATTACGACGTGGATTCTAGGAATAAATAACTGCAATAACTTACCAGTCGATAATGCCATTGACTCACTTAAACAACAAGATCATCAACAGCAAAAATGCAATAATTGGGGCATTAACACAATAGCGGTGAAATATCCTGCTAGCAATACATGTGACAATACTTTCAACAGCGATCGTACAGAAGTTATTTATCGCGATTACATATAGGTGCCCCAATATAGATATAATGAAATATGGTTTTTATATGAGATGGAACAGTTTTAATGTTGCAAAGTTTTCTGTACTCTTCTGTGGCATCTTCTGTGTACATTTTCCAGGGCCGTCTGCTTCAGGCGAGACTTGTGAGGGCACACTGTCTTTCCTGACGATTGGCGAATGCCCGGATGAATTGTTTCGGGACTTCCATATGACGTCATTTCCGGTGCTGCGCATTAACTATTCGTTCCTGCGGTTAGCTGACGCGCCTGGACGGACCGATGTTATAGATAACCCTGTCGTCATCAAGCCCACATTAGTTCTCGACCAACTGCTAATGGAGCATGAATTTGGAAGGGCCATCCTTATTTATGACGACTCCACTGGTAGAGATTTTTTTTGTAATACATGATTCTGAAAATGTCCTCCTCCTTTAAGAAACCATAACGCCCAGGAATACAAATATATTGAATTGGTCAGAGATACCGTATACATGTATCCGGCCTTGTAGAGCTTGTAGATTCAATAATAAATTAATTCAAGGTAAACTTTATTATCAATGTCTGGAGAAAAATAGCAACGCTGTCTCTCTGTTCTCTTTTATAGAACACCTTTATAGAACATTGTGGTGTTCATTAAAACAGTTATCTTATTACTTTTTTAAAATTTCGAACACAGTGAGTAGTGCCCAACACACACTAATATTGAAAGTTTCAGGAAATCATCCATATTCTATATCACGTTCGATTAATAAATTTCTATTGTCCTGTCAGGCCATCTTCTAGGAGATGTAGTGCAGAGTCTGCAGGATCGTTTTATCCCAGTGGAGTCCGTGTGCTTTGGGAAAGATGACGAAGACCTTGGTTCTCTGGAGAACGTTATCCGATCTGGCATACACCAGCTGACGAAACTGCAATCTGCACTCCATGTGCTGTTGACAAACTCCGACGCCATTATGTCGATATTAAACCAGGTGATTGGTTCTGTCCCGGCGTTTCTTATGAGAGTCGTCTCGTGTTTCTTCTGTTGTTACTCTTCACAGAGAGAAAAATAAAAATTCACATTACAGTGCATTAATGTTATCACTGAATAATGACTCAGCTGATCCTGACAAACACGCACTAACCTTTATTAATTAAATCAAAACGGCGTCAAATAGATACATGTAGCAATGGATAGACATACACAGCCGTTTTTAACGCCCACTTGTATGCAACTATGCTTTGGGGGTTATTATCCTCTACGAAGAGGGCTTTTAGACAAGCTTTATAATGCATTCCAACAATATATCCCCAAATATGTCTCTTTCAT
>JAAUYG010267195.1_pt1 | contig 10571 bp, 8 predicted proteins | sample 7278091 | NCBI WGS metagenome assembly JAAUYG01 (sample SAMN14350201, study PRJNA611818) | marine sediment metagenome | isolation source: surface marine sediment (0.6m) | place: French Polynesia: Moorea | collected 2018-08
CGACTTCTCGTTCAACATGTGACCAATATGCATGTACATGGCATTGGAGACAACATAGAATCATACAAAGTATTTTTGTATTGCACAAGTGCTTTTCCTTTTGCTTCAACAGTTCATTGTTTGAAACTGTGAATTGTGTAATTTGATTCACAGTTGTAAATTGATGTTTATGTCTGACAAAAAGGACTCTAAAAAGTAACTAAATGTTAAAAGTGATCAGAATGAATCTCATTGGATGTGAATGTAACCAATCAAGTGACAGTTAGCAAATTGAAACAATTCTATTAGTTGTTCATTCAACTGTGCCATTCCATATGAAATCCATTGGTTATTTTTCATCATTCCCAGAACAAGGTATGTGATATTAGATCTACAATTGCCACACTTATTCCTTGGAAGAATTATCTTCTGTGAACTTTGCAGGCAAAACCAAGTTTCTGTATAAAACAAGACTAGTGTTTCTGCTTGGAGATTTTGAATTGCCAAACAAATCATTTTCTGGTCCTGGTGCAGATCAGTGCAAGTTAGGTAAAACCAAATTGCATTATTTCAGGCCGCGCTGCTTGTGGCAGAGCGGCTTTTTGGGTCCCATTGCCATCATCTTTGTCGCTGTCGTCGGCCTCAACGGTGGTAAACGCCTTGTTCAAAGGATGACTGGCACTTGTCTAAATGTCTTGCATGGATGTGTTTTGACTTGAATGCTTGTTTGTCCTCTGATTCGTGCTTTCTAGTCATGTGATACGAGTCCTTCATTCCCATTGGTTCTTTGATCTCTAGTTGCGCACATGTTTCTTTTCGTGAATCTACGATGGTTTCTTTGTGAGAGAAACCAACCCTCAAGACGAAAATAGCAAAAACAAGTTCGGGTTGTTGGCCCGGAGTTGACTCCATTCCAGACAATTGGAAATCAGAGTGCCCTCAAAAGACTTTCAAGAGAATCCATGTAGCTACAGGTACCTCCCGCTTTATCCGAAAAAGTAACAGCAATAAAAACTCCTTGGAAATAACTGAATTTTGAATTGTGCATGCAGATTAGCATTGCAGACTGCAGATAGGAGTGCAATTTCAATTTGAATTGTCCATATTCAGATCAAGCAGGTACCTACCTGTATCTCAATGCTAAAAAGAGCAGTGTATTGACGAAATCCAGGGGGATGGAGGGGGTTGGTGTCTTTGGGCCTCCTTCGGCCACTGCTCCTCGCTTGCTTTATCTTTTGCCCTAAACAAAATGAAATCCTTTTCTCACCGTCCTGAATGGTGGCTATATACTTGTGTGTGTGTGAAACAGAAGACAAAAGAAAACGGCTTTGGTTGTTACAATCTGATGTTATTTATTGTGCTATGTGACTCTTGTGCAAAGAACATCGGTTACAGACGCCTGAATAAAATGCTTTCCAGAAAAAATATGCGAGTTTTGCTGTACTTTTTCCATGGAATCTTGTCCTGTTTTTTGAAGCACGGAAACAAGCATTTGGTCAATCTAAAAAAGAGGCAACGGGCCAAACTGCAAAAGATTTGCAACATCCCCCTCCTCATGTTTTGTGCCGGCCCAAAAACTAAAGTCAGGTAGGAATTCGGGCAGGTGCAACATCTTGGTCATTGCGTGCAAGGTCCCAGTGTCAACAGGGAGGGAGACCCTTTGACTGGTCCTGCTTGGGCCGCGTCTGGATTTGACGCTTCAAGTGTTTCCCTCACGCATGCGCAGTGTAACCACTTCTCAGGGCGCATGTCCGTGAGGCCGTATTCTGGCGCGAAACTGATGCTTCCGGTGCGGATGAAGTGAAGCATGCCGGTAGGAGGTTCCCAGTGGATCAGCTCCCATACGTGCATCACGAAAGCCCGAAGCGTCGCGCAGGTATCCTGGAAGCGAAAGATGTCAACACAATGTGCAGGTATACACAGGTACCTCCCGCCTAATTCGAAAAAATAATACCAAGTAAAATTCTTTGGAATTCAGCAAATTTCCAATTGAATGGGCAGATTAACACATACATGAAAGACAGGAATGTGATTTCCATAGACCTTGAATTGTCCAGGAATTCGGATTATCCACATTTGGATTAAGCGGGAGGCAACTGTACTTTGAGTTGATCATAGGGAAGTTTGTCTGCCAAAGAGCGACGAACCAAACACCGATGTTCGCACATTTATGGGAGATGAAGAACCTAATGAACTGAAGGCCTATCCACACTGGCGACGAATTTGAATTCTTGTCGAATTGAGTGGACGAATTGACATATATACATTTCAATGGCAATTCGTTTGTTTAATTCGGGATGAATACCAATTCGTGTCTGGTGTGGAAACAGAAAATACCCCTAAACACCAGTGAGCTCACTGCTCAACCATGCATTTGTCCCAAGTCCCAAGAAAGAGATGCTGGGAAAGTCGAAGACCCATTCTGGAAAACAAAAGCAAGACATCCCAACCCCCACAGTCTCGTTTCTGAGCCACAACTCACATTGACTTCTTTTCGGAGGTTGTCCAGTGTGTCCATGAGAGCCGGGATGGAGTTGGGCTGGGACCTGGACCTGTTGACGAACTCCAGCATCTGGATGTAGAACCGTCTCTGTTTCTCCGCCTCAGTGGCGCCCTCCACTGTCAAACAGTCATCTGGAACGGAAACGAAGACATGGAGATTCGGGAAAGATTGCAGCATGCCTCGACCTCAAGATTTTTTCATTTTTCAATTTTCAGCACAAAAACGTTGAGACAGTGTTTTGAGACAAAACTGGAGAAAGGCTGTGTGGACAAAAAAAATTGATTTTGCATTTGGTCCTGTAAGCTCAACCCCTTGCCTAGTGTTGATCAAAATGACACACATGCAGAAGTACTCAATATGGGTATTTGGGGTGATTCTCGACAAAGCCTGATGTGAATTTGATCCATGGAAAGGGGGGCACTTAATGTCCATGTCGGGCATCTCACCCACAGTGCCTTGCGGCACTGCTTCTTTTTGCATTGTGCTTTTTTGCGAGGTGTGCCGCATCCTGTGTGAATGGGGCGTTTCCTGGGGAACTCTCCACACCTTGAAGGGGCTTCCCTGCGTCCGCTTCTGTTGCCAATGGCAATTGGATTGATATTGGGATTTCGAAAAATGGAAATGAAGTTTTTTGCAAGCATGCCCACAAGTCTTGACAAAAAGTTAGTCACTCCACAGGTGACTACAAAAATGTCAAAACTGGTTGACAATGCATGTCTTCAATGGAACAAACTGAATTTTCATTTTTGAGAACCCCTCTATTTCCAAATTGATCTTGACCTTGATAATGGTCGGGGGATGGGCACTCGACGCCCGTTACTGAGGACGATGGCGTTATGGCGTTACCTGGGCTGAAGAGCACGATGCACTTGAGCAAGTTGCGCTCGTGTTGGCTGAGGCGTAGCGCCTGCAAGCGTCCGGCCATCCTGAACACCGTCTGTACGTACTGCGCCGGCGAGTGGCGCTGCATCTCCGCCACATCCCGCGTGACGCCGTCTGGCGTCGTGTACAGACCCAGCGCCAGGTTAAAGCACGGGTACTCCGTCAGGGCGCCGAAGGGTGTGCGAGCAACTGGAATTAAGAAAAAAGACTGGTGGAGAAAATAAGACCAACGAGGAGAATTTGCACTCTTTTTATTTCCTGGTTTATATATGTCTCAGAGAACAAAAGCCGCAATAGTTTCAACCTTGACTGATCAGTGAGGGTCTTTCCAAGGATCCTTCATTAGCAGGCTGGAGAAGAAAATTTCAACACCTTGCCGGGGAGAAAGTGAGCTAAAACGTCCGGAACCAAAACGTCATTCTCAGGAAACGTTATTTTGTAGGGCTATCCACACCGGAGAGGAACTGGCATTCGCTCTTAATTGGGGAAACGAATTGCCATTAATTTTTGGGTTATTTTGGCAATTTGTCTCGAGGGAATAGATCTGGACCTTAACTCACCACTGGCGAGCGCGTCCCTGTCCACTTCCGGCAGGTTGAGGAATCCGGGGATAGTGGACATGAACTTCATGTACGTCACCAGGCGTGACGCGTATGACGTCACGCGGTGACGTATGTGATGTAAGCGGCCGTCAATGTCGACGCCAGTATCGTGGTAGATGCGGATGTAGTCCTCCAGAGGGAGCGCTGTCTCTGAGCCGATCATCTGCTGAGAAATCGCCTTGCATTCCTGCAAGTATAAGTAATGTGCGCTAATTTTCTCACTTCCCACCAGGGGGCGAATGGACAGGACAGGAATGAAGGCCTTTCAGTGTCGGACCAGGACGTGGAAGCAGATTTGCATGTAAATTTGTCTGCAGATCCTTTGACCATGGCTCCCTGCTGAATGAACACTCCAATTTGCAACAACAGTGAACCAGTTTGCACGGTGTCTTTTGCAAATTGCTTTACATTCTGTGTAAACGGGGCCTAAGCGAACTTCTATCCATTCCTCCTTGCCGTACACGCTACCCCACAGATAGACTGATGGTTAAGTGCACCCTCCCCAGAAGCGAATCTTCCCCGCGACTGTTGCGGAGTCAGGAGTCAAATCTTTTCTCTGTTGGCACACCTAAAATGCTTTCGTGGAACAAGAGATTCAGGTGAAAGTCTTCACGAAAGTGAACGGAAGCGTGGTTTGTGAGATTTTGAACAACCAGAAGAAAGGAGAAAACCTACCAGGTATTTCTGCTCGTACTGAGGCAGGGTGGTGAAGAAATCCTTGGGGAAGGTGCCTGAAATCTCGCACATGCGCGTGATGTTCGTCGCCACTGTCGCCACCTCGTGGCGGATTGTAGCTGGACTCACTGGAATCGAGGCCAAGGACCAAGGCTCCTGATTTCCCATTGGTTTAGCACTGGGTATCACCCCTGGGGTCTCCCGGTGTTCCTCTTTGTAGTTTTCCTTCATTGGAACAGCAAGAGGAATGACCTGAGGGATCCTTACAGGCTGCTGGGGTTCCCTTCCAGGCTGGTTTTCTATTGGTTTATCTCTGGGAATCCCTCTGGGCGTCTCCCAAGGGTCCTCTTTGTGCTTGGCTCTCATTGGAGCAACAGGAATGACTTGCGGAATCCTGGTAGACTGCTGGGACACCGCCAATGGTTCCTCGTTTAATGTTGGTTGGGCACGAGGAATGGTCCTGGGCGTCTCGCATGGTTCCTCTTTGTGCTGGGCTCTCGGAATAACAAGAGGAATCACTTGAGGAATTCTCCCAGGCTGATCTGGTGCTAAGCACGTCTGAACCTGGGGTCCACCATTGGCAGTCCTCTCTGGAATGTCCCATGGTTCTCTACGGTGCAGCTCTCTGGACAAAGGAATAGCGCTCTGTGGCTCCAGTCCCTCTGGGTCCCACTCTTGCAGGTCTCTTCTCGTCACGTGATTTCCAGATTCGCGGCCATCTTGATCCTCGCCTTGCTCCTCCGGAACCCAGCTGGAGTTACCTGTTGTCTCCACTGGGATAGCACCTTGACTGATCTCAGAAGGAGAGAACACTGTGCTGGAACCAGAAACAGGGCATTGAACTGTTGGTTTTCTGTCCAGGTTCTGCCCAAAGATTCCCTTGCAGCAACATCCGGTTTTGTTGCTGGAAACAAGTGGGGTCCCGTACAAATTCATGAAAACTGGTTCTGAGTTCTGGATTTGGTCACTGGGCTGCTGGGGATTCCAACGACCTCCATCCTGGAGCGGACTGGCACCGCTTCCGTGGTTTGTTGGGTCCAGACTTCCGGCTACGTCAGCAAGTTCGTCATTTCGATTCTTAGTTTCACTGTCACTAGAAGAGACCAGTCGAGATGACGTCGGACCGGAAATCCAAGAACCGGAACCGGAAATCGAATTTGAAAGACCGGAAGTGGATTTGCTGGAAATGGACAGAGCGGAAGTGGGCAATAACGAAGTTGATGAATCAGAATGTGTTGCTGGGTGGTTAGAAGTTGGCAGACAGGAAGTGGAAACGGGTGGCATGGATGGCATCACGTGGTCTTTCTTCAAGGAGAATGAGCTGCCCACTGCTGGTGTGTTTTCTCTTCTGAAGACCCGCAAATCTTGCACATCCGGGTGATTCCCGCCATTACTGCCTCGTTCTGGTTCCTGCCCATCTGGTTGGCCGAATTCATTCATGTCCTGCGCCGTGGGACTCATTTCTGGTGCTGAAGTCTTCAGACCTGACAAGGGAATCTCAGAATGCACGGATTTCTGTTGAGCAGGTTCAGTGTCAATAAAGATCTGTCTGGTTTGATTGAGGAACTGAATTTTGAAGTTATTTGGATGGGTCTGACATCTGGTCTGCTGGTTTTTATCAAGAACATTTTTCCTTCCATTCACGTGCTTACTTGTCAGGTCAATGCTTGTTTCATTGGAATGCCAGTCTTGTGCTTGGTTGGAAGTCTTCGTATTCTGCTGTGCGTAAAATCCTGGCTTTTCATTGGCTGAACTGAACTCTGTGCTGCGTCCCTGGGCGCAAGGATCTGGAACTACACTGGACGCTGCGGACGAATTGGAAGACTGTGATTCGTCCTCCAGCTGACGAGTTAGTTCCATAGAACGCATGATGTAATCGTGCTTCTTGAGAAAAGTGTACCTTCCTTTCTTACTGGCTGAAAATGAAAACGAGTTTTTGAGAATCTGGGGTGAAATCCAAGGACATATCCTTCCTTCATCGACCTGCCCATTCACGGAAGGTGTGCTGTTGTTTTCTGGAAATTTCTGGAAAACTTTCCGTGGCGATTGAAGGGAATTTCGTCACAAACTGGCGGTGGGCACACTTGTTAGTGAGAAATTGGGGGCGGGTGAGGGCGTTTTGCTGAAAAATGAAGTGTAGTCTCTACCTTCTATGGCCATGCCGGCGACGACACACTTCTCGAAGCGGCACTTAGTACACTTGCGCTGATTGGTTGTCTGGTTCCCGCGCCCAGTTCTGGACCCTGACTTCCGGCTCTTGGACTTCCGGTTGCATTTGTGCACCAGGGTGCTCTTACAGTTCCTCCGGAAGAAAATCTGTGGGATGAAAACAAACAAGGAAACTTTGGGCGACATCCTGAAACAGACTTCCATTTGCTGCATATCTAGTTGTTCCATCTTCGGTGAGAATGCATCACTCGTGAATTCATGCAGGATTGTTCAAGTTGTGCCTGAAGGTATACAGCTGTGTCTAGATCCCATGCAACTACCACTTCCAGCCAGTGCCAATGGAAGAGGCTTGGAGCTTTATCCTGAGCCATCTCATTCTCTTCAGCAAAAATGCCAAAATTAGAGGTTTCTTAGTTTTGGCCCATTCAAGGTCAAACCTCTAGTTTTTGGGCCAAAATCCTGGATCTGCGCAAATTTTCTACCACCCCCCAATGGACTGCCACTCTCTGAATGACAGAACAGTTTGTTCATTCCAAAGGGAAAACAACTGACGCCCACAAAACGTCAACAACAAAACAGCGTCTGACCTTGCAGTTTTTGAGATTGGAGGGGGACTGCGTCACGAAGAACCTCAGTCAGAGACCAAGGTTGCTAGGCTACTACTTCCTTCCCGTCACACACACAGAGAAGACGACGTGCTTTGCAAAAGGGGAAAATAGAAACTTGTTGGTGTCTTAAGTTTGGACCCATTCAAACCACTAAAACCTGCGCAAATTTTCCCCATCTGAGTGATGAAAATTGCATCCGAAAATAGGGAAAAACTGATGTCCACAAAAAGCAAACAACAAAAACAAGATGGCGTCTGACCTTGCAGGCGCTACAGGTGTCGGCGCCGTAGTGGAACCCGGATGAGAGACGCCCGCAGACGACGCACGGGATGCGCCGGACGACCTCCCGCGGCCCGACCTCCAGAACCAACGGCGTCCGCGGCGGCGTTATCGCAGGCGTCGCGTTCCTACTCATGTTGCCTGGCAACGCCTGCTCAACAACGCCTACTTGGTAGCAACTCGACTCACGGACGCCTGCTTGGTAGCAACTTGACTCACCGACGCCTGCTTGGTAGCAACTGGTTATTCATGTAATGACGTCACAACAGCATGACACGTGCCAAGTTACGTTTTTTCTCTCTCGTTGTGAGGGTCCTGGAAATTCTGGTGTTTCCGGTCTGGGTAACGCCCAGTGAGTCTGTGAATTTGACTTCGCTGTTTGTTTGTCCTGGTAACTTCCTCAGTTGTGCGTCTTGCGTCTTTTCGTTTTTGCGCGTCTTGCTTTCCTGAAGTCGCAGCTGTTGTGTTTGGAGTCTTGGTTATTCTTCCACCTCTGAACTGATCTTGCTCTTTGCCTTTCGTTGCTTTTGCTTGGCTACACTCTGTTCACAATTACAGGCACCTCCTGCTTAATCCGAACATGGATAAAAATCCGAATTCTTGGATAATTCGAAGTCCTATGGAGACTACATCTCAATCTCCACAATGCTATTCTGCACGCTTAATTCTCAATTCGAAAGGTTTTTACATTGTCCATGCTTTTTGTTGTTTGTTCGATTTAAGCCGGACCTACCTGTACGCAACTGAGAAGGCCAGAAACTTTCGCTTTAACATTGGAAAGTCAAACCAGACAAAAAGGAGAGCTGAAACCATTTGCGTCCCAGTGACAACAACGAGAGCTTCCAATTCTTGGCTCCAGTTCTCCTGGACGATTGTGGAGGTCAAAGCAACCAAAGTCTTTTTTCCTGTTTACCGTTTGGGAACAGCGCTGCTTTTTTAGCAAACCAGATGTGTGTGTTCCCAAACCGAACATCAGCAGACCTAACACGTGTGAATGACGAAGTCAAAATTTCCTTATCTGCTTGAGAAAGTAGAACGAGGAAAACAAAGTCTTGATCAAAGAATGAATTGTTATTGGTGTAGATTATCTATTGACGTTTTTCTACGTTAGCAGTGTGGTTTTTTCCATCTATCATTCACGAAGATAAGGAAATGAACACACGACAGACGATGGCGGGTCAAGAAAACGAACATTCTCCCATACAGGGAGGGATCAATGATTTCCAAACCAAGAAAAAGACTGGAGCCCAAAGGAGCCCTGGCCTCCTGACCCTGTCGGGTTCTCTCTCTTTTTCAAAATCGTGGAATAACTTCCAAAAGGGCCTTTTGCTTGGACTGAAATTGAAAAAGAAAGATTCGCCCTCAAGGAGCTAAGGAGCTTTTGCTCTGCTGCCAACTGATTGATTTTTTTTTTAATTTTGATACTTTTGTCAGAAAATGGTTCCAGTGTGTTTTCCTTTTTTTTGGAAATGTCGGTAGTCGGGCTTAGCCAAAAATGAGGCAATCACTTTGCGATGATGAAGCCTTTCCAAATGTGGAAGCCATTCCAGACATGGAAAAGATCAGCAGTGGCCAGGAAGGAGCTGCCAGTTTAAAAGCTAAATGGATGAAAAAAAAAACTGTTGTTTTTGACAAGTCTTCTGGGGGACTGAGATCTTTTGCAGCTTTTCCTTTTCAACTGCAGAACAGCTGAAGCAAAATCGTGTTCAGGTTGGAAAAAAGGTCTTCAGGATTTTGCCAGGAACAACCACCAGAAGAAGGGGGAGGTTGCAGGGGTTCAAAATCATTTTCTTTCCAAAATGCCTCTGTCTGGCAAAAAATACTAAAAGTTGCATGATTGAAAAAAACTTTTAGGCAGAAGGGTTTTCAATTCCCTCATATAGGTACGTCCCTCTTTATTCGAAAAACTGCTACCAAGGCGAATTTTGAATTAAGCGGGCAGATTAACACATGAGAGATTTGCATGTGATTTGCAGAGGACTTCGAGAATTCGGTTTGCCCATATTGGGATTAAGCGGGAGGCACCGGTAATCACTATCACAAACAGAACGCAACGCAACGCTCGCCTCCTCAACTGCTTTCCCGAAGAATACATAAAATCAATTTGCTGGAGGTTTTGGTAATTATCTGCCTTAATTAATATTGACTCACCTCACTCAGACCATGGTGTTGCCCCCGCCAAGTTGTACATGCAACATGACTTGCCTAAGCAACAGATGAGCATGGAATCCCTACATGGCGTGAATGGCTCCAGGTTGTTTTTCTTCTTTTTTCACAGAAAAACGCCTTTTCCCGAATGTCAGCAAAATTAGTTGTAGGACACTGAAAGTTATGGTCCTATGTCGGCAGTGGTGTGGGATGCACAGCAGTTCAAATTTGTAGTTTCTTGCCATTTCATTTGAACTGTGCTGGCATTCGAGCACGGAGATTCGAAAAATGCAGATTTTTTGCATTGCCGAGACAGAAAAAAATTTGGAAGTTTTATTGTGTCGGAGTTTCAAAATTAGACGATTTGAATTTTACGGGGACCACTGTGTACGTCTTAATTTACGTTGGACGCACAGAAGGTCCATGTCCAATCAATCCAAATCCGTGTCTCATCAATGCTGCTTATCACGGGGGCTGATCCATGCCTCATTTCCACCTGGCCCTCCTTCCATGTCTGAAAATTCACTTCTCGTTTCCTCTTCGTCAAGATCAAGATCCTGTGTGGAACCCGAATCACAAAGGCAAACACAACTTCGGTCCCAAACCAGTGTGAGCAAATTGGGCAGAAACTGTATTTTTGGGACAAACCAGTAAAATTGTCAGGAACAGAAACGGCAATCTCTCCCATCTCAAGACTCCTTGAGACAAAGTCTGAGATTTCCAAAA
>JAAUYG010016925.1_pt1 | contig 10570 bp, 4 predicted proteins | sample 7278091 | NCBI WGS metagenome assembly JAAUYG01 (sample SAMN14350201, study PRJNA611818) | marine sediment metagenome | isolation source: surface marine sediment (0.6m) | place: French Polynesia: Moorea | collected 2018-08
ATTGAAAGCTGTTTCGAAGATTAAAACACGTTTTTACTAACTTTCCACGTAGTATTTTTTGGAATATGTGTCCACAAATGGATATTTAGGTGAAAACCTTTCTGATTTTAGTGAAACAGTTTCACTTTGTAACGGATTACTAGTATGTGTATGAGCCGCGAAATAAGGCAAGTCAGTTAGTTAGCGCTCATCTTTATTTTGCCGATGTTGATCGATAGCTGGTTTATCCTTGCATCCCCGGCAGTTAAATGAGACCACGCCTTTATTTATTTAACTGGCTCTGAATCCCGGCAGCTAAACGAATCCGGCAGCAGTTCAAATACCTGCGCTAATACGAATTATTACGGTAATATGACGTTGTAACTTGTAACAAACATCCAGTTACAAAGTAGCTACAACTTGTCAACCATGATGTGTTATCTGTAGGCTAGCCCGAAAGCCTGTCCCCTGCAAGCAGAGTTCTTTGACACTGCCGCATCCATCAGTAAATGGCAATAGCTGCAGGCAAGCCAGGTATTCCGGCTACAGTTATCTGATATCCATGGCTACCCATTTCCATGGAATATACAAAAGGATCGGTAAGGTTTAGGTTTTAGGTTTAGGTTTATTGACATTTTCCCAACCGTTAGGTTGAATTGCAGGTAAAATGGGAGAGAAGGATGTGTCATGAATTGCAGGTAAAAATTTATAAACTGCTCTGGCCATGTTGCATGAGCAAGGAGCCAAGCCGAAACCTGTGCTCACCTTCATCAATACATACTACTCTTTATTGAGGAATATCGGCCGGGGTCCCGGGGAGGACCGATGGCCGAGTGGTTAAGGCACTGGACTCTCAACCACGGGATTGTGGGTTCGAGTCCCTCCATACACTTAGTCTTCGGTACCTAGAGTCCTTGGGCAAGATTTGTACCCGAAATGTGCTCCGGTTCACTCAGCTGTAAATGAGAACCTGGCAATACACAGAGAAAGCTATTGTACATTGATCACCCATGGCACCTTGTAGCGTGTATCCGGGTTGTGTGCTCTGTTGAGTAGTTGAGAAGGTGTTGGTGTGTACAGGTGTGCTGGGGGTAATATGTAAAGTGCTTTGAGCTCGTTCAAGGATAAGGGGGGAGGGGGGGGGGGTACTAGTAGGAAGTTGTATGAAGACAGTGGTCTTTTGTCTCTCGTTATTAACTTGAAAAATTCACTTCAGGAAGAAAAACAATCTGTTGGACCTTGGTGGTGAAGCTGTTAATAAGACACTCCTGATTTAAAACAATCCATGCTCAAGGCTAAAGTGGTCTGAATTCTGAAACGAAATACTTGTACACCCATACCAATGATACCATTGATATATAACATTTGCTTGAGCAATAAGTGGTTTTAATTCATCCAGAGTGGTCATAACGCGAGGTTTCACTGTATATACTAAGTACACCCATACCATTGATATATAACATTTGCTTGAGCAGTAAGTGGTTTAAATTCATTGGTGATCCAGAGTGGTCATAACGTCATAATACTAAGATGTCACATGCCACATGTACTGTCAATTTTCCAGGGGACCAGCTGGATGAACCGACTGCCATTGTGGAGGGATACAATGCATATTTTAGTTTCTCCAGAACCAGAAGTGGCTATTCAGGTGAATTGACTTTTTAATTTGCACGTCAAAATTTCTGCTACAGGTTTTACTTCAAAAGCGCAGTGCCTGAATAGACAATAATCACAATATGATTTGGTTTTATTTTTGATTCACTGTATAGATTCCTAGCAAATATCACTGAATATGTTATGTTAAATTTGAAATATGAAAGTGATGTTTTGTTTTATCACATTCCAATAAATGAGTAATATACAGGGGATATTTACATAAATTATACAAAAAGACTCCTCTAAAGTTATATTCATCGATAGTTTTGTTTTCCTGTCAGGTGTCGCCACCTATGTGAAGGATTCTGCAACACCATTCAAGGCGGAAGAGGGGCTGAGCGGCTTGTTGACCTCCAGTAACCATGGCAGCCAAGGAAGTGTCATTGGTTGCTATGGAGATCAGTCGGAATTCTCTGACGATGAGCTGCAGGCATTGGACAATGAGGGAAGGACAGTCATCACTCAGCACAAGCTTCTGTATGTCCATGATGTGGTTATGCAATACTTTCATATATAAACTGTCAACTGCTACATCATACATGTGTATAATAGAGAAAAAAATAGTATTCACCCTATTTCCTTGGGGATATTAATTGTTCTGCTGTCTTCAATACAACAATACTTCGAATATTATTATGTTAGACAGATTTCTCTTTCATAAATAGTATGGTATAGGTAATTTGTGCCACCATTACACCAAACAAGTATTTCGATGTAATTTTTTTTTATTTAATATTTTCAAATCCTTGTAAGGCATCCAGCTTAAGTTAGCTCCCTGCTATCTGGATTGCCGACACTTTCATGAAGTCTATGTAAATTTTCATATTTAAACATGTCACAGTTGTTATTATCACAAAAGTGTGAATAAACTATCTATCTCTTCAACATATTCCTATTCAACCAATTGCAGTTCGCCAGTTTGCAGATATACTCTGTACATCAAAACAACAACAATAAATTATCTCATGAAATGATTTACTAGCAAGATAGAAACTTTGGCATAAAAAGTAGGGTATGATCGTAAAATCATCAACAACAGTTTTATTATCAAGTGATTTACTAGCAGGTAGAAACTAGGGTGTGGAAAATTGGGCCTGGTCATCCGATGTACAGAGTAGTAGACAAAGGTAGACCAAAGTGACCACTTAACTTAGGTTTGCTTTTAAGACTTGATAGTATCTACCCTGATAGTATCTACCTTATTCAATCTATTAAACACCTATTATGCTATAATAAATGCACTGCATGCTCTTTATAGACCATTTAACAGTGTCTGAATCCTTATCTGACTGCAGGGAACATTTAGGTGCCAATTGGAAACATTGTTTTTCCTAAAAGTGAACAATTCTAAGATTTTCTCAAGGCACAGGGCACATAATACAACAAATACGGTGTTACTTCTTTCTGGAAATGTTTATTTTTCTTTGGTACATGTCGGTATGTGTTTGTGTTTTCCCAGGGATGGAGATGGTGAAGAGAGGATCCTAACCATCATCAACGTGTACTGTCCGAGGGCCGACCCAGAGAATGAGGATAGAAAAGTCTTCAAGCTGAGATTTTACGATCTGCTGCAAACCCGAGCTCAAGCAATCCTCAAGTCAGGGAGGTGGGCACAGACAGGGTGATGCTCGCAATTAAAGGACTAGTAACTGTATTTTTTTTTCGGAACAAAATACTGCTGAAGCTGTTTTGTGGAAGACAATTTTGTTGAAAAGTGCATTTGTGGGTGTCTAATAATGTTGGTGTTATGCATTTAAATTATCTAGTTTATAAGGTGCTGCCAGGCTATCTACAATGATACCAGTCAGCAGTAAGTTGAAACATATCATAAAGTCTTACTGGTCTAGTGGGCTCAATACCAGAAACAGTAGAAGTCTGTATAGACTCATATGGCTTCATTTGTTCTATTCATCACCTAAATCGGTGTCAAACCATAACTCCACGGACCCCTAGCATCTGGATCTTTGTTTAAAACTGGACTCTTGGCCTATAACAATGCCTATTGTTCTTGGCTGTTCCAAGCTATGCTTGGCCGGCTTTTATTTGGGACACACCCCATACGGAGGCTCAAGGGTGCCATGCAGATTTCTGTCATTGGACACCCTTTGGAGGTCCCACTTCAGGCCTTACAGGGTACTCATGACCAGGGTGGCTGGCTCATTTCGCTTTCAGATGGCTAGGGGTCACAGCATAGAGTTACGGTTTGACACCTCACGGTGAGAATATATAAATTCATTCGAATTTATGAATTTTGTGTATAACATTTGAAGGTGGCGGTCTGCAGAGAAAATATTATTTACGTTTTAAGAACAAAAACTAAGTTTTAAAGTCATACGTTGTGCATGTACTTGATACCGTTCATACTGTGTACATGTACATGTTGTAGCTTCGTGTTCTGTTTCAGTCATGTTATCATTCTGGGAGATGTCAATACAAGCCACAAGAAAATCGACCATTGTGACCCAATGGATGATAAGGTACAATTTACACAATGCAAAGTTCCAGGTACTTGGATATGAATCAAGAGTTTGGTACAATATACATGTACAATGTAATTGTATCTTGTAGAAAGTTACGTTTTTATGCTAGCGGAGCTTGTTGTCATAGGTAGCATAAGATACCTTTTTTTCAAGTTTAGATAAGGCTTAGCATACTTACACATATCAATGTATGTATAGGTGCACTGGCTCCTGTGATTCAAGAACCCTCCTTTTAAGACTTCCATCTATTTTAAGACCAACCATCAATGGCACCAAGCATTGAACTTTCGAAATAACTATCCCTCTTTTTAAAACCAAGTTCAATTTAAGGCCATACTTTTGTGGCTGATCAAGGGGTTTAATATAGAGGAAGAACTGTATATCAAAATTCATTTTATATACCTAATCTTGAACAACAGAGCCTTGCACATGTATAAGTGGACCCTTGGCAGAGTGGTAGCCTAGGCCACATCCATGATTGTTATTTCGAATCTAGTCTATGACATTTTTCATCTTTCGCCTCATTGACTAGGTGCTCTTTGGCAGAATTTAGCCAGCCACCATTTGTGAAGAAAAAGGGTCTATAACAAGAAGATGATTCCATTTTATTTTCCATCTGTGTCGTTGCATAGAAAGAGATACTCAAGAGTTTCTTTTTGTGGATCCATTACAGGAATTCTACTCCCACCCAGGGCGGAAATGGCTGTCCCAGTTGCTAATGGATCCAGAAGAAATCCGGGAGAAACCTATTTCTCCAGATTCCGTTCAGCTACATGGAGCTGGTAATGGTCCAAAGTTTGTGGATACATTTCGTCTCTTTCATCCACAGCAAGAGGGTGCCTTCACATGTTGGTCCACGGTGACCGGTGCCAGAGCAACCAACTATGGGACCAGGATTGATTACATAATATCAGACGTTGAATTGGCTCGGGACGCATTCTGTGATTGCGTCTTGCTACAGGACATCGAGGGATCTGATCATTGTCCAGTTAAGGGAAGTCTGGACTGGGAAGTGTTGCCTGCCAAAAAGTGCCCCGAATTGTGTACCAAATACTTCCAGGAATTTGCGGGAAAACAACAAAAGTTGTCTGCTTTCTTTGCGAAAAGCAAAAAGGGGTCCGAGTATTCAGTGGATGTGAAAACATGTCCCAAATGTGGCCACGTACTTGTGCAAGGCATGTGTATGGTATGTGAGAAAGGGAACACGTTGGTTAAAAGTGTATCTGAGACCACTTCTAAACCAGTTTCACCTAAAGTGGATAAAGTTGGTTTAAAACGATCTGCTTCTCAGAGCATGAACTGTGGATCAGGAAAGTCAAAAAAGGCACGACTTAACGAGAAGCAGTCTAGTAGTGGTAAACAAGGGAATCTTCTGGCTTTCTTTGGTAAGAAGCCTGTTCAAATGTCCGAGAGCAAAACTGACCCTACCTTAGGTACAGATAGTGGTTTGATGACAAACAGTCCCGTGAAAGCAAAAACCTTGACCGAGAACACTGTGACATGTGATCTAGTGGAACAAACAACTCGGACGGATAATAATACAGCAAACAATGTGGATTCCATGATATCAAGATCTGACTCGGTGAAATCGGATACCACCAACAGTTCGTCTTCCTGGAAGAGCCTGTTGAAGGGTCCCCCGCCCCCTCCGCCGTGTAAAGGCCATGGCGAGCCCTGTGTGTTACGAACCGTGAAGAAAGACAGTCTGAACAAAGGCCGTCAGTTCTGGGTGTGCTGTAGGCCTGAGGGGCACAAGTCGAACCCAGAAGCTCGTTGTGAACATTTTGAGTGGATTGTTAAGAAGAAAAACCAGCAGAGATGAGGCGATGTGTGGATGGTCTCACTTTTGAGTTGGTTGTGGACAGTAGAGCCCCACCTCCATTGCCAATCGCTTAAATTTAAGACCGCTCATCGGACCTTAAAAGTGCGGTCTTATATTGCAGGTGGTCTTAAAATAAAGGTTCAATAATACATAAAATCTGCATTTGGGACCAAGTTAAGTGGTCTTAAAATAAAGGGTTGTGAAATAGAGAGACTACTGCAGTAGATTCCTGCCTTAATTAGGTAATATAACCCAGGAAAATAAAGACTACCCCAGAATTAGGAGAACTTGCTCATGTTACTGTACTGTAAAAGTGTTATCTCAAACTCCAGGCCATTGGGCAGTGTTCACCCAACAGGCTTTGAGCGTATATAATGTACAATCAACAGATCAAAGCCTAAAACAAAGCACAACAGGGGTTTTCATCAAGCCTTGGTTTCTATCCCAGAGAACATGGAGAAGAAACAGAGATATTTGAACCTAAGGTGATTATTTTTTATTGAAAATATTTGGGGGAAACCAGTAGAGGCCTTGTACATGTTCTAAATTCAGGTTTTCTTTTTTTCTTTGATAAGTTATATATGGTAAGGTTCAGGGGTAAGGTCAGGTTTGCCAAGAAGTCCGATATATAAATTAATATCAATGTTGACCGCTGCTATTGGTTTATAATACCAGGTAGTAGTCATAAATGTTCCAATCATGTTGGTGTAAGTTGTAGCCTGTATATGTATGCCGGTATACATGTACCTACTAAGTAGTTGAGATTTTTTCTTTTCTGAATAATTTCTGTATTTTGTGATTTTTTGTTTTTCAAACCCAAGACAAATTCCACTTTTTAAATTGAAGTAGCAAATTGCATGCCAACGATTGTTAGTAGTTTAATAACTGGTGGTAATTGAAGAGGGGTATGAAATAAAATGTGTTGAAAGGAACTGTGCGGCATTGGTGATACAAGTATTTCTAGCATTCCTACTTTTTCTATTTCTACATTGTACCAAAGAGCATGCCATGCCATAATTCTCTTGAGAGAACTAGAAAAGTTTAGGCTTAAAGGTATCAGTTTTAAAAGCTGTAAAATGTAAAATTTGGGGAAGATTGTATGCTTATTAAATACTGTAATATCGTCTGGATAGACCAATAGACCAACAAGCATGATAACTGGAGTACGCAACTACGCATGCTACAAGTGATTTCTTTGGCCTCGTCATGCCTCATTGTTACTTTCCCCGATTCACTGCAGAGCGTCATTCTAGCCTTAGGGTGGTGATGTGATATTGGCTTGATGGCAGCTAAACTGGACTAGCAGTATATAGTGGAGTGATTAACGGTGACCGCAAGACATGTAAGAAGCCAAGCAAAACAGACGCTTTTACGGTACTTTTAAATATATTTAAAAACATATGATACAGCATCACATACTTCGACCATTTCAAACAAACTGTAAAATATTTTGCAACTGCATATATTTATCTCGCAGTTTTGATCACACTCAAATTACACCGCCAACGGAGTCTGTAGGCATCCGATACAAATGTGTGCACCTCAAGAACTAAGTACCAAATACCAGTGCGGAAATTCTGAAACGTAGAACTTATTCAATTTCTAGCCAATCACATTACTAGTGCTCAGAGCTTGTTGACTTTTTGACAACTACGGCCGTCCTGTCAAACTAGAGAACATACTGGTGCATGTATAGCTTCAAATTGGGCAAAACTGGTATGAATAATGTATGACAACTACGGCATCTTCTTTAATACAAGAATGTATTAAAGAAGACGCAAACCTATACACATGATGCATGCTCTCTGCCTTGATCATTACAGAACACCGCAAAATCTTCGATTCTTTCGTAACTTTGCCTCGGTGTTACTGCTTGAATCTTTCCTTTTATAATCAGAAATTTCACACTTTTTGATTAAATCCTGTTGCACCTACGTGGCAACATAGTGAGTCTTTGATACCTGTGCGAACATTACCCAAGTAACTTTTGACAATCGTTATGTCTATTACATGTACAACTGGTACAAGTAAACCAGTATAGGTTCAAATTTAAGCGTGGAAGAAATCTTTACACCAATTAAGTCGAAAACGCAAGAAGCTCTCACGCAAGACACAGTTCTCAGTGGAACTGCTGCTCCGTTCTTATGGTCCAAGCAACGGATTTTATGACAAAACCCGTTCAAATAACAACCAACGCAGATTCATTACCCGTAATGAGAGAAACATTGGAAACTTCTCCATTTTCACAAAGCGACTGACATGGAATTATAAATCTCAATTCTATTTTTCATGACAAGTTTTCAGGATCATGAACATGACGCAGTGTATTGCCAAGATGAGAAGTAAAACTGCCATGTACATACTGGTTTGTTTTACAAACTCAAAAGTCAAAATACACACGCATCGAATCGATACAATTTTTGGGATGCATATACCTTGGTACTACTATTAACTGGCAATTTAAGCTCTACAGAGACCACTGCCTTGACAATATCGGTTAATTAAACCGCACATTCTTGGCAAAATATCTTACATTTTTCAGTATATATAGCAAACCTGCCAGCAAAGACTACGTACCTCTCTCGATTCCACATTTTTATGGCCATTGGGTCAGGCCTTTGAAGACAGATTCCACTGTACTAAATATACACTATAGGGTCTGCAACTTGTAATGAATCTTGAACACAAGAATAAGAGCAGAACTTTTCAAACAAAAAAGGGCACCGCCATCGATTTCCTTTGCACAAAATTAAATTTGTTAATTATAACTTCTAATTCCCTGTACTGCTCAACTAAGACAGGTGTCGTGCGATGACTCGTTTGCAGATGATCAGGTGTGCACAAGACCGCTCAAAATTTAGCATATGTTGTATTCGATTCCGCAAATTATATCCAACCAATACGACAAGTAAAAGCACGCACCATCATGCAGTTTTACCGGTTTCGCAGTTACTATAATAATTGCTTAGTGAATATACATGTGTAACAGAAATCAAACATACCACCAGACTGTACATGCTAGTTATCATAGGTACTAAAGGCAACCGAAACAAAAAATAGCACAATCTACACTAGTAGGGTAATGATGGAATTTTGACACTGAACATGCTGAAGTTATTAAATATTATGAACCTCAGCCCAGCCCCTTTAAAAAAAACATTTCAAAAGGTTTTATAGCATTCGATGTGGAAAATTTTCCTTTAAATTCTTTGTTACAAAATTCATTCATTCATTCCTGCTTCTTGCAACAGTTGAAATACATCTAGACTTCTCGCATTCAGGCATTCTACGCCACATTACGATACTATTCTGTAGTGTTATATTAGTTTATGTACACAATCACTCATCACTCTTGTTTACATGCAAGCCGCCATATTCACACGCAGTCAACCAAAATTGCTGTGAACCAACGAGGATCTATCAATCTTCAGATCTTCCGTTTACAATTTGCGACATAGAAGCCGATTCTGAGAATAGAATCATTTATCGCCTTGATTTTGTTTTCATCAGCATGAACATGTTATGTACAGTTTAAAAATTTTGTCTAAACTTTATAAGGAAGTTCTAACCAAGCTCTCAGTTTGCGATACAATATCCGACACATGCATATACATGTATATATAATGTAGTAGGAACAAACTATAAAACGACTTAAAATTTCAAATTAATCATTAACTAATCTAGCAACAAAAGTTCTACAGTAATACTCCAAACAAAAACAATGTACCCAACATGGAGGGGTTATTAAGCAAGACAACAAAGTAAAAGGTTCTAAGTTGTATGGATGATTCCAGTATTGCATTTATCATCTGAGAGTGGGCTTCAATTCTTAATTCCATTCACTTGTCTTGATAAGAGCAAAAAATTGTGACAGAAAGGGGTGTCTTGGTAAAAAAGAGCTCTGTTACACCATTTTGCTCCTTTGATGAAACGCCACTTTAATATAATAACATCGTTTTGTTTACATGCAATATGCATATAAACTTCAAACACAAGGAAACCCAGCTGCAGATATCACACGAGTGTATCTAAGTCATGAGAAAATGTTACTGGACTCAGGATTCATAATAGAAATCTTGTCATTGTGGTCAAAGAGTCTGTTTTTTGAAAGTTATACAGTTCCCAAATTTCCTGCAAAGCATCTTGCTACCTTCTTCAGCAGCAGGTGCGAGATACTTGCCGAAAATCGGGGAACTGTATAATTATAAAGTTTAAAAAAAGATTCGGTAAATAGAATGGAAATTTTCCTATATCAAAGTTGTGATATTATTATGTGCAAGATATACGACACATAAAGCAGCTTTGGCACAGTATATACTAGTAACATGGTACAAAGTGACAATAATATTGTATGACTCCGAACAAATACGGTTTACAATTTGGCATGGTCCACGTCTGGACACATCTGCAGTATTCTATATGCATGATATGGGTCTTAACTTACCAGTTTATTTAAAGTATAGAATATGCACAAAGTTTTACACCATTTTTAGCTCTGCTTGACTATGTCAGCAGAGCTCATGAAATCGCAATTTGTCCGTCATCTGTCGTCCGTCCGTCCGTGTCGCAATTATCTCTGAACTTAATGCACGGATTTCTTTCAAATTTTAGTTGTGGCTTTCCCTGGGCCATA
>JAAUYG010034251.1_pt1 | contig 10570 bp, 12 predicted proteins | sample 7278091 | NCBI WGS metagenome assembly JAAUYG01 (sample SAMN14350201, study PRJNA611818) | marine sediment metagenome | isolation source: surface marine sediment (0.6m) | place: French Polynesia: Moorea | collected 2018-08
GTTCACTTACATCTACAGGATCGCTAGCCCTACTGTGAACTACAGGATTTTAAAAGTGATTACCTCCAGTATATTCCACGTAGTGTCTTTTATTACATACAATATAAATGAGGCCTTACATGTATTTAGCACAGTTTCTATTTCTCTCTCTATCTCTCTCTCTCTCCTCTTGTCTACTGTCTTCTGCTTTTAGAGAGAGCTGACGTGCAGTACCGTTTGTTTTCGCAAAATAAAACCCAGCTACTAGCGCACTAGTCTAGCGCACAAGGCTGGAGCATCAGTGAACTATGGTCAGCAGGTGCGCTAGAGAAATGGGCCAGGCTCGCTAAAGAAATGAGGGAAGTGCGTTGTAGTGCGCTCGATGATTTCTCTTGTGCACTTTAACGCACTATGCCAAAATATTAGCGCGCCCAAAAAAGGTGTTGGCGCACCTATGTGCGTCAGGCTTTTTGTCATGTGCGCTAGTTACTGAGCCAGGCGCGACCGGCTGGTGACCTTTAGCGCGATTCCCACTGTATAGTGACTGAGAAAGATGTAGGTAAGAACAGGCCAATGATCATGCATAAACTGTTCGTAACCGCAACTACCAATTGAACGAACGATTTAACCTATTGCTTTACTAAATACCTGTTCACAAACCTGGTCTTAGATACATTCTTTTAAGTAGCTAGTCCTTGCGTAACCTATGCATTGTTTATGAATACGGGCCTAGGTGTTGCTTGAATAATAGTTACACACTGGTGTTATTTTTATTCTGAATTTAGACCACCCCAGATTTAACACCAATTTGGTCCCAACCGTAATTTGTCTAAGTTCTGGTGCCCTACTGTAATAAATTGCAATAAACTACTGTAAGAGATGGACAGAAAATAGTTAATCACTATGAAATATAGGTATACATCGATATTATATTTTAATTGATGGTGTCTGATATCCAGGCAGCACAATTAATTAACTAGTTGGATGCCTTAAATCTGTCGTATGTCTCTGTTTCCAGGGATTGGTTCCGGTCTGGTATTGGTCCCAAGTGTCGTCATCGTGCAGCAGTATTTTACCAGACGTCGCGTCTCTGCGGCGTCCATCGCTTCCTCTGGTCTGGGGCTCGGAACTCTCACCATGGGACCTGTCCTGCAGCTACTCAATCACATCCTCGGCTGGCGCGGCGCATTGCTCTGTTTGGCGGGTGTACATGTTCAGGGAATCGTCTTTGCTGCATTGCTGAAGCCCCTTTCTCAAGAAGAAACAGTTAATAAGCGCCGTTGTTGTATTTCCGGGAAGATACTCTGCTGCAAGAGATTGACAGAGGCTTTGAATATCAAAATTTTGAAGAACAGAAATGCTCTGCTGTTGGTTGCCTGTCAGTGCACGTCTATGTTTGGGATTAGCGTCATGTACCGCTTCGCGGTTCCAAGAGCGATACGCCTGGGCGTGCCTCCTCTGACGTCAGCGTTTCTTATGACGTCACTTGGCGTTTCTTCCACGGGGTGTCGCTTTGCGGTTGGCGCCGTAGCCAGGAAGTGGGAGTTTGATCACACCGCCGTGTTCGCGGTTGTCACAGGGATGGCCGGGGTGCTCGTTGCCATATCATCACTCGCAGGGACGAACGTTGTGGCACATGTCACATTATCTGCTGCCATTGGTGTATGTTTCGGTAAGCTGCAAGCGGTGACATGGCATTTCACACCGTGTGTGACATCCTTTATTCTGTTGTATTGTGTAATTTGATGTAATGTGTAATCTGTGCACCCGATCAAACACTTCCGCCCAATGCGGCACTGGGCGGATACAACTTTCGGCGCACATAGCTCCACGACAGGAGTATACCATCGTACCACACAGAGAAGTTACTCCAGCAGATCCTGTGACGTCATCGCTAACGCTCACCCGCACAGGTTGGGAAGCAAGCGTAACGCTGCGGATAAAACAGCGCTGATGGAGTTAGGCCAGGGGTGTATTACCGTCAGTGCAGTGGATGGACGTAGGGGTGTGTATGACACACAGTGAGAACCACCACTGCAGCAGCTGTCTCCCCGGCCAAGTGGTTAGCGTGGTGGGCTTCTATGCAGTATCACAAAAAGTCGCCTTTTCCGCCAAAGTCCTATTTATAGAAGCACGGGTTCGAATCACCCCAAAACCACATTTTAACTAAGTTTTGTCGCCTGGAGTACCAGGGTAGACCAAGGGTCCATTGGACGATCAAATGCGTATCTGCCCAGTGCCGTAATGGAGGGAAAAGCTGGACGTTTTTGTTCGACCATAAGTCCCCAAGTAGGCAAGTCGAGGACCCAGTAGCCGACATCTGGCGACCTCTCCTAGCCTGACTGATGATCTGCATAAACGTATATGTTGATAGGGTTGAGCTTTTTCACTTTTCAAATGGCATTCTTTTTGGTTGTAGGTGTGAGTGACAGTCTCTCCCCGTCTGTGGCTACAGCCGTGTGTGGTGTACAACAGGTGACGTCATTACTGGCTGTTACCATGTGTGCGTCAGGACTGATCGGCTTCATAGTTCTCCCTGTCATAGGTAGGTTTCTCATGGATGTAGCTAGTGCTGGTCTGGGTAGGTCTGCCACAGTTCTGCCTGTCATAGTTCTGCTTCCCATAGTCCCCACAGTCATAGTTCTGCTTCTTAGTTCTGCATGTCATAGTTTTGCATGTCATAGTCCTCCTTTTCATAGTTCTGCACATCACAGCTCTACCTATCATAGTTCGGCCTGTCATAGTCCTTACCGTCATAGTTCGGCCTCTCATTGTCCCCTTTGTCCTACCTCTGCCTGTCCTACTTCTGCCTGTTATAGTTCTGCCTGTCCTAGATCAACCTCTCATAGTTCTGCCTCCAACAGTTGTGCTTCACAGTTTTGCCTGCCACAGTTATGCTTTTTACAGTTCTGCTTCATAATTCTGCTTCTCTGCCTCTTCTCGTTCTCATAATATGCAGGCCTGTCATATGTAGCTAGGCCTGGCATAGTTCTGCCTATCATAGTGTTTAAAGAATGTATAAATATGTTTTTTTTTAGATCTTTTATAAAGTGTTATTTTATTTACTGTCTACTAGTTGGGCACTTCAGCAATCTCTCAGACATAAGGAAAATTGAAACAGTGCAGCATCGGGCCTTAAAGTTTGTAATGATTTCAAATCGAGTTACACAGAGTTGAGAACTCAGTGGAACACTAAATACTAATAGGTAAGGATGCAAAGTAGTGAGTCCAACTGTAACATTAGATTTAGCTTGAAAGGCCAAATCTATGGAAGGCTGTGTAATGTTTTTAATGATGGTACCTGCTGCTGCTAACATCAAACAAAACCACATGTTTTTCAATTTGGAACATCGATTCTGTTGCAGGGTCCTTATTCGACATGTTTGGAACTTACGTGCCGGCCTTTGTACTGTGTGGAGCGATACATGCCATCGGTGGATTATGTTCAGGCATCGTCTGTATGAGATACCGAAAGAAGATCCGTATGGAGCCCAAAGGACCAACTGGGCTCCAACTGGAATCATCAGCTGTGTGAACTGGTTGTAAACTGGTTGATTTACGTTTGGAAATTTCAAAATATTGGGCTGTCATTTCTGTGCAGCCATTTATGAATGTAAAAGAGAATAGAATAAAAGACATTGCAATTGGAGTTGTACCAAAAATAAGCCAGCTTTAAAACATTTTACACAAAGCAACACTGTGCTAGAGAGATATTTACCTCCTGCAGTGGGTTTTACATTTGTACTAACATAAAACAAGAGGTCTATGGATTTTGACGATCTGTTTGACGACAGCAATAGGTATGTATATGGACACATTACACAAATATTCCACCACATACACATCTTGAAACAAATGCACTGAACAACCCCCAAATAAAACTGATCACTACAATCTCAAAGGTACCGTGCGCGGGGCGCTTGGTCGAGCGGTAGAACACTCGACTTCAGACCACTGGGTCCCGGGTTCGAAACCCGGTGTATTCAAGTCTGGGGCACTGTCATCCTTCATCTCATTTCCCGGCCTGATCTCATTTCCCGGCCTGGTGCTTCACTCATAAGACCCTGGCTGGTAAGAAGCGACGTTACATAAACCAATTCACTCACTCAAAGGTACCGCATATATATATTACTAGTGTCACCGAGTCCCAAATGTCAACCAATTTCGCTCTACACCCAGCTGTTTTTGAGTTGCGTGCCACTTTGCAACAAGTTAACTCCAAAATGACCTTAAACACAAAGTTAAAGGCATCCCATATATATGTTACTACTGCCAGTAAAATATCACTCCGTTCCGCTCTATAAACAAGCATTTTCGAGTTACAGGCTATTTTGTGACATGTACACTAAATGACCCCACAATGGAATTGAACACAACGAGGTGAAAGGTACCCAATGTGTGCTACTAGTGTCACTGAGTCACAAATGTCTATCTGTGTCACTCTATGACGAGCTGCCGTTATCTAGCAATAGCCTGCAACATTCGGTGCACTTGTCTCAAACTGGCCTGTAACTCGAAAAACGGGTACTGCTTAGGAGGGAACTGGAGTGAATTTTGGGACTCTGGGGTACTAGTGCAAAAAATATGGGGGTACGCTTGACCTTTGTAGTGCTCAAGGTCATTTTGGAGTAATTCAGTGCGCTTGTCTCAAAATACTAGAAAACGGCTGGCCGTTTGGCAAAAAGGAGTGAAATTTTGGGGCTCCGGGATACTAGTAGAATAGTGAACCATTGACCTGGTAGTGTTTGAGGTCAGGTGGTGGTCATTTGGTGGACTTCTCAAAATGGCCTGCAACTTGAAAATGGCTAGCCATAGAGCGAAACCGATACACATTTGAGATTCGAGGGGTACTATTTGAAAATATATGGGGAACTGTTGACCATGTAGTGTTCATGATGACTTTGGCCTCATTCGGGTACACTTGTAATGTTTCAAAATGGCATGGCCTTTAACTCAAAAATGACCATAGACTGAAACGGATTGAAAGTTGGGACTTGTGGGGTGTTAGTATATATATGGGCTACTTTTGACCTTTTAGTGTTCGGGTCATTTGGGGATCATTCGGTGCACTTGTCCCAAATTAGTCTATAGCTCAGAAACGGATAGCTGTAGAGCAGAGGGGATTGGAATTTAGGACTCAGAGATACTAGCAGAACATCTTTGGGGTACCTTGAACACGTGACGGTGCGTGTGTTTCAAAATGGATTGTATCTTCTGTAAAATGGATAGGTGGTGGTGGTATCACAGTTTAACGGCACATTAACACCAAAAGGGCCATACAGTGCCAAAACAGGTGATAATGATTGCAACGTCAATTCAAGTCGCTACAGTCTAAGAACTGCACTGTGTGAGAGCATTTGCTATCAGGCAAAGTCTGAACAAAATGTCTGACAAGACCCGATACCCAGGGTACGCCACGGGGAGGCTAGTAACAGCTAAAAGAATTGCAATTTGGAATAACGCGACACTAGTAACACTTATTTCGGATACCTCAATTTGGCCTTGTGGTGTTCAAGATCATGTTTGGGTAATTCGGTGCACTGGCCACAAAGTGGTCTGTAACCCGACGATGGTTGAAGAATGAAAATGGAATGAAATTTGGGACTAGAAATACAAGCAATACATAGATGGGTTGCTTTTGATAGCGTAAGTTTTCAAGCTCCTTTCGGGGTCATTCAATGCTCTTGTTTTAAATTTGGTACGATGGAATATTTGTGTAGTGTTTCAATTACCATACCCAACACTGTCGTGAAGCAGATCGTAAAGGCCAAGGGACCTCTTGCTAATTTCCAAAGCAAATTATTTCAACATAAACAGACTAAATGACAAAATAGTCTCACTAAAATACTTGCTACATGCACCATACAGGAACCACATACAATATATGAATATGAAACAGTATATGTCCTTCTAACAATGAAGTTTGCAAGGGAATGAAATAGAATGGCTTTGCATCTTATACTGCTGCGTTCTGCGCATTTCACGCATCACCACATATGTATTGCCACCACAATTTATTAATTGTATGTAATTGACTGGATCACCCCACCCGAGTCCCCATTAAAATGCTAGGGACACACAATATGTTCTTTTTTCTTCATTGTCTTGTCCTTTCAGCTTTTATTTTAAATTTTCGCAAGCACTTCCCTAGCTATCGAATCATCGGGAGTCAGGTGACCCAGAGGAAGCTGGATGTTACAGATATAATGCACCACTTTGTTGATCCAGATGGCACGATGGTGTCTGGACCCACACTGGAAGAGTTCCATCACGGATGTATCATGCGTTATGTGCTCTCGGGATCCCGTATAATCTGGGTCATCTGGGTACAACTCGTCACCTAGAACAGTGGAATGAAGAAATAATAATCATGGATGCCATGACGTTTGTACAGGTCTGTCTAACAAACGATAGCGTTAAGACCTCCACGAGCTTGATGACATGATTGACATCCATGGTTATAGAAATAATACTAGTAACATTATTGTTATTCTCTGGCCCATTTGGACGACTCTTGGTAAAGGAGTATGGGTCAAATTAGTTAAGGCAACCTTACTTACACCAGGGGTGGGGTTAGGGGGGTCTAGAAAGAATTGTGAAGTCCTACTAGCCCCGGATGACAAGTATCCAAACCTGACATCCACAGCTGCTGTATTATAAAACAGAGACCTGTGCTAAAGTCACAGCTGATATTCATACACTGGGTAATATCACCATGTCACACTAAGTCGTATGTCACGCAAATAAAATCTATACGTCCGAGATATCTTATTTTCTTGCGTGTAATCATCGGTTAATATTTTGAAATTGAGCCACAGGGCAAGCTTGCTTACCTGGCAAGACAAGGAAGAATCCGTCCTTACAGATGTGAGGTATCGGATAGTTCAGCTCCAGACCTTGCTGCTCCCTATCCTGAGCGAACTGGATCAGAGTCTGAATGTTCTGGAATCGGAGTAGACGGCTGCTTTCGTAAACTTGAGGTCCGCCAAACTGGATGTTCTCTGCCTGACGTCTCCGTAGCCACTCTTCCGGGCTGCACCACTGAAATTGGGGGGGGGGGGGCAAGAAATGAGGGAGGTAATTATTAATTGCAAGAAAATTTCATACGTAATACCAACCCATTCTTTCTAATCGTGGGCAGAAGGAATCATTCAGGAGTCATGATCCCTGACTCCATGAAAGTCATTATTTAGAATTAGATTTGTTATTTTTCTGATTTCAGTATCTTGCCGGTTGTTGTATTACTAATCATTTTGCTGATTCACAACGTATGTTACACAGCTGAATTTTGCGACAAAATGGTGTAAATTAGTTTTTCGGGACCATTGGCAAATATAGAACTACGAAGCGCTCACGTAATCTCGGACTGGACCATGTGAGAGATGAATGGATTTATAATTTAGAAGATACATTCCAGAACTTCAGGCCAGACTTTTACCTGTGCTAGGATGGTTTCCTCGCTGTCCGGATCCGCCTCTCCAGGGTGTTGATCCAGACAGCACAGGAAGAACAGAGTATCAAACCGCCGGGTGACTCCAGAGCCTTTCCCTTTGCCCAGGTAGGTAGGCGTAAGCCAGTTGCTCCATTCTCGCAGGGCCCACAGATTTGGAACCACTAAAAGCTCTGTACAGAGATCCAGAAATGCTGAGGCATCCGACGCCACCCTTTGTCTCCAGGTTTTCACGTCCATGCCTTCTGGAAATGCCAGTTCGGATGGACAGCAGAGTGATCGTTCTGTATTCCAGTCAACATCCCGCAACTGGAAGGCTGATCCAGGACTTGCAATCAGGATCCCTGACTCCTCGAATGTTTCCCGAATGGCTGCTATTCTTAGACCCACCTCCCTGGATATGATACCAGTGTCTGAGATAGAATCAGTGTCTGGATTCTCGATGGGGCTCCCAGAAATCCCAGGTGACACTATAGGAGTCCTCAACCCCGATATTCTAAATTGATCTTTTACGGTATGAACAAAGTCTTCCCCAGTCACCCGAGAATACAAATCAATCCACCTATTGTCGAAATCCTCTTTGGAAATGGCACCTCCAGGATAAACGAAAGTACTTGGCATGAAAGTACTTTCCTTCCCTCTTTTTAGCATAAGAATCTCGAAACTCCCACCAGAATTGGGTGAGGCCCCTCTTTGAGGCGCGGTCAAAATCATAGTGGCTGCTTCCCGCCAGTAACCCCGCGTCGTCTGCTTCGTAAATGTTTTGGCTGCATGTTTCATCAAACATCCGACTGGCACACGACTCCAAAACATTGTGAATATATTTCGTTATTGCCAATAAATACAGTGCCAGCGGAAATTTTCACATTCGAGCGGGCATTCGAGCAAGCCAAAGAGCTAGAAATGGCAGAATTTATGCAACCTAATATTTATCTGTTTGGCGCTCCATAAGTCCGATGGTTCCTGGCGGGGGTGGAGGGAGACGTCTCAGTGTATGCACGATAGGAGAAAAACACTAGGGCAAAGAAAACCAAAGCTTATGCTTCTCTTACTGGGTATCACTGATACAACTCCTACGGGTGCGATTTTCCCACCAACCTCTTTGTCCGCCTACTCTGTGTTCATTGCAATATCAGGTCGCGACTTCTTGGTTTTTGCTTCGTGAGACTTTGAGCTTCACAATTATGGTATGCCGCGCCGAACAAAAATGTTTCATCTTGAGCGGAATTAACTGATGCTACTATATTTTGATCCATGAGTAATCTTCTAATTATCCCGTTGCACCGTTCTGTTGTTTATTGATAAAAACAGGCATACATAGTAAAATACGAAGAGGCTAAAGACTCTAAAGGGTAGTAGCAATATACCCCACTACCACATTGACAACCACCGGATTGGTAAATTTCAAAAGGCCCGGGCAAAAGGCTCACCACGCCGTAACCACGCCGAGGCTCACCCGGGATAAGTGTCGTGAAATTATTTTCGCCTAAAATTAATAAAATTGTAAAATCCTGGTGTAGAAATTTTATTGCTTGGTAATTAAATGTGAATGTTTTGTTTTTTTTTTCTTTTTTTGGCTAAGCCGCAATTGGCCATTTAACATGTTTTGGCGTGGAGCACAAAAATGTATTTCAAGTGTTGCATTCAGACAAACTAGACAAGCTTAGACAAAGGTCACGTTGTTTGGAATCCCCGTAGCTGTTAAAGGCCTTTTCTCATGGTTTCCCTTTCACTTAAAACAGCAATGCTAATAGAGGTTAGTCGACTGATTTAGCCTTGAACCCTCTATTTAGGTCACTGAAATCAAGGTCATGCAGACATCCCAGGATCCCATGCCGGCTTTGCTTGCATGGCTGAGTTCGTTCCCGGGGGGGGGGATAAGTTTGGGCAAATGAATGCTAGGGACGTGCCGCTGGAATTGTGTCTTTTCCAGCCATTTTGGTATGCCAGTGGGTCCTAATTTTGGCTGTTTTGGTATGTCAGTGGGTCCTAATTTTACCTAAGTGGTATACCAATTATACTTCCAACATAGTATATCCTTTTTAAACCTGTTGTGTGATATGCACCCAGGGATATGCCCCATTGTAGATAGATTTTACATTCGGTGTATTTTTTTTGTATTTGAACAATGTTGTGTGGGTCATAATTTTCTTCACATTTGGTATTTGGATGGGTCCTAATTTTAGTCAAATTTTGGTATTTGGATGGGTACGATTTCAAAGCTCTCAGAGGGACCCCCCCATTATATATATTTCTATGCAGATGACCCCCCGGACATATCGTTATCAGTCCTTTTGTTTATACTACCCAAAATGGCCATGGCATTTCCAACTTGAACCAAACCATCAGGTTGAAGGAGGTCATGTTTCTGAGACACTGACACCAGTGCAGGCCAGTTATGACATGTACTTTAATCAAAGTAGCCGAACTTCAAAACCTGTGTGCATCCTTGAACGCTTCGTCGAAGTAGAACAATGCGAGTTGTATGACAGTATATATAAGCGCTGCTTCCGATCTGTGTAATGTATATATACCTGAAACGTTCAAATTTTAACCAATGTTTAGGGTTGTTACCAGGTCTCACCCAAGTCAAAGCTGGAGATATTCAGACACTTGGTGGGGTATCGAGGACCGAATTTGGACTAGGTTCCCAATGCCAATTGATGATAGAATTCAAGAAACCGTAACATTTTCATGAGCAGGACAAAGCCTTTCATCAAAAGATGGTAATTATTGTTGATATCATTATCGATTTTAGATATTACCCACAATAGCAAGGCCATGGCATTTCCAACTTGAACCATCAGGTTGAAGGAGGTCATGTTTTTAAGACTCCGACACCAGTTCAGGCAAGTTTAATTTTAGAGTACAATAATAATGGCCTATTTTTAGAGTACAATAATAATTTTATCATAATTTGTCGTCCTTGTCAACTTTTTTAAAAATTTAAATGCTTGCAGATTTCTGTAATTATGTTTTACTCCATAAGAGTCCTTGAGCCATTTTTGTCCAATCATTCCTGCATACCCATTAAATATTAACAAGAGGTCCAAGGACCTTGGCGCTCTGCTTGACAGCTGCAGTTGGGATGACATTGGCAATTTTCTGCAGACTTGTATCAAAAACTCACTGCTGCACTGA
>JAAUYG010093988.1_pt1 | contig 10570 bp, 7 predicted proteins | sample 7278091 | NCBI WGS metagenome assembly JAAUYG01 (sample SAMN14350201, study PRJNA611818) | marine sediment metagenome | isolation source: surface marine sediment (0.6m) | place: French Polynesia: Moorea | collected 2018-08
ATCATGGTATAATATGTCTTTATGTAATATCTTTATACACATATTTTCTTATTGTTCATAACAAATATATTGAGCACAAGTTTTTTTAGGATATGGTCAATGTGGTGGTTCCATTTCAAATGCTCATCAATATAAATACCAAGAAATTTTGCCATATGCGTCCACTGTAGAGTTTCACTGTGAATTTGTAGTTCGAGCCCTTCTGCGTTTGGCATTTTATGAGCATGGTGAAAACGTATGCATTTGGTTTTACTTGGGATTTAGTAGTAGCTTATTTGATTTGAACCACTGATAGCAAAGCTAAGTCAGTGTTTGCTACTGAGAATAGCTCTCTTAGATTTGAATGACCCTTATAAATGGTGCTGTCATCAGCAAACATAATGGCCGAGGTGGCCTTCAAAGTATTTGGCAAATCATTTTAAGAAATATTCTTAAATAATACATGTAACATCTTAAGACTGCATATGACCTCACTCATCAGGATGATAGCGTAAAAAGAAAAGCAGCAATTCTTTGAAATGTGTCATATTCCAACTTTATTACTCGTCACCTAACTACAGTCTATATATAAATTATTTTAAAAATATACAAAACATTTGGATAACAAATCTCTGTACTCAAAACGTCAGAACGTCCAACTGCCTTATTCAAGTAAGTTTCAGGCCGCAACAGAAAGTTTGAAGTTTGATACATAGTACACATACACATAATTTTGTCTATATTTCACAGACAAGATTTTTAGTAGGACATAATGTGTGGACATTGAAACCATGCACAATTGTTTTTATGCCTCTACCATGCACAATACTGTAGGGATGTACTCCATTATGCCTAAAAAATATCAATTTTCCATCCCTTTATTTATATAGTGAACTCTTACTCTATGGCATGACTGTTTGCAGAGTTAAATAATCTCACCAGAACCTCAAAATAAATATAATAAAATAAAGACCAGCTCATGATAAAGACAACTTTTTGAGTCTTACATAAAAGGATATTAACTGGATAGCCCCCCAAAGCCAGACTTTTTCCATGCAATCATTTTAATTCTAATCTTTTGGGGATATTTCATGTTTGCTATAAACCAAATGCGTCCAGAACACATACTTTGCATCTGTTGCTGATATTATTTTTAAATTTATTACTGTGCATCTGTTGCTGATATTATTTTTAAATTTATTAATAGAAAATGCAACTATTTTAAAATCGGAAACCCATGCAACAAGTAACTTCCCAACAACAGGATACTTTTCCAAAATTTCAATGAAATTTTTAATCAGAAACAAAGATTTAAATCTAAATTACAACTGTTTAAAATATTAAATCTCAATCAATAAATATCACGATAGTGTCATATATCAACAACTGATAAATAATATCAACAGCGAATAAATGACATTATTTACATATAATGCCTAGCAACAGTAACCTAACAACGGTAACCTGGCAACATGTGGTGAATGTTAGGAAAATACGGAGCAATTTTACAGAAATAACCAATGTGACCTCGTTTAAACATATATTTTTTTACAGGCCACATGCACTTATTTACATACATCCTCCCAACAAGAGCTCAGTATACAAAATAGAAAATATATCTAATATTTAAAATACATGCATGTATAAATACGGTTAATATTTGACTAGAAAATGATCACAAATCAACAAATTGGTTGTGTCAATGTGCATTCAGTGAATCACTAATAGTGACAGACTGTTCTTGCATGTCTATATTTCCAGAAAGTCACAACAAAAGTCAACTCTGAATTGACTGACGACACTTGTTCATGGAAATTCTTGGAGTTTCAGGAGACATAGTTCAATAATGATGTCTGCAAGCCCCTGAGGACTCAATGCAGTCGCAGCCATCCCCGGGGTTCACCAAAACCATTTTTAAAAAGTTGGAATACTTATGAACTTAAGCCACGTTTGTCCTCTGATGCTTAAGATCACATTCCAGCTTTTTTAAGACTCCAGTCAATGCTTTGATTTTCCAGGGTATCATCTGCAGCATGTCACATAATAATCCAGAATGTATAAGAGGCATACGGATTGCACCATCTGGATTCACACCTGGTGGCTGCCGGCTTCCAACAGATCCAGACAGTATAGGACCAAACCATTCTGGAATGCCTACAAGACAATCCTCCCTACTGGCACATCAGCAGCAGCGGCAGCTACCTGTGGATGTCACTGCTGGAACAAAAAAGATGAAACACATTAAATTTCAACTATGGCATGGTCCAGAATGTGCACAGAAGCTAAATACATGTACTGGTACTTAGATGAAATACTGAACAGTTGGAAGCTTGAATAAAACATTTGTATTTCCAATACATGACAAGAGAAGACTAAAAGATGTTTCTGCTTATATAAATATTATATGTTGTGGCCTTATTATCCTTTTGGGTCATATTCTAAAACAGATTTTTAAGAATATCCTGTCAGTCTCCAAACAACAGTGCTGGGCCAGGTAACTCCTACAAAACTCTTACAGGTGGAAATGAATTTAGTTCGTTAATTGTGTTAGTAAACTTTGTGTTTTGCACTAAGTTCACTAACCCATCATCTTGCCAAGCCACTGCGTGTCCACGCTCAAGGTTAATATCGCCACTCAAGATTCTTTTTTTGTTTTTAGGAAATGGCTCTTGGTGTAATATATTAGCAGATTTAGGTTAAGAGAAATAGACTTGGATATACACCTATAGTGTATTTTACAGAAATGTGTAAATAAAGCTTAACTCACCATTGGATGACCAGCGGCAAAGATGGGCTGACCCGTGACTTCGGTTTTCCTCCCAGTGACTTTTGTAACGAGCAACGTCATTGGTCGGCAGAGTTTGGATGCGACGTTTATCCCTAACATGGACTGGCGCTGGGCTATGAATGATCTGGCGCTGCTGTCCCAGTGAGAGCGACGCTGGAGAACCTGGAAATACGGAGCAAAACCACATCAACATCTGCCCTGTAGGACCACATTTTCAAGCTCCTATGGGTGCGCTCACAATAGATGGACCACCGATTTCAGAATATTTACCAATTATAGACAGAAAGTTTTATTCACACTTTCAGCATATTAATCATCACAATAGAATTTTATATCGAAATGCTTTTAAGTTTTTAGTGTTGGTCAACCAGACAGTAAGAACGATTGTCTAACAAGCTGGATGGCATAAAAAAAAGTTACAAGAATTAACTGATCAGAAAAATTTTCTGTTATTTTTCTCATGACCAGAGTTTCAGTACATTAAGTATAACCTAAATATCACTGACAGACTTTTGACACTAAACATCAACGTATAAATCAGCAAAATATTGTACATCTACTTAATTTATAACACTGCATACTACCGATATTTGAAGTCTATTTTGTGTAAAAATATTCAAAGAAACTTACCCCATAAGCTCCCTCTACTTTTTGTTGTGGTCGCTTCAGGGGCAGGGACACTGCCGGTAGATCGTCGATCGTCTGGTTGCCGTTCAGTTCGACCATGTCCTTCAGGGGTAACATGACCTCGCCCAGGAACTGGTCGGGAGTGAAACGATCGTGATGCCACAGCGTAAACCCGATAACTGCACCGTCAGCTTCTAGACTGGGTATTGGAATGCCTTGACTGGAAAGGGGGGGGGGGGGAAGAGGGGACAAAATATAAATAGCAATACTTGGAAAAATATAGAAATTAAAAATACATGTTCAGACCAGTGGTCTTATACAACGGTGGTCTTTTTAGGACACAGGCTAGTTTCTTGAAAGATCTTCAAGTTCACTTGTGACATTTGGCAAGGAAAAGACAATCATTGCCAAAGTGATTGGCAATCTGAAAAATGTTTAAATGCTTTTAGACTTGAAATATTTTTTAGCAAGTTTGGGAAAAAAATCTTAAGTCCCCCAGTGATGTGAAGCATGGAAACCAATTGATGCCAGGCGATTAGTGAATTTAAGTTCATTTCTATACATTTTAGATATTGCCAGAAACCCACCCATATTATTACTGAAGCGCTATATGTGACACTTACTACTGGAAGACGATGTCATAGACGGGGTTTCGTGTGTTGTGTACGGCGGTCGTTTTCAGCGGTCTGTTGAGAGGGAACAGCGGGGAGGGACAGAGGGACAGACTGACGTACGGGTTACTGAGATTATCCTTCTTCATGCCCGGCAACTCCTTACATCTCAGCACTGCGGTAAGAAAGCAACAAATATGGCGGTCATTTCATTGTATACATGGCGTGTGCTTAAAAACAAATATGTTTGGGAAACATTTCAAAAATTAAGACCACCCAGGAATAGAGTCAAAAACCGCTTATCACCATTACCAAAACTCTACAATACTTCATAGCTGAGTTAAAACCATTAAACATCCCAAACTGACTATTCTGCAACCACTATACATGTAAACACTAGTCTCTCTCAAATGAGGCCACATAATTTGCCAAGAAACTGTGGCCACATTAGAGAGGTGGCCTTTGGCGAAAGGGAGAAGTAAATGCTTCATAGTAGCAGCGCCAAATATTTGCGGCCACATTAGAGAATGTGGCCTCTGTTGAGAGTAGCCACTAAGAGAGGGACCACTGTACTACACTATATAGCTAACCTTTGATGAAGATCGTTGCTCCTGATTCCGTCATCTTGTAGCCCAGTTTCAGTATTAGGTGACCGTAATAGTCACTGGGAGGAACCTAGAGGAGTAATGATAATATTGACTCTGTACACATGATGCTGAAACTGTTCTACTAATCATGGACACACCTGCTTTTGTCAACATTAATTTTGTCATCAAACATTTTCGCAATCATAAGATTGAACTATAAATAACATCCCTTATTAAATGTAAATCTTCTAAAATGTTTGAAATAAACATGCCATGTTATCATAGGTATTAAGTAATATGCAAATAGAGAACATACAATATACCGATATGCTCACAGTGAAAATATAAATGATGTAAAAACTGAACGTAGAAGTATACATCAAATGATCATAAACTAACAAATTTAAAGCAACTGCACCATCATTTCGTTTGTTTATTTTAAGAACATATTTTGGCGGGATACATACTGTGTTATCGAGGAAGTCGCGGTAGTATTGCAGCATGAGCTCTTTGGACGAAGTGTAGTTGAGTTGCAGTCGGGCTATCAGACTGCTGTACTGCGGGGAATCCACAATGAGGGCATCCTCGCTAAAACCTTGGAAGTAGTCGCGCAGAGACTGCAGATGCTGGCAAAACAGAAATTGGAAAATCATATACGGCATGTTTCTGGAAAATATCTTAAGTTTGATAATGGATCTTAATTAAGCAAATTCAGTTCTAGGCTTACACATTTTTTTTTTTCTAAAATTCAAAACCAATCTTAAGCTTTCAGAATACAAATATTGTCGATGTGATAGTTTAACTCTATCTGTATGTCCGATTTTATAAGGAACTGGGTGTGGCTTTATTACATGTATAGATTACAATCTGGAAAACAAAAATTGTAACCCATGACTGGGTTCTAGTGGTATTCAATTCTATGGTGACGTCATCTTGGAAGGAAGTACACGTAGGCAGGGAAATAGTAGGTTCTCTCCTGGGATTAACTCCAGGGGTGGAGGTGAGGGTAGGGGTGCCTTTTTCGCATTCTGCTCATTGCAAATTGCGGCTTTTGTTTCAAATTCATATATATCGGTTAAAAGGTAATTTCCTTTCACTTGTAAACAATACTTAATTATTGTTGAAATTTTCAGTTTTAGTCTGCCTACTTACCGAGGTCATGTGGGAGTAATAGTGATGGTGTTCCTGGAACAAAACAGAGTCACAGAGTCAGCACAATTAGCAAGTGCAGAGTATAAGTGAAGCTACATCTACTATAATACATGTAGTGTTAAAAAATATTATTATAAGTTACTTCATAGAATTATTTAACTTCAACCAGGAAGCATAAAATGTTTGATGAGAGATGGTTCAGATTACAGGATATGATATAAAAGTATGAGCAGACATGTTGTTAAAACCTTTTCAGTGTACATGCTGCAATGCACTAATAATCAGGTGCTGATTCATGAATGATTTCACTTACACATACATGTAATTTTAACGACCAAGAAACCTGGATTTCTGGATGTCTTACTTTTTTTTTTTACTCACCCCTTCCAGCAGAGTTTCGTTGAAAATCCGGATGGCAATAGTCCACAGTTCCGTGATGATGTACGGATACAAACTCTGATCCATCTTGTCACAGAGCTTATGGAGATTCAGCTTCAGATAATCCAGAAGGTCATCAATACTCTGGAGGTCACCACAAGATAATCTACTTTAATCTTACACACCCAAAATATGTAAATAGATTTAAAAGGAAAATACTGCTTCAAGTAATGCATCTCGATCAATTTTAGTCCTAAAAAGTTCAAGAGATACATATACTTCTTCACAAGCTGGCATATATTACAAAAATTGTATTTGGTATTTTCAATAGATATTTCTACGGTTTACGCCTAATACTTGAAAAAAAAAAACCATATGAAATTGAGTTTATTGCACTTAGCAATTGTAACTGTAGAAATTCACTGGGTACACCTGCATCTGCGGGTGTTATATGATTTTTCTTTGTGGTATACTTTGTCTGTGTTGTATAAATATAAAGTGTGTATATCAGTGAAACTTGCTTCTTTGGAAGTCTTGTTTATAACCATGTAATGAACAACTATACATCAGCTGATAGGTCATGACCTTAAACTTGAAATCTGTGCTAGACTTACAGACATCTTGTTGGGCAGTTTCTGGGTAAAAAGCTTTGTTTTGGTTTCCAGGTCGACCGCCATGAGACCTGTGATTCGGCGTAACAACTCGGTCCCTTGCAGCAAAATATCTTCCTTGGTGGTGCCGAGAAGTTCCCGTAACGTGTTGAAGGCGCGTTCCCCGACCGCGCAATCTTCGTGTTTGACTGACATGCGTTGGGTGACAGCCTCCCAGGCCAGTTTGTCGGGAATCTGGTCCAGGAAGTTGGTAATGTGGAAGATGTTGTTGAGGGAAATACACAGCTGAAAATACAGAGAAAATACAGTTGAAAAAACATGCAAACTGCAAAATATGAATATTCCGAATCATGCTGACTTTAGTCGCCTCCCATGCCGAGTCCGGCAGTTGACTACAGTCAATTGCCATGCAGAAAGAGTCAAACAAAATACACAGAATAATATAACAATAAACTCCATTAAATTCAAACATTGCGAGCTTATTACAGACTAAAACAAAAAATTAAAATTAGAGGTGAAAAATAGTTTTTCTATTTTGCTCAGAAATAACATGAATAAACAGTGTTGAAAACACAATTTCTTTTTATAGGTTAAAATATAGACTATATCCTACACTGCAGTAGATGTCGGACTTCACTTTACTCTTGCCCTGGGCTAGTTAGTCAAATTTTCTGTCCAGTGTATTTAGTCACCATAACAACAGTAAAAGCGGCATTACCTGATCCGTGACATCGAACTGCTGGTTGTCAATATCGTCATAGTAACCATTGTTTTCCAGTATGGACTGGATCTTGGCGACGTACTGTTTCGCTCCATCACAGATTGTCTGTAAGTATTACAGATTTATCATAGTACAAATTCACATAGTAGTGTAGCCTATGTTCAGATAGTTTGGTTAAATTCTTGTGTATGGCCTACATGTAGATCCTACATTTCATACCGGCTATGTTTGAACTTCTTGAAATAAATCTCTTTTAACCTGCGACTTAATTATTAAAGACTATCATGTATATAGAGAGAGAATAGACATCATTTCTTATTGCCACTTACATATTGTCTGAAATTATCCCTTACACGAAAGTTACTTTAACCATCATATTTTAATATATACAATATACAATGTATGTACTTACGTCTGTTATCTTAGTCACCCCAAGAACGGCAATATCAGCATCGCCGAAACCAATCTGTTGCCATTCGTCAATGATCTGTATAACAGACAGAGGATAAAATGCTACACTAGTTACAGAAAATTATGCCGTAAGTTAGTATTAAAGTTACAGAAAACTACACTTTCAATGTAGGCCTATGTTTACAAATGTCAGACTACAAAATAAAGCTATTTTCAACATTTACACGTACTGTACATGCATTAAGGTCAAAACTTCTACACAAGCTGAACTCTCTTTACTGAAAAAAAATCCAATACATATTTTAACCGTTAGATTGGCATAATTTCATAATTTTATAACATAAATCTTCACACTTGTAAATCATGAATTTTTAATGACCAAACTGTCTACTACAGCAATCCTGTCTACTGCTAAAGAATTGCAAATTGTACGGATATATCTATTTGGATCTTACCATCTAAAATTGAACATTAACTTTGTTTGGCCTAACAGTGAAGCCGAGCCGTAGTTACATGGGCTGCATTCAGCATGGAAATGTTTACAAGCGTTTCTCTGGTACGTGACTGTTGCAAAACGATTGCAAACTGTTTCGATACTGAAGGCACTCATAACCATGGTTACTGGAACTTACCCTGGTGAAGCTGGAGGTGACGTCAACGCAGGAGTTCGAATATTTCACGGTGGACGTCACTTGGACTGGCTGTAAGAGAACGGAACAGAAACATGGTCTTCAGCATGTTCAGGGATTCCAAATACATGTATTCCAGGTACAGTTTATAACTGCATTGGCAGGGGTGTATGACCTTAAATTATAAACTGGATGTGTATGTCATTTGCTGCATTTATATTCTTGTACAGATTGAAAATAAACTATGGTACTACTAAAATGTACTGCTGCTACTACTACTACTTCGACATACTCACATCTGCTTCGATCTCCAGTGCTTTCTCCATGCGATGGATGCCTTCCTCTCGAAACGACTGGAGCCACGAAATGACGGTTTGGGTGAACCAGTTCTGGTATCCCGCCATGCTCACACGATAGATCTCTCTGTAGACAAAAATAAAATACTAAACAATTATTTTTCTTTCACTTTTGGGGTGGGGTGGGGGGGGATCACAATTTCTACATATATAGAAAGAATGGATCCAAAAAACTATACATTCTACGCATCGCAGATTTTGAACAATTCTAATGCCAAACATTCATTAAATCAGACTAAATCTATAATCCCTTGGATAATCCATAAGCTACATAGTACTACATGCCCATGGTACCCAGCCACTCAAAACCAGTCTTAATGACACCATTGCAGGACCCTCCCTACCTGTCGCTGAATCTATCCCGGATGGCACGGTAGAAGTTCGTCAAGGCGAAGTAGAGTTTGAGGGAGACGAAACTGCTCTCACGTATGTTGACACGATAGTGCAGGTATTGTCGCTGGTATTCGTCCATGCATAACATGAGATCCTGAGCTCGCGTCGCTAGCTGTAACAAACGGGAATCATAGCGGCGGTGATAAAGGATGGTAATTACCAACAGTGTGTCATGGTTACCTTGTAGTAAGCTATATTTGGATACTCAGTAGTTTTATAATATTATCATATATTTAACCCTTTATGTGCCGTTTTTTGTTGTTTTTACCAGCGGTGGGTATTCTGGAACTATTCTGCATCCTGTACCCAGCAGTCAACTGCCATGACACTATAAGGGTTAACTCATTCTTACATTATCACAAGAAAGTGCTTGAAAGTGAAAAGCTAAAAATATCCCCATTGAAGTGTGCCTTATACGATCACATTATGCTTCATTTCCCATTCTGGTTTAGTTCAGTTAACACCGACTGCAATATCACCAACCAAAATATCTCTATTAGTAACTAATATCACCTACTGTAGTACCACGGTCCCTCTGATTTAAGACCCCTCCATTTAAGAATTCCCTATATTTTAAGAGCAGGCATCAATGGCATCAATCTTATATTTGTAATATAAGTATCCTTTTGCGACCACTGTCAACTTACGACTGCATTTTTTCTGGCTGAACAGGTGATATCAGAATGCAGGGACCATTGTATCATTGACTGTAATATCACTGACTATAAAACCACCAATTGCAATATTATTATCCTTGAGTCTCATATCATTGACTGCAATATCGCAGTAATATCACTGATTGCGATATCGCTGACTGTAATATCACTGACTGTAATATGACTGATTTTGCAATATCACTGACTCTCGATATCACTGACTATAATTATATCAATATACTATCACTGATTGTGATATCACTGACTGCAATATCACTGACTGTAATATGACTGATTTTGCAATATCACCGACTCTTGATATCACTGACTATAATATCAATGTACTATCACTGACTCTAATATCACTGTAAAATCTCTAACTGTGACATCACTGCCTGTGATACCAATGCAATATCACTGACTATGCTATAATATCACTGAGTGATAACCTACCTTGCCCTCCATCACAAACGCCGCCACCTTGAAGTAATCAATTCCCAGGTTGGAGAAATAATCCATGATGGAGTAGATTGGGGTCATGGCCTGGGTGGCCTCATCCAGAATCCCTCCCAGGATCTTGGTCTCTGGAATCACCGGATCCTTGATCCCAGCAGACTGGACGGCCTCCAATCTGTGCTCGATCCAGGCCTTCGCATCATTCTGGAACAACA
>JAAUYG010077892.1_pt1 | contig 10569 bp, 4 predicted proteins | sample 7278091 | NCBI WGS metagenome assembly JAAUYG01 (sample SAMN14350201, study PRJNA611818) | marine sediment metagenome | isolation source: surface marine sediment (0.6m) | place: French Polynesia: Moorea | collected 2018-08
GCTGAACTTTTTTTCAAGATGTGACTTGACGTTTTGTCTTGGACTTTGCATTCATTTGACCATGGCATACTTTTCTGGTAGACTCTGTTTGGACTCATAGGACAGTTTACACCTATTTGGCACTGTATGACCCTTTTGGTGTTGATGTGCCGTTAAACTTTGATATCACTCACTCGCTCAATTGGTTTACCAGCTCCAGAGAAGTCATTGGACACTCTTCTCCCCCATAATCTCCTGTTTGAAAGAACACTAAGAAAACGAACAAATCCCAAAATTAAAATTCACCTGTATACAATATTTTTTCAAGGTAATGACTATGTTGGAAGCAATATAACCGGGTGTACTGAGACACGTTGCTGGATAAACGAGACACATGGAGCATCAGTTTCTAGTGAAATGTAATCAAGCTGTTAGAATCCATCTTGCGTCCTGGTGTTTTAATATGTAATCTGTTTTATCCTTTTTATCGTATTTTGGTCTCATTTTGTGTCATCTCGCCGTCACAACTCTCCCACATTTCTTTCCTAGGAACGAAAAATCTGTGTGCGTGGCTGATCGAGATACGGCATATAACATTTGCAAAAAGTGCTGTCGACCAACAACTAAGCACACTCTGTTAACGTTACGATGCTTCGGTTATCAATACAAAGCATCATATAAAACTGTTAACAAGGGATGTAAATTAGGCTATCATCAGTGGCAAGCCGATATTTGCTCATTCTGCTGTGACATACACGCAGGGTTATCCCGGCCTTTTTCTTTCGTGGACTATAGCATCGGGTGCTTCGTCGAAAGAGGTGCTGATTCAGGCAGAAAAGAAGCAGAATCAAGGCCCTGTGGTATGCACACACGATTCAGCAACAACAGTTATAAAGGTGCAGCGTAGTGCATCAGTGGGCACATCCGCTATAGCAAAATATGAATTTCAAATCGTCATACGCGATAACCGTAAACCATCTTATGGCACGCTCCGCTGCCTACATAGGTGACTCATACTTGCACCGATTGTGGTTGATAGTTCCACGATCGAGCGATGACACAGCAGTACCGTGGTGAACACCTACGTTCCAACACACATGACCTAAAATCACACTACCTCTGTGCCATAGCACCCCTCTTTGTCCCCGTATATGTTGTTACATTATGAACACTGAGGACTCGTCATCAACTATAGGACAGCCGGTGAACAGCCAGCACTTCATCTGACAGCATGCCGCTAGGTTCTTTTCAAATCTTTCCAATGGGTTGAAATTGGAATGGATCATTTCTGTGGCCAGTGCTGATATGTTTATATGATATACTTTAGTAACCACGAAAAAAATGTAAGGATTTCTTAATACTCCACTAGGTCGATGTTATCTTGCCTTATCTGTTCAGGTTTTTGTGGACTTCCCTAAATGTTTGTACAAAGTAGGAGAACCAGTGTGGACCCCTATGCATTTATGAGTAATATGTGTAAATGGAGTTCGGAAACAAGTCTTACTCCACAGAAATGACAGTAAAGGCCAAAATATATGATCGGCATAAAAAGTCGAAAGCTTGCGTTGAGAGCATGTCAGTACCTTGAGAGTATGTCAGTGCGTTGAGAGTATGTCATTGCGGTGAGATAGGAGTGGAGGAGTGGTGTGGCACTGCATGTTGGTATGAGTCTTTGTTTGACAGAAACAACACTCGACAGTCTTGCATCATACGGCACAAATATCGAGGGGCTCTGAGGACCGGCCGGCCACCTTTGGAGATCTTTGGTTGCAGTTTTTCCGTGACCAGGAAAACATATATAGTATGGTTGAGCTCGATTTTGAGTGGAGGTACGCCGTCTTGTCCCAGGAGCAACATTCCACACCCAACACGCTCTCAGTAATAAAATTTGCCAGAAAAAAAAGAAAATAAAAATAAAGAAAAAAAAAATAAACGTATTACGTAGAATTCGTAGTAGCATCACGGTTTCGTATCTACCAGAATATTTAATATCGTACCCCCCAAAAAAAGATTTAGAACATATCTGACCTTTATTATAGCTATCCAGGCATTTTGTTAAAATTTAATCCAGAAACAAATATATGAAATGCATATGCAACTAGTAGTCAGTAGAGCCCCACCTTAGTTAAGAGCACACTGGAAATAAGATAATCTCTGAACCAGAACTACGTATTGGTCAACCAAAGGTTGCACATGTAATATTTGGTTTGAGAATAAAGGCTACTCCAGAATAAAGATCGTTCTGGCATCAACTATGGACTCTGAGTCCAGTTTCTGGAAAAAACTTAAGTCTAGAAATGGATTTAAGTTCACTAATTACCTTGGCAACCATTTGTCTTTTCCATGCGTAAGATCACTGGAGGACTTCCGTTTTTTGTGAAAGTGGCTCTAGGGGGTGATCTTAATTCCGGGGTTTCATTTATTAATATACGTCCGTGAGCCCTGTGTCTCTTTACTATTTTTCTCTAAATTTTTGTCGTTACTCATTTTGTTATCTCTGTCCCCACACTGCCTCTATGATGCTACATGTGGTAAGAACAATCTATAAACATGGACGTTCTCTTCTTACACAGACATGGAATTCATGTCATGGTGCTCAATAACCCAGCTCTAATTTACATTAGTTATCCGTACAGGGCTCCCCAGCATGAGTGGTAACAGGAGCGGTGACATACGGATGCGTGATTCATTCTTGCCCCATTTCGTGTTATATCAATTGCGACGTTATGTGCTTCTGCAGAAGATTTTTACGACATACAGTGGAACATGAGAAGCGGGACTATCCATAGGGAAGTTATAAAGCAGTCTTAGTTATGATGTGGTCTTGTTTCTGAGACTACTAAAAATAAGATTTGGTGCTGCTGGCTACTGGTTGTAGTTCTGAGGTGGTTTTGTGCGGTAGTATGTCGCAAGTGAGGTTTCATTGGATATAGAAGCGACGCATGTAAACAACTAGAACGTGGTTTTTTGACACGCTTTACTGATATTTCCGCTCACGACTCCTTTGGAAAGTCTCTCGAAAATCTTAAGTCTAGAAACGGACCTTAAGTTCACTAATCACATTGACAACAATTTGTTGGGTTTTTTTTCCATGCGGAATAAATCACTAGTGAAACTGACCCCCGACTCCTACAGGCCCTTTAATGTCCAGTTCTTGGAATTCCTTTTCGTTATAAGCAGGAATGGGAAAGTTTAGTGAAGAGCAACAATAGATAAGATACTAAATAGATGAAACATGAACCTTTTATGGATATAGCCGATCACGAGTTTCTGCTTCCGATAAAATGGTACGTATTGCATTCCATGAAAGTTTCATGGAAGTGTTTATGGTATGGTTACTGCGTCAGAGTGAGCTAAAGAATATATATATATATTTCCAGTATGCACATATTCCAACTTATTTTTTTTTTATTTTGATCGGATAATAAGTATTTTTTTTCCAAATGTTAATTTCTTTGAGCTGCAGGTTAGTGTAGGAGCTATATTTGATGTGTTGGACAACTGCACGTTCAGTTGAATGATGACGGGAATTGTATGATACAGTGAAACCTTCTCTAAAGACTACCTTATATAAAGACCAACTGCTTACAAAGGTCACATTTTACAGGTCCCCAGGTGCATACTTTCCATGCTATTATGCTACTCAATGCTGCATATAAGACCACCCGTGTATAAGGACCACATTTTTGGTCCCTATGGTGGTCTTTATATACAAGTTTCACTGCATACAAAGTTAGGTAGGTAGCGGTAATGTGCAGGTTTCTGTTGTTCAAAGGTAGTATAGGGTAATGAGAACAGTATATGAAATGAGGAGATGACCCTTTAATACAATTAACGGGGCTTTCTAGAAGCTGTAAAAAAGCAACTACAAAAATATCGGTAACCTATAAAATATATAGTTGTCTACTTTATGCCCTTAAATATAACTACATCACAAAATGTACAACAACAAACAACACTTTAAAACATAGACATGGGCAAATATTTGGGTGTAACATCTTTTCCCCTTCAATTATTAATGTAAAACAACGCCTAAGATGCGAGGTGATCACGTGTGTCCATATGAAACAGAGTAAAGGCTATTAAAATCCCCCTGAATGACGATATGATTATCATTTAGTAGGCTTTGGAAGACTCAGTCATTTTGCTCATATGATCCGCAGCCCAATTACACAGCCATTGCCAGATAATTCTTTTGGAGACTACTGATATGTGACCAATGGCTACTACCTTGACCTATTCACTTGAGGCTGACCACCTTGACATGGTCTAGACTCTAATGAACATTCCACTCCCCACCACCCGGGTCTTCATACCGACCTGTTGTACAGAGAATCAGCAGCAGTCCACACGATGTAACGGACCGTTGCAGGAAGCACCTAGCCATGTTTGCTGCTAAACGATAGATACACAGTCTTATTAAAATATTGAAATGTTACAGGGTTGCTGCAAAGGTATCCCCGATTACTTCAAATCCTTGAAGCCCACGTCGTTAGGGGTTTATTCCCAAAAAAAGCTTATTTCCTGTTTCAGAGAGACGTGCATGCATGTAAAATGACGTATCTGAACTCTGCATGAGGACGCAAGGGATGGTATGGGTAAAGTGACTGGCCGTGTGGTGGGGGTGGGGCGGGGAGGGGGGGCTATAAAGTCTAGAAGAAGTAAAGTCTTGTTAGAGCCAAGCCTCGAAATTACATCAAAGCATAGACACAGATGGGCGATGGAGCGAGGCGGTGTCTTGGGTCCACACTACCTGAATTTACCTGGCCGTGAAGGGGAGGGTCTTGGCTGGGCTCCGGGGCGTGTGTTTACAAGAGACACACCTACTTTAAACGCATGCGTACGGCAAGATGGAAATGTAAAAGTAACAGATATCCTAAAGACACATTGTTCAGCAGGTCACCAGTACCTATAAGGACATACTGGACAGGTATCATATGTAACGTGTATAAAAACTATTTTGCGCAAGATGTTCAGATTCAGTTTTTACATTTATACATGTTTACTTTAAGAAATTATAAGGAAGCTTTAAAAACATTACCTTCGTGGGATACATGTACATGTATAGAATAGAGCAGTAAAGCAACTTGAAAAGCCTACTGAATAGTACTGCTGCTGCTACTACTACCGCCGATGCTGCTACAAGTTGTTGCTGTTGTTGTTCTAGAACTGAAAAGTGACATTGGGTAAACAGTAAGAACAACTATTCGGTGACAGTCCCAGCGTCTCCTAACTGTGACAGAAGTCAGTGACACATATGTGTCACTATATCCACTAGCCAAGTCTTCACCTAATTGGCATTCTCCATAGAGGACAGACGAAGAGACGGACATCTTCTACTTTATGATTATATATGGCAAGATTTCGCTACCGGAGCTACATTTAAGGTGCGATACGGAATATTTAGTTGCACGTTATGCTTTCTTGGTGGCATTTCAGTCACGGAAGGAAGCCTATATTGACATCAGTCCCCGCTTGCCCCTACAGCATAATGCCCACCTGACAATGCTGTATGATTGACAAGCAAACAGTAAAAAGTGATTGGATACATGTTAGAATATTTTTGATACACGCCTTCAGATATTTAATTTCACTTCACATTTCCGCAGACAAGGACGGTCGCTAAATTTGCAACTGTTACTATTCACAGATGGCGTGTACAAGGTAGAAATCTTGATGTGTGTGTAGATTGTGTTTGCTTGAATACTGCACTGTGTTTTTTCTACAGGAGCCTAGATGTACATGATATATGATCCCTGCTTGATCTACCCTTAATATGTACATCTATTTCTTTTTTCTCGTCTTTTTGCTTTTTCGGTCCCTTCTTTGTCTTATCTGCCCTTCCGTGTCCTTGTGTTTGCTTTTCGTTCTTCCTTTCCTTTCGTTTTTTTTTTTTATTATTATTATTTTAATTTCCTTCTATCTATCCTTCTTAATACGTTTGTACAGTTCTTATTTCCTGTCTTTTTTATTTCAAACTTATAAATCGGTAATGTTAGAAACTGGTTACCTTCCTTCCTTCTTTCCATCATTCCTCCCTTACTCCCTTCCTTCGTCCCTTTTCCTTCCTTCATTCTTTGTAAAAATAATCATCATCGTCACTACAGGTAAATCAGTAATCTAGTCAGGTTAAACCTCTTTGGCTGACAACGAGTATAAACTGTGAAGACCCTTAATTCAAGAGGTTAACCACCTTCGCTTATGCCGTGAAAATGACACCCATACGTTCCATGAGTGCGACCAGCTGGAATAAGATGCCACGAAGAACCGTACTAATTAAACCTTCACAACTTGCGCCCCAATGAATAGAGAGTTGCGTGCACATTTTAAATATCATTTTTGTTGAAAAGAGCAAGGATAATGGTATATCGTTTATAACTCGAACCGTGTCCCCTGTTGACGATTTTTTATCGTGTTTTTTCGTTTGGTTTTATTTTTACATTTTCATTATATAAAAGGGCTATACATGTACTTGATTTTGAGTATTTTTATTAAAACTAATAGAAATAACAGGCTGTAGAGAGACCTTGATGCTGTGTTTAATTGATCAGATAAATATAGCCATGAAGTAGAGGTTTCCTCGACTCAGGGGCTGATTTTGAAAATATACACCTAAATTGACATGGAACGCTTGGAAATCAAAAGTCTGCCATACATGGTGTACACCTGACCTCGATTTATTTCTTAATTGAATTTATTTATTTTTGTCCACTTCGCCCTGTGGGCGACAGTTTCTAAGTAACTTAGTATGAGCCAATTTTCTAAACGGGCATCGTATGACTTTAAATTCACTTTGACATCTTGCAGGTCAAACGATCTGGCACACAGTGTACTCCTGTCCCCCAGGCTCCCCATTCTGTCGGTTTCGCTCTGTGGGAAGGCAGTTTACAAGATGCGAGCCTTCCGATTTTGAACAAGAACGGTGGAACATCGGAAAACTACACTCGTCAGCAAAATGGCCATGCTGTGTACACAGGCATTCCATTAAAATTTGCCATGAATCGGATAAGGGGCAATATTATTGGCTAAACTTGCATTTTCACCTTTTAACTGTACTGACAGTTTGCCCATATGTCAAGTGAAACATTGATTTATTTGGACTTGCCTGATATTGAACTTGATTGTTTGCAGTCATTCAATCAAAAATCCTTCTGTGGTGTAAGGGTTTGAAATGAGTGACCTCGAACTTGACCTGTCGAGGTTGCTCGAGATGAAATCTAATGGTACGGTTGGGCTCCACATATGTGACTTCCTATTAGTGAGAAATAGTAACCTATAGCCTAACTCGACTCCTTTCTCAGATATAAAGATTTGAAATATGAGTGACCTTGAACTTGAACTTTCAAGGCCACCGAAACTCATACCTGGCGGTGCAACTGGATTTTCCAGATATGACTTCCTGCTAGTGTTCAATATTCCCTGAATCTCCTCCTTTCTAAGAGATACTGGTTTGAAATATGAGTGACAATAACCTTGACTTTTCAGATGTGATGGTGCGGCTACATTTCCCATGTATGACTTCCCATTGGTGTTCGATAATAAGAAATGCCCTAATTCTACTCTTTCATGAGATGTAAAGGTTGAAAAGATGAGAGACATTGAAAGATCACCTACTCTCAAATCTAACGACACGTTTGGATCCCTGGTACACTACCGGACAAAATGGCTGTCACGTATACATGTACTTAGATGTAGAATTTTGGAATAAAATGTCTGTCATAATTCAGTACTTGTCTGATTGTCTATTTAAACAGCTTAATGCTAACTAAAGATTCACCACAAACATTGCTTTAAATGCTGTGCTATTCAAATGAATTGTCACCAAGAGAGCTGTAAGGAAATGCAAAAAAAAAATACCAATTGTGTATGTGTGACGACCAGTTTGGCATTAGTCTATATTATTTCCTATTAATGTTTACATATGGCATACCTTAACTTACTTACGAGACTTGACCTCTAAGGGTCACTCAATGTCAATGGCACACTTGTCCCCCTTATACATGATATCCTATTAGCGTTTAACAGTAACATTGGCTAAACTCGGTCAGATACAAGATACAAATCTTCAAATGGGAAGTCACATTGACTGTGACGTTTTGAGGTCACACAAGGTCAAATCTAATGTTGCGATTGATCTCATCGTATTTGACTTTCTATTATTTTTTAAAAGAGTGACATATAAACCAGCTTAGCTCATACATCTCACATCTCAAAAATTTCAAAAATAAACAAAACTTATTTTCTGACGACCATTGAGTTAAAATTTAGGAGAGGTTTGAAATCATCTTGATGGAAGCGACTCGTATGAGTAACCATTTGAAATATTTGATCTCATTCACCGTGGGCATCAGTAAACATCTAGCTTCTTGTGCAATACCATTCAACAGCCTGGGGGTTATGTTTATGATGGTAATGCACTACAGTTTCATGGCTTTGATTTTAAGCTTAACTGATCCCTAAATTGTCTTGATATGTGTAGGGTACAAAGCTCTGTAAGTATAGTGCAAGCATACCTACAATTGCAAAGACCATATTGTCATCAATTTAATTGCTCTAAACAAGCGATTTCAGAGTTATAGGCTGATAATTGTGAAACAAGGGCATTGAACACTTATTAATGGCCAATGTTTGCAGATAGATCTCGGGTCCAGGTCTGTGGTTCACCTCGTGGCGACCTAATATACTAATACTGCCAGTCCACCCTTAGTGCTCTTGACAACGTAATTGTCTCGGATTAGTGGAACATTTACTTTCAACACCTGCTGAATACTGATGGATGGAAAAAATAGAATACATGTGAGACCTTGTTAATGACCGAAGTAATGACTTAGAGCGTACAGGGCATTTGTGTTACGGCTTTAGAGAAGGTGATATCCTTGGTTTGCCGTAAGACGAACTAATATAATTACCAGGGGCCCCAACCAAATTTTTGTCCATTTTTCTCTATGAAAAGGCCATTCCCAAGATGCAAGAAAGTTGCTGAAATCAGAAATGCACCAAATAACCCCACAGTACACTGACAATGAACATGTGACTGTCACATGTACCCTTCATATACTATATACTACTTCCCGGAGCACAATCTTTGTCCATTTCGATCTAGGGCCATGTAGCCGTTTCTGTGGATAGGTTGTCGAAAATCGCAAATGCACTGCTTTGTGTAAAAAAATGATTGCAGAATACCTGTGTGCTAGTCCAAGAAAGCTAGCTCCACTGGTCCCATACCATCTGCCTTTATAACTGGACAGCATCAGCAGCCGTGGTGGCTTAGTTTCTTGGACTTTATCTGTGTACATAATGTACACAGATTAGTCCAAGAAACTTAAAGCCACCGTGAACGCGGCTGCTGATGCTGCGACATCATGAAATATACTTAATATACACCCCAAAGCCCAAAATGTGGTCTTTTTCGCTCCATGTACAGTCATCAATTTTCAGGTATTTCACATTTTAGCTCTGCTTGACTATGTCAGCAGAGCTCATGAAATCGAAATTCGTCCATAGCCCATTCGTCGTCCGTCTGTGGCATCAATCATCTCTGAACTTAGTGCATAGATTTCTTTCACATTTTGGTTCTTGCTTTCTCTGGGCCATATTGCCTAGACGTTTTTTGAATTTAAAACAAGAAGCCCAGGGGCTTGGCGTTCTGCTTGACAAGATGGAAGACAATGGCCACATAAAACTAGATAACATAGAGATCTAGATGTATCTTTCACTCTTAAGATCTGCCTTTTCGAAGCACAAGGTTTTTGAAAATCGGAAATACACCAAATGACCCCCAGAATTACCTGAAACATTTAATTTCACAAGTATCCTGTATACACGGAATACTCATCCCCGAGGCCCAAATTTCCTCCATTTCGCTCTACGGCCAGCCATTTTCAAGGTACAACATTGTCGAAAATCGGAAATGCACCCAATGACCCCAGAATGACCTTATTAAGCACTGAACTGTCGAAAGTACCCTTTATATACTGAATACTCACCCCCAAGGCCCAAATTTCACTCAGTTTGGCTCAACGACCTGCTGTTTTTGAGATACAAGGTTGTAGAAAATCGGAAATGCACTGAATGACCCCAGAATGACCTTAAACACTTAACTGGCAAAAGTACCCAGTATACACTGAATACAAATCCTCAAGGCCCAAATTTCATTCCATTTCACTCTACAACCAGCCGTTCGCGATACAAGATTCTTGCAAATCTGAAATGCACTGAACGACCCCAAAATGACCTTAACCACTTAAGCATCAAAAGTGCCCTGCATAAACTCAATACTCACCCCCGAGGCCCAAATTTCACTGAGTTTCACTCTACAGCCAGCGTTTATCCGTTTCACTCTACGACCAGCTGTTTTCAAGATACAAGGTTGGCAAAAATCGGAAATGCACCAAATAACCCCAGAATGACTTTAAGCACTTAAGGAGGCTGAAACTCAACTAATCTGTATCAAAATTCAAAAGTAATTAACCTAAGATTAATTTAAGGAGGTTGGACACACTTTCGTTGTAATGGTTTGTATTTTACCCATTTTTAACAGTTTATGGCATCATTTTGGGATTGTTATTTTTGATGCCTAGCGACACAACA
>JAAUYG010199980.1_pt1 | contig 10569 bp, 4 predicted proteins | sample 7278091 | NCBI WGS metagenome assembly JAAUYG01 (sample SAMN14350201, study PRJNA611818) | marine sediment metagenome | isolation source: surface marine sediment (0.6m) | place: French Polynesia: Moorea | collected 2018-08
AGCTGACAGAGGAAGTAAGCCTACGGAGGACTTCCGGATCAGCCAGCGCCTTACCATCAGCCGTGGACAGCTTGCCTATGCCTGGCGAGATAGAATGTTTTTTCACATAATGTACAGATTTATATATCCAGACAGATAATGTGGACAAACTAAGCGGCTGTCATTGAGATAGCCATACGATTACCTAACACGGATGTCAGAAGCCTCAAAAAGAAACATGCAATTTATTGTAACTGAAAGAAAAGAGTTAAATCGGTCTGCCAACAAGTACAAAAGGAATTCCCTAAAAAGGTTTTTACAGTGAAAATAATTGAAAATCTTTCTCTTCTCAATCTGTTGGGGTATGCAGACACAAGCTGCCAGCAGTAATTGTTATAGATTGATTTTTTTACAGCCTTTGATCAAATTTTTTTTTTTTTATTTCAAATCGAGTTGGAAATTGCATGCAACACAAAACCCAATTGTTGCCAAAAGGGAAAACTTAAAAGCATTTTGGTATCAGTTCATATTTCTTTTATTTCAGAGTCAGGAATTATTATTTGTCCAGTCTGGTTTTTGACAAAATAGGAATTTTTCCCCCTTCATACAGTTGGCTTGTCTTAATCTTCATTCTCCAGCCACTTGAATGCCCAAGGTTTAGATTACACCTGATTCTTCACTAACAACAATTTCTCGTTCAAAATCCAGAAGAATGATAATCACAGAATTCCGACCAAAGTAGATTTGTCTGAACTTGGCATTGAGCAAGTTATTGTAAAATCTGCTTTTTGTGACCCTGTCACCAAAATTTTAGTCTTTTTTGGTACAGCAGACATAACATGTTTACAATTTGTGGTACAATGTAGCAATAGCATGTAGCCTACTAGTAGCTCAATTATTAGATATGGTCATTGAGGCCATATTTAGACAGTATGCTCAGTGTTATTAGGAGGAAGTAAACCTGAACAGAATGAAGATGCTGATTTCGTTTTTATGTTAATAATAATTTAATTAAATGGAGAGTCCTTCAGTTGTTATAACGTAGCAAGATCAAGTTATAACTGACATGACTGATGTCAGTTTCTCCATGGGAACTGCTACGAGCGCATCACAGCCCGTAGCAGTACTAGCAGTTTCCGTGCGTAAACTGCCATTAGTTAAAACTTGATCGAGCATAGTCTGGTACTGACTGGGACATCTGACAAAGCAAATGTAAACTACAGGGAGAAAAGGGTGAACAAAAGTGTGGGGGAGGGGGGGGATTGGCAATTGAAAAAAATCCATAGAAATTTTTTTTGCAAATTTCCGCAAGGGTAAAAGGGTGTTGGTCTGTTGGAATATTTGAGAAAAAAAAATATTGTATTATGGAAATCGAAATTGTTTTTCCACAATACAATGTGATGTACTGGCTTACATCATTTGTTTTACAGCAGAATACTATAATATACGCAGTATTTCCTGTGACACCGTAAACACAATACATGCTGCAATTGTCTTGATTGTGATGGGGATCATGGCATGGGGTTATACCTCTTCCTGCACCTTGATTTTAACTTTGTTTCTTCCATGTCTTTGGTTTAGCTAAAGTAAAGTTAGTAAACACTTGAGAACTGAAAAGTAGCCCTGGGCAAGACGTTGGCGCAAACATCTCCTGCTAAACAGACAGGAACAGCAGCTTTGGTTTCTTTACATTCATTAAGCTCTGTGACAAGCATGAGTATGATCACGAATGATACTATTTTCTACTCGGCTACCAGTATTTCAAGGCCCTAGTGGTTGCTTCATTAGCAAAGATTTTATTTCCTACACAGTTTCTATCCTATCTCGGTGCTTTTAGTACTTTTTACAAAGCAAGTACCTACATACATGGCCAAGACTGGGAACATCATTTATTCATTTACGAGGCAGCATCATTCTAATCATTAGCAAATGGAGTTGCCTTGTAAATGAATAAATGATGTTCCCAGTCCTGGCTTGGCCATCTACATGTATACAGGTTTTCGCTTCTTTCGGGTACCTTCGAAAAATTTTCCCCACTAAGGGGTTTAAAATACTCGCCATTTCATTTGCTGATAAAATACAACTTCCAATCCAAGTGCCAACAGAAACACTTACTAGTATGATCAACCCCACAACAAGTTCGAGTAAATAAGTGTATATGTATTATACATGTTATGTATATTTTGTATATATTATATATAATGATCTCCATGCCCACACACAATTTCAGCAGAAGTTGCATGAAGGGAAACAGTTTACAATGACTCCAATGACAAACCAGAAAATACTGTACTTAAAATTGCATAAAAATTAACTTCAAGGAAATTTTCAAGTAAAACATACATCACCAATTGGCAAATTATGACAACAGACAACTGAATCTGTTTGTATTCCGTGTTAATCAGAGATGAAGGAATTTTAAGGTTTGAGGTTCTATGCCTGTAAATACTTTTCTGCATGGAGTATACAAAATAGGTACACACGGTATATAGTGCAACTCTGTAGGCATATTTCTTGTATAAAGAGTTCATCATAATCATCATGATGGTTTGAGTTTCTTGCACAGAACTTACCGGCTGCCTCCAGCAGTGCCTCGAGACGAGCCTGGACCTCTGGATCGACACTCTGAACCTCACCACCTCCTTCCACTGAGCCTTGCTGGCCATTTCCATGACAACATCCACCAGCGGCTTCGAGCAGAGCTTCCAATCGAGCCTGGGTCTCGGGGTCAACTGTTCGGACTTCTGATCCCTCAACAGTCTCCTGGGATTCAATGTTCCACTATAATGACTCTTGTGCAAAAAGTTTGGTGACAAGTCCGTGCTGTATATTACTATCAATAATTCACTGATGTATACATGGCTTCATCATTTTCGCAACCACTTATGTAGTGTTTAGTATGTATGCTGCGCATCTTCATCATGTTTCATCTCACATTCTGCAGAACTCTTTCAACAATAAATCCATGTTTTATTCAAACTCATTACATATCACTTGTGAAGTACTAGTATGCTTATGCTAGAGCTGAAATCAGGTCCTATATATTGTATATACATGTATACATATTAACATGTATATCTACTAGATTTTAATTACTAACTCTTCTTTGACAACAATGACCTAATTGAGAATCTGATTGTTACAGAATTTTGAGCTAAGATTCTTCTCTGGGACAATAATCAGTGATTTGGTAGAACTCCATTGCTGCCAACTGAACACTTCTATTACCATGATTACACATAAAAGGTAAAATAGATGAACTTGGTCCTGTCAAACTCAGTATTTAATATTTTAATTACTACTAAGTCCTTTCCAAATTCTGCAAGATTAATGTCACGACACGGCAATGCGTATTAAGATGTACTGTACAGTATTCACTAACCACTGGTAATACATTAATGCAATCACTGGAAACATTCGAGTTAACACACATTTGTTCGTCATTCATCATGACCCAGTTTCCTTCCAATTTGGAATGTCGCTCACAATCAAGTGTTGAAACAATTACAAAACATTCAGACTTTTGTTACAGCAATACAAACCATTCTCGATATTAAAAATTTAATATTTTAATTTTTAAATTTAATTTTAAGCCACGACGAATTTCTTTGTGTCAATATATCAAAAATTTAACGGTTTTCAAATTCTCCACATTTTAATAAAAATAAAACAAAAGTACTTATTTAGTTATAATTTACAGTTTATATTCACTCAACACGATGAACAGAGAGAAATGAACCGTTGAACTTGAAGAATTGAAGCATTTCTGAATGATATTGCGTGCACCGAAATGACAAAGCCAAGGCCAATGGGGGCCATTGTCGGGGATCAAAGTCAATCGCGTGTCAAACATTCCTGACCTAACATTGCCATTATCTCTTTACAATTGGTTGAAACTAACCTCTGAAACTTCATCCTCGCTTGGAGAACCCTCTGGAGTGAAGCTCTGAGATATCTTTTTGGGGGCGGTCGCCATCACAGACTTTTCGTCGGATTTTTCACTTGACTGGGAGACAGATGGCTTTTTCGTTTGCTTTACGATGTCCTTCACATTCTTTTTGTCTTGTTTTTGCGTACTCATTGTTTTATCCTACATTAGACATCTACACTACAACAGATTCCAGTATGTTTTTCATGAATTACAAATTTTTCATGTCATTTGATTCATGCCACTTTTGCCACCTTGACCGCCATTACAAAAAGTTCCCTGCGGATGCCCGGATGTCCTCGTCTGCGCATGATCAATAAGAAATAGGTACCGATAATCTTACTCTATAAGCCTCAAAAATTGCCAATGTGCATTAACCAAATATTCTGAACACTGTTTAAGTGGATACAGAATTTTCAGCTTAGCAATATTTAAATATATACTTACAGACTTTCAGTTTAACAATATTTAAAGCTAGTTTTATATTGAAACATATTACATTGTTTTCAAATGAAAATACTTACCCATACAAGTTAAAATACCTAATTTAATATTTCAATCAAATTCAGGCTTTTCAATTTTTAAACGCTTTATATACTTCGGTTTGTTTGTATTATCGTTACTTTGATAGCTTGTTTTTCTTTCTTTCTATCCTACTTTATTTATTTATTTATTTATTTATTTATTTATTTGTTTTATATATAAATTTAAACATTTACTTATTTATCTATTTGTTGTTATTGCTTGTGTGTTCAGTTTTCATTCCTTCATTCATTCATTTTTTATTTATTTATTTTTGTTTCTTTGGTTCTTTGTTGGTTTGTTTTTATGATTTTGGGGGTGATTTTTCGCAAAAATGAAGTTGATTGGTTAAATAGTTTTTGAGATATATCTTGTTAATAGACACACACACAGACACACATCAGCATCGCAATAACCCTGCCCAGCAGAACTGGCGAGGTTTAATAAAAAAAAGGTTTAATAAAGAAGAAAAAAATTGTAAAAACTTCAAAACTTCACAAGTCTGTTAATAACTTTTATTTGGTAGAGAACTAAGATTATGTAAGTCACAGTTAACAAGATTAGATCTTCTGTCTGAACCACTGCATGTATCACATGTGCTCAGTCACCTTGGATATGATCTAATCATAGTATACAGTTATTATAGAGCCTACCACATTACCTCTCAGAAGCACTTTGCACTTGAGGAAATGCTCAATTGTCTTAGTATACAGCCAAAAATGTTGCAAATGCATTAGATGCTAGTCATTGTGATAGCAAACTTAAGGTCTAATTCCATTTCACACATATTTAAGGCACTTCAGCTACAGTAACGGTTATCACAAGGCATAATGTCACATGCATAAATTACTACAGCGTCAATGCTAACATGAACTCATAGTGAAAGTTACTTGAGATTTTAGAATGTGGTGCACCTTTGGCCATGGTTGACCTTGAAAGGTCAATGTCCTGCAGCATTTACCCAGGTAAGTTTTTATACACAAGTGGGTAGAATTAAAGGGTTAACTTACTGGCAAAGAGTAAGGAAGTACATGATACGACATTTCAACTACCGGGGTATTATGTTTAGCCTTCCATGATCAATCTTCTAGTTTAAACTGTTTTGACAGTAAACATGGCCCTAGCAAACCTTAAATCAGCTTTATTACCATGAGAAGATGTTTGGGTACTTTAAAGGGAATCTCCATGACCCAACACAGCTTAAATTTGCAAAATAAGTGATCTTTGCATGCTTTGGCATTGCAGCGGCTTGCTTGCATCAGTTGCCTGACCTTGTAAGTTCAATATTATTAATGATACAGATGAATGTGAAGCTGCATTAGGTTCCATAATGTCTGGCCAAAGACCAGCAGTAACATCTGTATATGGTTGGCTATACTTTTAGTTTTTGCTATTTATAAAGGATATTTCAGCTGTTTTGTAAAGACTTGTTTCAAGAGTCGGAGTAGGAATCTTTAGGACTGTTCAGGGTAACCAAATTGCTTGCCTGAATCCATCCTTTACTGCATACACTAACTAGAGTACCTAACGTCAAGGTCAGCTCATTACTCACAAACAGACGAAGTCAAAACGTTGGTAGCAGTTACTGTGAAAGCTATGGAAACAGTGGCAAGATTTTTGCAAGTAGCATTTCGATTTTTTGGACTTCAGTCTCTCGTGTCAGCGCTAGCACTGTCACTAGCCTGTTAGGCTTGCAGAAGCTGCCTGAATTTTAGGTCCCTGGGCCTCTCACTAAGAGGTGAAATCAGGGAAAGACAGCTGTGAGCAGAAACGGAAAATTTCCTTAAGCAATTTTCTTCCTTATCAACTGGACCACGGCCAGGTAATGTAGTGGTTGAGTGTTCGCCTGGCATGCAGGAGGTTGGTGGTTCGATCCTCGGCCACGTCAAACAAACGACGTTAAAATTTGAGGTTCTGCTACTCTGCTTAGCGCTCAGCATAAAAGAGTTAGAAACCGACTGACCGGCTCAGTCAGGATAATGGTCTGGGTTGGGACATCACTGCATACACGTGGCGTGGTGTTTCAGTGGGCTAGCACTATACAGACTGGCAACGGGTCGGACTAGCACAAGACAGGTTCAGTACATATACACCATATACACACACGACTTTGTTCATAGACCAAACCATTGGGCTTGGTAAACCTTGTTCCAGTCACGATAAGACTGCAAAAATTGTCAACTACGACTTGAAACACTGATCACTCACTCACTCACTCCTTATCAACTGAGACAATCTCAGGGAATTTTTAAACATGGCAAGGTGTTGTAGCAATACTGTCGGCACTATCAAACACAGGTGTAGATGATTAAAATGTGTGTAAGTTATATATGGAAAACAGATGTATATGGCTGCACTTTTACCATAACAATACGGATATAGAAAGTCCACTATATCATGCACATACTTTGTAAATTAGAGGCTTTATTTTCCACAGATCCATAAATGTAATGCAAACATTTTGACATGAAACATTAATTCACAGAGGCACACACAGAGATACACATGTGATACGATTCATTTTTGAGAGTCAATACATGTAGTACATTACAAATAACATTGCTGCAATGAAACGTTTAAAATAAAATAAGCTGAAGCTACTCCTACACACATACTGACTGGCAAGCAAACAAATCTATCATCCCATCGAAGTCACTAGTCAATCTAGTCCATCAGGTTTCGGGTAGTTGGTCAGATAATAAATACATATAAATACAAGTTAAAATAGTTGCACAAGGACAAAGGTTCAGAATCGCTAACACACCTACACATCATAGACCTGACTGGGCATCAGGCAGGTAACACTATGTTTCACAGGTAACATCATTGATCTAAACATTCTGTACGGATTTCCTTTCCCATAGTCAACGCATAATAAGCTACGTTCGAAGGATGTTTTGTTTTTCATGTTTGAAAGAACAAGGTTAATTATTTCTTTCCGAAGGTTTCTTAAATTTCATGTTCAAATAGTCAAAGATGTCTTCCTCAGATGACACTGGCAGTGGTTCCCCCGGGACACCTGGAAATATCAACGGCATACCTGTCATAGGCTTCACACTTCACATAGTCTAAACTGCTGTGAACATCTCATATAATAAAGCAAATGAATGTGTCTGAATGCGAGTCTGACAGATGAATTTGGCTTTGCAGGTAAATAAGATTGGCTAAAAGTTTGAAACAGTAGCTGTAATCATTAGGGATCTCTCCAGATAGCCTTTAAATAGGTCCCAGACCACTATTACTAGGTGTCATGTCACTATTAATAGGTGTCAGGTCACTATTACTAGGTGTCTGGTTACTATTACTAGGTGTCATGCCACTATTACTAGATCCCAGATCACTTTTACTAGGTGTCAACTCACTATTACTAGATGTCAGGTCACTATTACTAGGTGTCACGCCATTATTACTAGGTGTCAGGTCACTATTACTAGGTCCGAGTCACTTTTACTAGGTACCAGGTCACTATTACTAGGTCCAAGTCACTTTTACTAGGTGCCAGGTCACTATTACTAGATGTCAGGTCATTATTACAAGCTGTTAGGTCACTATTACTAGGTGTCAGGTCACTATTACTAGGTGTCAGGTCTCTAATACTGGGTACCAGGTCACTATTACTAGGTGTCAGATCATGTTTTAAGCCCTCCTTTTACCCACAGTTTAACTCCCACCCTCAACCTCCTGTCAACTTACCAGTGCTGCCCACAGGCCGGATACAATATTCATTCAGCGTGAAGCCGATCTCCTGGGCGTGTCCTCGCATGTTCTTGTTGAACATGTCACTGCCAGTGAAGTAGAGCAGGGCGCAGTAGAACTGGTCATGTGGAATCAGCCGGATATCCAGTCTGCGGAACGCGTGTTCTGATCCGTCCTTCTCTGCCGGTAGCCGGCAGACACCCTGGGGAGGTAGAGTACAATGTTAGTGGTAGAAGGTCACAGAGTTTGAACACATGGGCATGGGAATGTTAACCAAAACCAATATATTCAAAATAAAGTGTTGTTTAAAGCCCCTATTCCCAAGGGAAGGACTAAAATGTGATGTGACCTAAATTCAAGTCTATCCAACAGATGTGTTTTTCACAAATGTAAAACATGTAATAATGGCACTTCAAGCTCAAAGTGTTTTGACAAAAGTGAATGTGAAGATTCTAAAACTTAAGAACTAGAAAATATTGTATTTAACTGTACACCAAAGCTAAATTTCCATCCCCGAAGTCGAGTGTTCGCATTTTTTTTTTCGTAATAAATGTGCTCAGAATCATCACCTTATGCTACATCTATTTATTGTTTAGCCTATATTTCTGAACCTTGGTAGCTAAAAGCAATACTGGAATTTTGCAACATGTAGCTTACCATATAGTTGGAATATTTGGACATGTAGCTTACCATATATTTGGAATCCCCATGGGAAAGCGTATCAGTGATGAAGTTTATGGCTTCCAGTTTCTTTACGACTGCCTTCAGTAACTCAGGCTGGAAACAAATGTTTACAAACATGAACAAATAGGAGACAGATCTGTATAAATGCTACATCGTCAACAACATTGCCACTAAACTGGGACAGGTATTGGTTTACAAGTCTGTGAATGCAGACAGTCAACATACTCAGACTTGTCAATCTGGTGTATGGGGCATGCAGGGACAACAAACTGACAATTATCACACTTGCTTAAGACCAAAGCTGTGGAAAGTTAAAATGTGATGGATATTGACACATACAGTTATCACATCATTACACTGGGTAGACATGTAGATGCAATATAATACTACAGTGTATGATACACATCAGAAATATGCATAAATTTGTATCCCTGTACAAACATATTGTCCCTCAAACTGCACAAAATTCCACAGGCACAATAATTATTGTGATAGTCAGATAGCTCGTTCCCGACCTTTTTCTTGTCCTCGGCTGTGAAGTCTGGGTGTGTGAGAAGAACGTCCATATCACCACTGCTCTCGGCTCCTAGATCAACCATACATACATGTACATATATGTACATACAATGTCAATACTGCATAAAAACAGTAGCAATGCAAGAAATATCAGTTTCCTTTACTCAATGGATTTGGTGACGTCTACTTCATACAGTAAAGAAAGCATGCACACATAAGTTAGTGTGTGAAACACAGGGCACTCAATGTAGACATTTTAGTACTGAATGTAGACATCTGAAGCTAAGTGAATAGTAGAGTTTAGTCTTTTTGGCCATTTCACATTCCGCCAAGACTGAAAGCCAACAAATCTTTGCTTAGATATATCATAATAGGTCAAAGCTTCTATGAAATAACTTCTGGTCGATATCAAATGTCTGTCATCTTGAGAGAAGCAGATTTGACTTTAAAACTTTTAATTTAAGACACTGTGCCCTGATATTGCATGTCACTGCCCATTACCGGTATGTCCGTTCAGAGTTTCGGTACCATACCCACCTCTACGGAAACTGCCGCAGACTTTGGCCTCGTACTCGCTGTCCACAGATCTGATGGTGGAGCAGCATAGCTCCTGGGGAGACAACACACATGGACATGACAATGCAAATATTAGGACTGCAGTCATAGGAACACCCTGGGGAGACCACACACACAGTAAACTCAGTAATACAGTAGTACCCCTCTAATAAGGCCACCCTATTTGCCAAGAAAATGCCACATTAGAGAGGTGACCTTTGGCAAGAGGGAGAAGAGGGGGAAATTCCTGGCCACATTAGGGAGGTTTGCCTCTCTTGAGAGTGGCCACTAAGAGAGGGACCACTGCATACACCAGAAACATGACTCTATGTGTAAAACTAGAGTCACAGGAAGACTTACTTAATAACTGTAAATCCTGTAGGGACACGTCACAGTGGTATAGTTGCACAAAAGATGTACAGTGGAACCCCGGAATTAAAACCATCTGCCGTCTGGGCCAAAGTGGTCTTAATTCTGGGGTGGTCTCAATTCTGAGTCACATCAGTCACTGGGACTTTGGTTACAATTCGGAGTATATCCTTTCTAAGTGCATATTCTAAATATATTTACCATAGTTTAGGACAAAGAACTACAAGGGAAAACAGTCCCAATATATACAAGTTATTTATTATGAAAAGTAAAATTAAACTTATCAATACATGTACATAAGTACGTGTAATGTGAAAAAT
>JAAUYG010189716.1_pt1 | contig 10568 bp, 7 predicted proteins | sample 7278091 | NCBI WGS metagenome assembly JAAUYG01 (sample SAMN14350201, study PRJNA611818) | marine sediment metagenome | isolation source: surface marine sediment (0.6m) | place: French Polynesia: Moorea | collected 2018-08
CCGGAACAGTGAGTCTCGGTCTCAGATAAGTTTTCACGCAATGACACCAGAGTACAAAAACTTCTTCAAAGAAGTTGCGAAATGCTTTGCAGTTTCTTCACCCGTATCTCTTTGACTCTTTTGAACAGCGATTGGTTACCGTTCCACAGAATCCTGAGAGAATCTTTCCCGCTTTTGACAGCAGCTCATCGTCAGAGGATCCATGTTCTGATGAGTCCAACCTTTGGAAATGTGATAAACAAGTTCCAAGACCAGATAGAGAAGAAACTGTAGCATCTTTTGTGTATCACATAACAAGTTCTCAGGAAATTTCTCACAGTGCTTGTGCAAACAGAATTCTTTGATTATCCTGGGAAAGTGTCTGTTCTCCTTTGCGCGAGTGTGTTGGAAGCCCCTGTTCAATAGAACGGCATTTCATGCAGACTCGCTGGTTGAAGATGTCTCAGGCATGTAGACGGGTGTCTCTTCCGTTACATCTTAATCGGCAATAAAGCTTTTTGTAGCGATGTTGAAGAAATTTCAAGGAACAAAGTGGTGAAGCAACTACAGATAGACATGAGATCAGGTCATTGTGTAGACGTATCGATAGTTTTATAATTTAATACGGTGAGCACACAAAGTCCACACGCAATCTGGCACCACGGCTATCGATGCCTTTGTTCAGTAGCCTTCTCTTCGCAAATATCCCGTTTTCATAATTCATGACCAGCTAAAATAACTGCCTAGCCACGCTAGACATTAATGCAGGAATAGCGTGCACTTACAGTGTTTGTATTTGCAGAAATTTAGCATAAACTGGTGGTGTTGTGCCTTTCCAAGCTTTGCTGTTTAGCTGAACACTCGATTACAGTCCTTTATTGCTCAGATAGGTGAGTTTGGAATGAAAATCGCCTCGCCATTGATACAGCTCTGAATGCGAAAAAATGCTTGTCAAAATGCAGTGTCAATTGGTGGACCAATGAAGAATCATTGGGGCCCTGGAATTATGAAATGAACACACACACCCACACACTGGTGTGCTCGTGATTCTGTTCACTTGGAACCTCTGGCGGATTATTCCTACTGTGTCCATTCTTAATGCTTTGAGCACTTATTAAGCTTGCCCATGCTCTGGTCAAGGAACAGTTTGTGATCTGAACTGCACAAGAGCCAAATAATCCACTCATGCCTTTTCCCCTTTTGAAAAGACCAAAGGTTGCCCGTTGAAACAAGCGTTGCGTGTGAATCACCCTTGGTGGCCACTTCCTTTGGTCGTAAATTTCATTTGGCACTTGGGTTTGTCCATTGGCACCCAAACTGCGAGGTGAGACCAGTGTACAGGCACACGGTCCTTCATCAGAGCAGCAACCTGACAGTGCTCCAACTCCTTTTTGCGGAGCGATTCCGATTGGCCTCGTGAGGGTGAAAACAGACACATCTGAGGTGCCAATTTAGACAGGTTTATTGGTGACTTTCTTGGCGGCCGCGAAACTGCGATGCTAACCTACAAAGGAAGTTGTCTGTAGTTGCGGCCAAGAGGAAATAAGTTCCAGTGCCAAATGCAATGTTCTGGTTTGGCTGCGATGAAGAGATGTGGTGGAGGCTTTGCTGAATCAATGTCTTGGCACAATTTTTCATCTCGTCAGAGAAGCAAACGTTTCTCGGTTTTCCTAATTTGTGTGTTTTTGATTCGTGTTTGTGAATTGATTTGCGAACTGTTCATCCTTTGAACTTCAGAATTTGGTCAAATCATGTTTTTGAACCCAGAAGTTTTCCAATGATTCCATCATATGGAGGCAAAATCGAGGTTCCGGCATGCCTTGTTTGATACTTCGCGCCGTTCTCTCGAGATAAAAGAATCAGCAAATGAACGTAGCAATGAGTAGCTGTGTACAAAAAAGAAAAGCGTACAGTACCTTGCGTGATAGGCAGGTCGACGTGTTCCAGTTTATTGATGCATGAATGAAACCATGTTTAATATTCATACAGGTGAAAGTTTTCTTTGTTGTTTTGTTGTGGATTTTTGTGTGTAAGGAATCAAAAAAGTTGTGTTGTTGACGTTGGGAAATCACCTGCTCAGGTTTTTTTTGTCCTAAAGAAAAAGAAAAGTGCAGTTTTCGTTTCCAAGTGTGAAAATCCTTTTGCCTTCTGCCTAAATTGAGGTGAATTTGAGGTTATTATTGGAAATCAGTTGAATAAGTAATTGGCACCGAGCTGAAGTGGTATTGGCAAGTGCCATTCTGTTGGAGGCTGCCCACCATGGTTTACTATTGGCATGTCCTGCAATGAAATTCAGTGCCAAAGTCACATGTAACTTGTCTTCTCGCCGCTCACTGCCTTCTGGATGTCTCACTGATTGGCCTATCAGTCAATTGCTGACACTCGAGGAAAACCCCAATAGTCTTCTTCCCAATTCTTTTTTTCTCATGTCCTAAAGTGACTGAAGTCATTTGTTTTGTGCGGAAAGATTTGTGGAAAGCTGCCTTGAGCGAAGTGACATTTATCTCCGAAATAACAAAAGGTAAAGTATGCGGCCCACTGGTAGGAATTGCATACACTGCCACAGGTAGTGAATCAAGAAATGCACAGTGAAATAAGCTTTGCAAGAACAATGCGTAAACTCTCAACAAGTATTTTGAGACATTGCTCAAAAACTTGTCTTTGTCAGTGACTCGGTGCAAAAATGGTGTGTGGTCAGTGCAGTTTTCCAGAAAAGAACTTTGAGTTCAGAGAAGTCGGAGTTTCTGCATGATAGTTGGTGGTCCGCGATTTCTGGTTTCACCATTTGCTTGTTGGTTGGTGCTTGGCTTTTAGATTTGGCCACATCCCGTGTCTTGTTTTTCTCAAATTGCGAGGAATTCTCAGCACATTGTTCAGAACAATACACAGGAGAAAAGGTTTGTGCAGATCAAGCTTCATGGATGCGAAGTGCGCTGTCGTTTTGAGAAGGCAGCTCACATGCAACGCAGTGGGAATTTTGCCACTGGCCAAGTAGCAATGGAGCTGATTCGGGGCCTCGTCAAGTTGCAGGCCTGGAAACAGGTTGTTTTGACAAAAGGAATCAGTTATCAGGAGAGCGGAACATTCCCGGGCTGATTGTTGTACACAACGCCAGTGATTCTGCCATGCACGGCCGCCTGTCAGCTGTCTATAAACACACGATACAGGAACAACAACCGAACTGCGCACTAATCCAGTTTTTTTGCCACCATCCTGTCTTCACGCGTCCTTGGTACAGACATGGTGACCCTTTGCAGCTGTAGAATACTAACTTTACGGGTCTTAAAAAGGAAGCTGTTGGACAAAGTCTGGCACATGTCTGAAGGCCACAATGGTCGCTTTGAACGGGACGTTTTTTGCAGCAGAAACACTTCATCAGCACCGATAGTATTCTGGGCGAACTGTCACCCGACCGGAGGTGAAGTTGCGGTCTTGTTGTTGCGGGTGACTTAAGTTGCAGAAATGAATCTGCAACGATCAAAAAGGACGCGTACATGGGACTGCAAAGGCACAGAACAAGATGTAAAAACTTAGCTATTTGTTCTACAACCACATCGTGCTTTATTATTACCGACAAAGATGCACGTGGTTTCCGTCTTGTGAAACTGAATGAAGCCGTTTCGCGCCGCAGCCACCAAAAGATCGCGATTTTGTTGCGGCACTTCAAGTGGCAGGTGCGCGGAGTTTATTACAGCTGAAGGCACCCAATTTTGATTTCTCAGTTGAACTCGAAAGGAGCTCTTGTGATCTTGTGCTCCACATGATTTATATTTGATATTGGGTTCCAAAGACAGATTTGACGCAACACCATCAAGATCTGGACACTGTGCACGTCCGCGTGACCATCTGGTTGTTCTGACGCCAACAATTGTGCGTCCAGGGTGAGGAATGATGGAAGCTCCCCTGCTTTAGCCCCTTGTTAAAACTTAAAAGAAGACAAACCCAAAAAAGTGCCAATTCAGTTGAAGAGTTCACTCAAAAGGCTTTTTTCCGGGGTGGTTCAACACGAAGATAATTTGCAAACATACGGATGCTTAAGTTCTTTTTGTCGAGGAGCTCTTTGGGAAAATACACGGACATTTATGAGTTAGAGGCACCTGTGTAATACCCAACCCTAATGGGCTCTCCTTCCATTGATGAAAAGCCTCTCCTCCTCCCATTTCTGTACATTTTATACAATTTATCAGGGGAGAAAAATCACAACAAATAACCTTTTTCTCAACACATGTCTTTCCCATGCAGTTCTTGACACAAAACGAACACAAAGCTGAACTGTGGGAATGTTGAAGCGTTTTCCAATGAGCCTTTAAAGTGGTTAGTCGTGTTGAAATTATGGACTTAGGAGTTTTGATAAAAGCCCAGGTGTTTCAATTTATTAAGACGCAAGAAGTGCACGGACTTGTGGACCCTTCCTCTTCACAGTTAGACTTCCACATGTAGGCAAACCAGCCAAACCATTACTCCATTCAGCAAAGCACTGTGAAGGCACAGATGAATGTTTGGTATTGATGTGATTCTACTCTTCATAACCAATGCGCTCTTAAAGGAAGTGAATAAGATAGTATCTTCATCCCATTGTATTGCCGTATTTTATGCCTAGTGGTTTATTGCTTCGCCGTTATTTCAATTACCATTCGCAAGTGGGTAAAGGGAGTGTATCTCGGTGCAGTTTAATATTTGTAGACTGTGGTAAAAAGACAAACTTGCAACCAGTTTTTGAATAACAGCAGACAGGAAATTGCCTGTTGGCATCCTTTGTGACATGCTTGGAAAGAAAATTTCAAATTAATGCCATGTTAATAAGGTAGTGAAGTTTCTTCATCAGGTGTTGTATCTTTCTCCAGTGGAGTTTTTTTCTCTCATTCAAACACCTTTTGGCAAACTGCGTGTTTACTATTTCCCTTCTTTGCCAACTATGTTACAAGTCAAAATTTGACGGGGCTGTTTGATGATGTGGTGTTTTCTTCGTTTTCCTCCTTTATCCTGGCGAAGTTTGTTTCTTGTCTGTTGTGATTCTGCTTGGCGCAGCAAGTTCATTGATGAACTGAAATGATTCAGAAAATGCCTTCGTAATCGTCTTCATTTTCTGTCCATTGCATCTTGGTGGGAATGGATCATTTTGTGGCACAATCACTTTGCCCTGCAGCTCATGTGAAATCTTAAGTGCACGTTTCTTGTATGATTGTGTGGTATCGGTATTTAATGTATTCTGAAATAAGAAACGATCATAATAAATCAGTCATGGAATAACATAGCCACGAGCGCAAAACGCCAGTTGCCCATTGAAAAAAATTAGATACATATCAGAACATCAATGTCACATCAGGACGACCTTTACGACCTGGTGCCATGATTAAATATTTGTCCTGAATAACCTGGAGTAGTAATTTTAAGGAAATATCCATGGGGAGTATTGCACAGAAGAGAATACCTTCCTGAAATGTTTTCATTCCACAATGCTGTGTGGATTCACAAGGTGAAAAGAGTAATTTCCTGAAGGGCTAATTTTTTCACCATTCTAGTCCTGAACATTGTCAGAGAAATATGAAATGCAGATCTGTTTCATTCAATGCTACCTCTGTGCACTCTGGACTACAACACTTTAGGTTTTGGTTCTTTAGAGCTGCAGACACTAGAAAAAGATGGAGCATGGACTTCAAAAGGCAGTCCTGGCAGGGGAAATCAAAATTTCAAACTGGGGTCCCTCGTCAACTTTTGATGGATCCAAACAAAAAGATTCGCGGAAAAATGTATTCCAGGAAAAAAAAGGTCCGAAAAGAACTGGTGGGAAGGACATCAAGACTTCGGCGCTGTTATCAAAGGAGACGACGCCATTTGTACTCGCCTCAGACGCCCAGAGGCGTTTACACTGTTTGCACTGGGAAACTCCTGGAGGGGAGAAGGTGCGAGGAAAGTTGCGCGTGACCTCCCGGGTCAGGCCGAAAGGCTCAGCGGCGGGTAGTACGCGTGTTTGTCGGGAGCTGGTTGACAAGCATCGGGGGTCAAGGCCCGACACGTAGTTAGAGGAGGGAATGTGCCGCTATTTGCAACAGGTTGTATTTATTGTGCGCGGCATTGAGAGCAAGAACCACATTGTGTTGTTCCTAGAGACATGAGGAACGTTGCCTGGTCACTCCTGGCAACCGTGATGTCAGCGCGCGCAAGCTGTTACCATGGGTAGCAGCTGTTACCAGGGGCAACCAGTCTGGAACCAAGGGGTTAAACGTATGTGGTCATTTACACGCAGTTTTTTCACAAAGCACAAAACATATTTACACGTAAAAACAATACCTCGTCACTGCTGCGTTTTGTACTGACTTTCCTTGAAAATCTCTCTGATGCTCAAGTTCAAACCCATAAACGCTTCACATCAATGATAAACACAAAAATAAAACACACAGACATTACCAGAGCAACAGCAATATTTGCCCACTGCATGCAAAAGAACAATACAAAACACTGGCGTATCTTCAGATAAAATACAACTTTCTCTTTACCGTTCAACTTTGAAGACCTGTTAATGGTGAAATAACACACAAAAAAGGGTTTTTGGAAAAGAGTTGTCCTTTTTGGAATTTGACGCGAAAAAATTCTCTCCACACTGTGAGAAGGAAATGTTCCTGGAAATTTCACATTATGATGCACGGGCATCAACTGTCATTTCTTGCGTCCTCGTGCACAAAGGACTTTCTGAAACAAATGAAAATGTGCATTGCCAAAGAAAAAGGTTGTTGGTTAAAATTGTTGGTGACAGGTCATTTTTCTGCTTTCAGTTCCTGGAAACATCCATTCTGGGGTCTCTGGTAACGACAGCATCGTGGCGACGGGTGTATACTCGGCCAGGGAGTTACTACGAGTTACCAGAAGTAAGTATCCGTGACAGTCTCAAAAAATTCCGCAGATTTTTTTTCTGTCGTCAGTTGAATGTCTTGGTGTTGAAAGTCTTTCGCGTGGACTTCCGTTGTCTGAAAGTTCCCGTGATAAAATCTACGATGGACCAGAATAACGTCTCCTTGTGCTTCCCGAGTTCGGAATCACTTGAGGGGCAAAGTGTGTGCCCATCAGTGGTGAGATCCCGTGAAAGTAAAATTGATATAAATTGCTTTAGTAGTGATCTGCGCACATAAAGTACTAATCCCCAAAGCCAGCCATGTCGTGCCCTTTTCATTGTATGATGTATTTGCCCTCAAGAACATTATGGTAAAAACCCTCTCGTAGCTAATGGCATCTCAACCACGGCTATTGTTGCATACAAAGTAGGGCCAGCCTCAAGTTGTCCAAATACGGTCTGTAAATAGACTGATGATACCTATTCATAATGGAGGGGCTTAGCCTCTGGGCTCACTTCAGCATTTTTTACTGTTACAGTTTGTTGGAAAGCGTTCCTCTGCTGTTAAAAAGGAGTGAGTGACAGGGATGAACTGGCCTTAAAGATTCGCTGTCATTTCTTATTTGTTGCATCCAAAAAGCAACTGTGCAAGTAATTCAGACTTCTTCGCTCCTGTGAAGGCAGTGTTGATTCTCAATTGGTGAAAAAAACTCATAACCTGTTTTGGACTCTGTGGAGTGGCCGAACTTGTCTTAGATGTGTTGAGAGCTGTGGACAAAACAAAACGCAGAGGAAAAGCAGTTTTTTGGGCGATGACAAACTTACAGGAACGGGAACAACAGACCTGGGGTTGTCTGGGAGATAGAACTTGATGAGAAAGCTTTCAAGGCCCACGAAAGCTGACTATTGTTTCTATAAAAAGGATAATGAGTGATAATTACAGGGAAAATGGTGCTGGGGCTGAGACCAGTCCGCTCCGAGATGACTGGCACCGACAAACGAAGCCAAAGCGAAGCACATCTTCCACGACTGAACTTGTTGCGATTCACAAGTGGAATTCGTAAAGATTACGATTTTCTTTGTTTGGAGTATCAACTGAATTGCATTCAGAACAACCTTCAAAGTTGTTTTCAGACAGTCTGATACAGACTTCCGAAAGGCCAATCTGACACAAGAGCACAGAAATCAAAAGGTTCCAAAATCTTAAATTCTTGACTGATCTGACATCCCACCTTCTTTCTTGATCATCAGTGCTCCTTGACTGGAGTTCACAATGAAGGTGTGATGAAGCCAAAGTTTGTCCGTTCAATGAGAGGTTACGCAAACTTTTCCCGGATGCAATTGTCACAAACTGTTGGGCGAATTGATGTGATGGGAAATTAACTGATGAAGCCACTTGGGGAAAGATTGCGCCCTCACACCGAGGGGTCTCTTGACGAGCGCAAGGCGCAAGGCGGCGATCAGATAATGATGTTCTCAGGGCTGTGGCACCGGGCGACCTGGACATGCCGATTGTAATTTACAGCGAGCTGGACACAATGACACGAATCGGGAAAATCAACATCCACAACTTGGTTTGCAAGGATTTCCGTTGGCAAATAACGTTGTGCAATGAGCAAATGTTGACGGCCCTATCTGAAAACGGAGGAAGCATGAGAGTCCCAGGGAAGTGAGGTTAAGAGGGGGAAGCGAGTAATTGAATTGATTGAAGACCACGAACCCTGTGACACAAATTGGTTCCGGGATATTGAAGGGAAAGATACGGAGGTCTGATACGCGTGGTGAAACGACCATAATGAAAGCAACGAGCAAAACCCGAAACTATGCACAGCCGTTGTTCCGGAGCTTTTTGTTGTCGGCAGTAATGAGCACACATCACAGGGCATTATTCGAACTACAGAATTTGTTTTTCGGTTTTCTGAGGTCGCAGTTTCTTCCTTCAAAGAGCAAACGAAGGAACAGAGCGGTTGGTTGGGGTTGTGGACTCCAGACATACAATCAGTGGAGCATGCTCTAATCACCCAATTGAAAATGTGCTAATAAAAGGGGAAAATGTTGTAATATGGCAAACCAAGGGGAAAATTTTGGTCAAAGATTAGGCCCGAAAAGTTGTACAAATTGCCTGTTTGGAGAGGGCACGAAAGCACATCACATTGAGAGATGAAAGGGCCCCCCGAGCGAAGCCCGCAACGTCCCCCGAGTGGCCGTTTCGTTAAAATTACACCATTTGACAACTCACTACTTTTTGTTTGCATTGTTAAAAGCTCAAGAAATGAAATTGAAAACCATTAGTCTCCAGTTTTGAAGAGAAAACTTTCGAAATAAAAGAAGCAATAGTTTGGAGGTCCCAATTAGCTTAGTGTTTTTCTTTCCGTCAGAATGCCACAAATTTTAGAGACTAAAAGAATTTCTTTTCAGAACAAACACATTCCACTGCAGACGTATATCTCCAGGCTACAGCTTTCCTTTGTGGTGTTCAAACTTCTACTGACCAGAATTTGCCAACAGACATCTTGTGTGGCCAAACTGATATTTTTGCGACAAAAACGGAGGTCTTTTTGTTTTTGACAAAAATCCACAAATTATGGAAAGAACTTAGTGGATACCACTCAGAAACAGATTATGTGAAACAGAAAAAGAAGAAAAAGTGCCATCTCAATTTCACTGGAAACACACCACTGCGAGGTCTTCTTATTGGGGTGAATGGGAAACATGTCAGAGAAATCGGTGCCAAATAAAATAGGTCATTGGAACCCAACCAGATTCGTAACATGGAACTTGCAAGATGCTCAGTTCCTAGTATTGATCAGCCAAAAGCTTTGTAATCAATTTGCTTTGTGCTGAAATGCACAGAAAACCAAAAAAGAACGAAAGAAATCTGAAAAGAAAACACGGACCGACCACAGAAAGTGTTCCACCAGAAAAACTAGTTTCTTTGAATGAACTTTTGTTCTGACGTGGAATGCAGCAAGGGAAACAGGAATGAAAGAGAAAGGTGATCACGAAAATCTGGGCAATTTTATGATTTTGCAGAAAATTTAAACACGTTTTGTTTTTCTTTGCACGACTATTTTGTCCTTGACATGTATGTAATCTCTGTATTTTGACACCCTCATCATTTTCGCTTGTCTCTATCGCTGATTGTCCTGATACCAAAAGGAAAATGGCAAAACCTATTATGACATCTGTTTCCTTTCTTTCAGCGTCAATTACGAGTCCGCAGAATGGCATGGAGCCGTCGATGCAACCTCAGCCGTACTACGCGAACTACGGGAGCTGCGAACCGCCGGGGGCAGGAGGAGGAGGCGGCGGTGGGGGCGGAGGTCCGGGCGCGGGGCAGCCGCTCCCGCCGCCGGCCACCGTCATCGCACACCTGACGAACGGCGAGCCCGGCGCTCCCGGCCCGCCTCCGCCGTCCCTGAGCCCGCACCTCTCCAGCCGCTCAAAGCGACTCAAACGGCCACTGGTCTCCTCAGTGGACGACGACGTGGAAAACGGACACAACGGAACAGGAGCCGGAGAGGATGGACCAGCAGCAACGGCAACATCAGGGCAACACCATCCTGGAGAGAGTTTCTATGGCAAGTCACCCTCTTCGCAACACACCCACACAATGCTAGGTGTAGGGCCCCCCACGTGGGGAGGCCAGCAACCCGTGACAGCTGACCATCCACCCCCACCCCCCCCCCCCCACCCCCCGCGTGACCCCCAAAGGGGGGGCCAAACCGTTATTTGTGGAGAGCCCCACCACCACCAGAAA
>JAAUYG010307155.1_pt1 | contig 10568 bp, 11 predicted proteins | sample 7278091 | NCBI WGS metagenome assembly JAAUYG01 (sample SAMN14350201, study PRJNA611818) | marine sediment metagenome | isolation source: surface marine sediment (0.6m) | place: French Polynesia: Moorea | collected 2018-08
CTCGAACAATATCTTATACGTATTGAATTGTGCCTGATGAGTTCGTTTGTTCCACGTCTGCATGAAACCAAATCATGCTGATTTTCTCCACGTGTTTCTGGAGGTCCAAAACAAATTTCATTCAGGCTTGCAATGGGTGGTCATTTTCTTGCTCACGAAACGGCAAACTTGTACGAATTGCAAAGTAGCTGTCTAAGACCAAGCGACTCACCTGTGTGCGTTCTGAGATGAGCTTTCAGGTGGGAACTTTTCGTGTAGACTTTTTTGCAGCCAGTGTAAGGACACTTGTGGATTCTTTTCTTGGAGTCCGGGCTGGAGTCACTGCGGCGACCGCCAGGTGACTTAGGCGGGCTGGTACTTCCACGGGTCCGCGAGAAGAGGCTGAAGCCCGGGGCCGACGAGGGTCTTTCAGGCCCCACGGCTCCAGTAGTGGGGGTCGTTCCCGCAGGAGGGGAGGCCTGCAATTCTTGCAGTTCTTGCAAGCCGAGGGGATTTGTCATGTTCAGGCAGTTAGATGAGACACACCCCGAGCTGGTCATCACGGGCAACGTAGACGTCCTACCCGGCCTCGCCACCAGCCTCAGAGCAAACGGGTCCTTTGATTTCGGATCCGACAAGGGAGACAACGGCCCTGGGTAGGGGTCGCTGAGGTTGCTGTCCCATGATACGGCGCTGGAGGCGGAGCTGAACGAACTGAAGCTGTGCACGCTCACATTGTCCCCTGATAGCATTCTGTCATTGATGTTGAGCTTGGCCAGTCCTTCACAAGCCTTGTCGTCAGCCTCGCGTTTCCGGCTCGACATGCACGGCGAGGAGTCCGTCGAGTGCGGCGGCGACTCGCAGCTGGAACTGCACTCCGCATTCGACGACGTTTCCGCGTCCACGCTGTGGATGTTGAACTTGTTCCACGGGTTCTCCAGATCCGTGTCCAGTTTTCTGTACGAGGTCAACTTGGGTTCGTTCTTCAAATATCGCTCCATCTCCAGACAATTCTGCAAAAGATGCATTCAAAGTAAAATCAGAAGAATGACAAATTGAAAGAAAAAAACCGCAGAGATCCGCCTTTCACTGTGGTCAATTTGTTTTTCGTTATCGGGAATTAAAATATCTAGCGGCGAAAGCAAATTATTCTTGATTAAGACTCTGTGGTAGGGCATGGAACGAGGAAAAAATAGCCGCGACACCGCCGACAGCTTTGTGCGGTCGCCTTGTTCCAAGGTATGATTACAGCTTTAAGACATAAAATTATGCCCAGAGATGAAGGCCTTGAACTCCTTTATTCCTTTCAGCACTGCAGTCGGGCTGAAAAATATTATCCGTGTGAGAAGTTCGACACCAACTTCCTTCAGTACTGAGCGAATATTCTTCGCTTCTCAGCACAGAAAAACAGATGCTTCAGAAGAGGGTGTTCTTGGTGGCATAGAAAGTCAAAAGAACTGATGTTGTGATCAAAACACAAAAAGGAGAAGCCGTTTCGAATTTGAAAGACATGAGGCTTGATGGTGTGCTTTGTTTTGCTGCAGAACCTGCCACTATATTCGACCCACCGACAAAACAGCCCCGCCAGGACCTGGAAACGACTGGAACTTTTTGTGGTACTACGTCCACAAAATATTCGTTTGGCGTTTTTTGCCAAAGTTGGCAAATAACTTTTCTGTAGTGAGGAAAACATTCGATTTCCCTCACCAACTCGTCTTCTGACAACCTTAACAAACCAGATGCATTCTGGACATGGCGAATTTTCATGTTTCATGTTTCTAAAAGGGAAACATTTCGTAAATGACGTGTGTTCGCCTTGTACAAATGCCTGAAGGTGGTGTCCATTTTGAGGCAGACTGTCTGAGACAATGCATGAAATGTCTAAGAAAACGACAAGCAGCTCGACAAATGACGCCCATCTGACACACGATACACCTGCCTTTTCACTTTGTGCGCGTCCCAAAGAATAATAAGCTTTTAAGTTATCATTGTAAAATAAATCCAAACAGTCCTCGACTTTTGCCTGCTCGAGATGAATTTGTCACGACAGTGACTGAAATAAAGAAAAAGAAATTTGAGCAAGCGACGTTGAAGGGAGATACAGGTAAATCTTGTGGGTCTGAAGGCGAGGCGGGCCTGTTCGCCTGTTCCAGATAATTTCCAAGCACAAATTCTGAATCATGGAATGGGAAACAATTCCGCTCAACAAAAGATGGAAGAATTTCATCAAAACGTCTTCAGAGGCTCAGTAGCACTGAAGATCCAATTCCCAAGGAAGAGAAAAGCTACAAGTGACCAAACGAACCACATCCTCCTTATACTTCCCGCGATTGTGTAATTTTCGAGTTGGTTCACATCAAGAGCACAATGCTTTCGAAATTAATTCTTTTTTCTGTTGGAATGTCAAATGATATTCAGCGGGATTTTTGACAAAAGCATCGTCAATTTCCCATCAGCAAAACACTCGGCGGCATCCGCACATCCATGGGTGGAGTCCAGATTCCGCTAATGAGCAGGGAGGCAGCATTAACTAAGTGTACATACAACTGATGGTGAGCAAAAGCCTGAAAAGCAGTAAAGATGAAACGAAAAACAAATGGGTTTGGGCTTGGGTGTGGTCGCAATGCTACGCTTTCAAAGTCACAAAATCATCAACCCCATGTCAACTGTTCCATGTTCTCCTGCAGTTTTCTAAATGATTACTAACTTCTTTGTCCCCAAAAATGAAATTGGTTGTTTTTTCTTCTTTGGAACGGATGTATCATGCGCAACAGCAGTTTGTTTTGTTGGATAATGACGTGAAATTGGGAGGTTTGACGAGCTTCATGGCTGGAAGCTGCTTGCCTCTTCGCACTCAGCATGCAGTTTCGATCGTCAGGTAAAAATTTGGCATTGGGTTTCTTTTCCCACACGGCATGTTTTGCGTCTGAAAACACACCAACCGTTCACACACAGGCCACACAAATATAAGGACCGAGGACACTGGAATTCAAGCACTGATTTGTGCTTCGCATCTCCAGCCATGTTTTTCTGTGGCAACCTGCACCCAATGGCAGGCAACCCTGCTGACATGATTGCCAGATTGAATTCTCACTGGCTCCAGGTAGACGAGATGTCATCACACTGGACAGTCTCAGTGGTCGGACCACTGTATCCAACATCCGCTCCGGTTTCCAGCAAGAAATGCAAAAGGCAAACATCATTACAGGACACCAGAAGAATAGTATGGTCTTGTTTTGTGGGGACGTGTCGCAAATACACTGCATCACACTGGGTTAACGTTGTAGGAATATCCCGCTGCGCCATTAGGCGCTGCTACCATGGACGAGCTGCAGCCCAGTGTGGATGTGGGCGGCTTTTGTGCAAGAAGTGTCGGGCTGACCACAAAAACCAATGTCGTGCACACGAAAACAAAGAAAAACAGGAAAACAGGTCTCATCTGAAAAACTTATTGCATCAATGGCGACCTTTCTAGTTTTTTCCCCAACAAAGCAAAAGAACACTGGCAAAATGCTTTTTCATTTGAAGACCTGAAGCAGATGTCCTTTGACATTTGCTTTGTGAAAGTTTCAAGCCTATTTCTTGGCTAAACTTTTTGACATTCATGAGTACATTTCGTGTCTCTCAACTGTGTTGTTCATTATTCAAAGGACAATTACATTCAGCACGAATTTTACTTTTACACAAGCAAGAAACACAATCCAGTGTTTCCAAGATCCAGGATTTTTACTTTTTTGATCCAAACCCTTGTTCTCCAGGAAAAGCCGTCCCACACAATACAACCAGCACGCACTTTAGTTGCGCACATAAAAAGAGTAAAAGACTTCAGGCAATTCTTTGAGCTTGTACAGTGAGTTTCTAGATTTCTCTGAAGTTGACAGTGGCTCCTGCTGGGTTTGTCCCATAAATGTCGCACAGGTCCGGTGTGCGAAGTGCCAACTTGATCAAGCCTGGGATGAACAGCTTACCATTCTCATCTTTGACTTCCCCACCATCTCCTCCACCGAATCCCTGGAAAATCTCGTCTGCTGGTGATCTCATGGCCTGCACGATCTTGTCGTCCTGACTCAAGTTGCACAGCAGTGGGAGTCAGCTGAAAAAGCTGGGAATCATTCTGTTGGGAAGTTCCGTACGAGAGGATGGGCCCGAAGTCCCAGCTTTAACACAAACACAATCCAGTGCTTCCAAGATCTCGGTACGATACGACCAACACTTCAGCTTCCTGCAGGGTTTCCACACAGTTGCCAACAAGTACTCGACAAACACTCAGATTTGTGTCCACAGAAGGCACACATGGATTAAGAAATTCCATGATTTTTGCCGGTTTTCCAGCGGTCTAAAAATTTCACAGATGTGTGGGAGCCCTGTTGTTTACTCCGGACAAAAACGCACACAATCGAAGTTTTTTATTGGGTAACCTCGACAAGAAGGCCGCAAAAACACGAAGGATCTGGAGGCACGTGGCAATTCTCACCCCAACCAAAGCAATTTTCAGACCAAAGCGAAGCACAGATATTGTTTCGTCAACGCAAATTCAAACACTGGTTTCGTGTCCAACACGGAAACAACACGAAGGCGGCGTTTTGCAACGACATAGGCCGCCAATGCCAGCAAAACTCAATACAAACCGTTCAACTGAACAACACGGCCTAAAAAGCCAGCTTTTGTAGATCTAATTTACATTGTGGAACAATATTTTGCTGAAGCAGAACAAATGTAACTGGTTGATCACATTTTCCATTGTGAAGAGGTCATGCAGAAAGTCGAAATAAAGCATCAATGTCGAGCAATCATTTTGCGTCAATGACACAATTTTACAGACAGGATCATTAACGAAATGAAATGCGAAGAACAGATTGATGCAGGGCACTTCATTCGGTTGCCTATGAAAGTTCACTGCACACCACTGTCTTATAAAGTGCAAAGCTTCAAAACTTCATGAAGTGCATTGGAAAATGAACTCCTCCTTTTGGTGTGTGTCGCCAAAAAGGTTAAAAAAAAATCGGTGCTTTCGCATTAAACCTTTTCAAAAGCTGCTGGAAGTTTTTAAGTTCTCAAAGCAGGCACCTTTCAACCCAAGAGAAGGACAAAATATATAAAAGTGCCACAGTCCTCTGGGTTTCCTCACAAAGAACGTGGAAAAAACTTGCTCCGCATTCAGTATTGACCACTGAATGTATTTCATGGCATCAGACACCACCGTGACAGATCTCTAGAAAGTTTCCCTTCTTGGAAAGAATCGTGCATGAGTTGCACTGTTGATGAGAAATTTGCAAATTTCTAAAGCCTAACCATGGCACCAACAGAGAAAGTTTTGAGGTGACACAAACACTCTCTTTGCACAAGTTTGCGTCATTTGTCCACAAGTCCACATGATTTCAGCTGACAACAAAGCCATCAACTATCACAGATCAACTGCCACAGATTTTGCGATAAATTGTGCTTCGCACACTGAATTCCCGAGGCCATAATGAAAATGCCAAAACATGCTTTTTGATGCACGCTCTCTATCAATATGTGACATGCAATTTAACAAATGCTTTTTATTTGTTTGAGCATTTGCATAAATGGACCATTGATGAGCACAGTAAGTTACTAGCTTTCAATCTACATTCAGCGAGCTTTTAAGAGCATTGTGGTCCTCATAGGGGTTTGTCATCCTTTGCGTTTCACCACTTGTTTGGTAGCTATTAAAATCCGTTTCCCTTCGTACACCACGGGATAGACGCAATAAGATAAAACTCAAACCAAAGACTTGAAAAAGTATAAAAAAAACCCCAAAAAACTGTCCAGTTGACAATAGGCTGAGATGCATTCTATTCCAACAGAGACTTTTTCTGCAAAGGGCAAAGTTGGAAGCAGAGTTCCCACCTTTTTCCTGAAATAGATTTCGATCTTGCCTTTTTGAGACCATTTTACACAACATTTTTGTTTTTTTATAGTTGTTTAGGTGCCTGCCACTTTATTGCTACAAAAGAACTGGGTCTGTGCAGCCTGATGATGCTGAAACTCAATTAGTTAATTGCATGAAACAAAGATTCTTGTGAAGATATTCTGCTGAAAGCAATCCTTTATTTGGCCCTTTACGAAACACCAAATCATGAAAATCTGGTGTCCAATTTTTTCTCAACCTTTTCTACACAATTTTTCAATTCCTCTGATTTTTGCCTTGTTATCATTTTATTCTTGACTGTGGAATAGGTCTTCTCATCCAGGTTTTCCGGCGGAAACTCTTGTGTTTTCAGGTACCGAGGTGGCGGTTGAAACGTCACTCGGAAAAAGTTTGCAGTGGTGAAGTTTGCAAATTTTTTTTGAAATTTCAACTGAAGGAAGAGATGAGTCAGTTGGATCACGTGCGTTGAGGATGAGATTCAGTCATTCAAGTGGATGTCAAGGACTGAGTATACTGAGCAGTGTTGTTGAGTTTGTGTATTCAAACTTGATAATTCTTACTTTTTTCATTCGTCTTTCAGAGATGCGCATTCCTAAAATACCCAAAACGTTCAAATTCGAATAATTTTGTCACACACCAAATGCACACCTCACAAATAAATGTTCACGTGACATCAATTTGAGAGACAGTTCTTAGTTCTGGAAGCACAGGTCAATGAGAATCAGCAGCGGACCATTCTTGAGCACAGACACAATCAATGGACTTTTGTGCAACTGAGATGTGTATCTCCACATTCCGCGACACGGTAGCGGACTGGGGGCACTGTTTCAGATTCATTGAGCACTTTCTTTTCAGACACAAGTGGATTCCGCAGAGCAGCAACCTGAGCTAAGCTGGTCAATACCGATGTGGACAAGGATCAATCCCGCAAATGCGCGGATGGTCGCCGATTCAGGGCACAGGAAGGCGCATGTCTGGTCCGATAGCAATGCAACACCGGACACCAAAACCAGAAATCCATCTGACATTCATCTGCAGAACATCTGAACTGTGCTGGGCAAATATCGGACGTACATGTCAAGAAAAAGAATGCAGTCATCAGTTTAGAAAGCCACAACCATCTTCCTCAGTATTGTTGGTCACGAGCGTCTCAACCTTCGTGGGAATTCACGTCGCAAATGTGAATTCAACAGAACAAAACGTCACAACAGAAATGAGCCATGCAAGAAAGACGAAATGCGGCAAAAAAGTCAGTTACGTGGCAAACGTTCGCAGAGTGTGAAATCTCAGTGTAAACCGGTGTGGTTGAAACTCACTAGCGCAAGACTACCGAACATAAACTAAACGAAAAGCCAACAGCTCTGTGAGGTATATCGAGTGTTGTTGTGAACAATTTCCGAGTTCATTTCCGTAACTGGGACAGACCTGTGTTGACTTTGTCAGTGAACATATTTACTTTCATGGAGAAAGATTCGCGCAACGCTGAATGAAATCAGGGAAAGACTTCGGGACAAACTTTTCCTGCTTGATGCTGAAATAATTTTCGCGTTCTGGGACCCAAGAGGCTGGTTCATTGATTACCAGCTTGGGCACCAATGTATTTGAAGAGTCAAATCTTTCAGCTCACACCCCTAACCAAGGTCCCTGTCTGACCAAGTCCACGGTTTTTCACTTCCACTTTCACAGCCATACAAACAGATGCTGGACGCAGAAAGCAAACTAACGTCCAATCCGAAAACCTTGTTTAGTGCATGCAGCTTGAAGTCAGTAGAGGTGGCTTTTCACATGCGACATTCAAATTTGGTGTTCCACAACAGAAGGCAATTGAAAGCATATTCAATGTCAACATATATAGTACACAAAAGTAAGTATTGCACTGCGTCACAAAAAAATAACTTGAGGACCTGATGTAACTTCCTTTCCGAGTTCGTTTTTTCAAACGTTGAAGGGACTTCGACACGTTATTTCCCAGCAGGTAAAATGACAGAAGATGCGTGCAGCTATGAACAGTGTTGTGCAGTTTCAAACTGTTCAGGGATCAAGACAGGCCATTTCTCAACAGGAAAGTACACACAACTTGCGTGCGTCAAGTTTACAGTTGTCGCTTATGCCTGAATTTGTTTCGAAGAAAAGACACAACACCTGAACCAAACAAAAACCAAACTTTTTGGTACGAAAATATTCTGCATTTGAGGAACTCAATTGTTTTGGAAAAACATTCATGTGTACTTTTGGATGTTAACTGCCTCCAATTCTGTTCATTCATTGACGCAAGCGACAAATCCTCCACCAAGACTCTGTACTTGCCCTGCTTTGGCCCAGGAATACAGGAAGAAAAATAATTTTTAGTTCCAGCCAAATGACGATGCAGATTCGTTCGATCCTTCAAAGTTATCATTTGCTCCTTCAACAAGACACGTTGATCGATTGCGACCGTAACGTTCACCTGCTTTTTCGCTGACAAACACATGATAACAAGCCTAACTTGAGAGTATCGTCTGTTCCACATCGGGATCCAAGTCTCCTTATCGTTGGAAGAATTATAATTATTAATTGATCGACTGAACTTAAGTTGTCTCGTGAATGTCGATCAATGGCGATTCACGTGTCAAATCACGGATTTGTTGAAAGTGCATTTGTGAACATCTTGGCTTCAAAGTTCCCGGGTTTTTTTTTTGCAAGGCAAGAAAGGCGACTCGGTCGGATGGGATTCTGCGAAGGCAACAATCTGCAACGGTCACAGGTATTCTTTGCACCAAGGTGTTGGCCATTCTCGCATTGCTTCCGTCAGTTTCTGCTGCAAGACCTAAAGACCTCAGCATTTCCCGAAGAGATCCTCCAGATTCTTTTCATGAGTAAACTTTTTGCAGCTCATTAAAAGACCTTAATGTTAAATCAATGCACTTGCGCAACCTCTGTCATTACCCCATCATTTGCCTGACACAAGCACCAGAATACAGATGAACTAATTCCAATGCGCCACATGTGCCAACTTTTCGGTGGCAACGTTTTGCGAATTGATCCGGCTGGTGGATTGAACACCAGAAGTGGACTGTTGACTTCTGTACTTTGTGCACCGCGTTTTTTTTTTTTTTTTTTGCCTTGCTTACAGCGTGGGTTTTCTTCGACGAGGCATTTTGACCACCAGACATTGGAATGACACCGGATGCCGTGTGCCCCCATGAGTTACCCCCCACCAAGGATGCTAAGGGGTGTGAAGTAATTGGACTTCTTGTCCAAACATCTAGCTTGGGGGATGCAAGAACCGGATCACCAAGGCAGATGTCACTTAATATGTGAAAATGCGGCAGGGGGCGGGGTTAGATTTTATGGAAAGAAAATTTGGGGTTTCTTTTTCTTTTTGGCAGAAATCAACACTCGAAATAAACGGGGGAAGCAATTGACTTGAACTTAAATTTCCCATGCAGAGCCTTTTTTCGCTGGTCTCCCACTCTAAAGGCAGGACAGACTTCTGAATCCTTTTTTTTAGGAATCAGCCTGGACTTTGATCAACTGCAGCAACTGAAGTGTGAACATCAATGCTCCACTGGTTAACCAGTAAAGAACGTTGTGGTGGTGCATGTCCTGCAAGTTAATCACTTGATTCGTGTTTGTGAATTTTAAATCTAATCTGTGGAAACTGCAGTTCTGACAAAATTCCATACGTGTGTGCAAACTCGGCAGGACACGTTTGTGACAAGAAAATGTCGACCCTTTCACTCGCAACATACCATATACGGGGCCCTTGCCACACCGCAGAATTTGTACTCTCCTGACACACTCCTATGCTTGCCAGCAAAATGCAAAACTGCAGCCTGTTCATTCTTCGGTCGGTTTCTTTGATCAGTTTGTTCTCAGTGTAATCAGGAAGCTTCTTTATAGGTGTCTGTTACGATGCCTTTCAGCCGTTGCCTTTTTTGGGAAGATAAGTAAGCCACACACGAGTCGCGCTTTGTCGCCATTAAAAAGAGCTGAAGAACCTGTACTCATCACTTCACAGACCTGCACTGACACACACGCCTTCGTCGTTCCTGAGCACTTTTTCGGAAGTTTTTTAAGGTTGATCTCAGCATCGGGGTAAAAAAAGTGAGCTGCGAAGAATTTCTCTGTTTACTGTTCATGGCGGAAGAAAACAAAAAATAAAGAGAAAAAAAAACAAACGACCTTTAGTTTGGGTGGAACAAGACTCAACGCTGCTTTTCGAGATCTGTAAGACTCGTCGGGTGGTCTTTCCCACTGAGTTCTTTGCAATTGTGTACAGGAAGCGTTGTGTTCCAGCAGACTGTGGTTCAGGCTGGACGAAACCTGCACTCGCTTCCCCCCACCCCACTACTTGTCACCCCCATTGCTGGTCAAGATGTTACCCCCCCTGGAAATGTTAACCCCCCATGGGTGTCACCCCCTCCGTCTGCCGTGACTTGTCACACCTCCCCCCCCATGGATGTTACTCCCCTTCAAACTTGTCCTTGTCACGTCACCCCCCTCCCGCGGTGTTCGGTGACGACAGCGAAGTTGTTGGCCTTTGTGGGAGACCCTGAATTCAACACGTAAAATTTACTTCTTGCACGTAAACCACTTTCGCTTTAAGCGAAATCCCAGCCAAACTGAACCCAAAAGTGGCATCGACTTATTTTCTCCAGTTGCACAGATCTAATCGCGAAGAGGTTTCTGAGCTTCGGGTTGATCTGGAATCGAG
>JAAUYG010019946.1_pt1 | contig 10567 bp, 6 predicted proteins | sample 7278091 | NCBI WGS metagenome assembly JAAUYG01 (sample SAMN14350201, study PRJNA611818) | marine sediment metagenome | isolation source: surface marine sediment (0.6m) | place: French Polynesia: Moorea | collected 2018-08
AAGAGAGTATATGTGCAACTTCTGACACTTTGGCCACTTGCTAAGTTTCATGCCCAAATATGGCAATTTTGAAAATCGGCTCACCTCTCGGAAACCACTGCCCGTAGAGCGAAAATAAGCTCAATTTTGACCACTTAGGGTACAAAGAGGGTATATGTGCAACTTCTGGCACTTTGTCCAATGGCCAAGTCTCATGCCCAAATATGGCAATTTTGAAAATCATCCCGTATCTCTGAAACTGTTCTCCATAGAGCGAAAATGAGCTCAACTTAGTTGAGGTTTCGCATTGGTGCGATTACATTTCGTTTTAATGACCTTAAAATGTCACTGTCAAAGTTACTCAGATTTTAAAGGTTTATATCTTGTAAAGGAGCCAAATTAGGCCATGTCTTACTGTTAAACATTAATAGGAAACCATGTATGGGGAGTTCAAAAACTCTATCACATTTGACCTTGATCGAGTGACCTTGAAAGGTCAGAGTCAAGGTTACTCAGATTTCAAAACATTATATCTCATAAAGGAGCAGAGTTAGGCCATATGTTACTATTAAAAATTAATAGGAAAATATTGTGGGTAGTAATATGTATGGGGAGTCCATTGGTGCAATTACATTTGACTTTCATAACCTTGAAAAGTCACCACGGTCACTGTCAAGGTCAATCCAATTTTGAAGGAGACGAGAGACCATGGCTTACTATTAGACACCAATAGGATATCACATATTGAGAGTTCAACAGCACCATCACATTTGACCTTGATTGACATTGTAAGGTCAAAGACAAGGTCACTCAGATTTTAAATGACTATATATTGTAAAGTTACTGGTAAACCTTAATAGGAAATCATATATGGGGAGTCCAATAGTATGATTACATTTGACTTTAGTGACCTTGAAGGGTCAATCTCAAGGTGTATTTTAAGGTCAGTGTGAGGTAATTCAGTGCATTTCAGAATTTTGACAGCATTATGCGAGTCACCTTGCTAATGCTACTTAGCTATTTGCCTAGTAGCTACATTCCTGGTAGGCATTTAGACCTAACTTTAACTGTCTGGTAAGTGACCAAGCAGAGCGCCAAGGTGCCTGGGCCTCTTGTATGTATTTTCACACCAGGAAAATGAGGAAATGCACCCAACTTCACTGCAGTCTTAGTAAAAGCAAGCCAGAGCTATGATAAAATGTCTCAAGAAGAATTTAAATTGGACTTCTCTCTAGATCATAAATTGAGCACTGCACTTTGGACTTGTGATCGTAATGGTTTCCATGAGTAATTAAAAAGTGGCCATTTTCTCTGAAGATTTGCATGTAATTGTTGTTCATTGATGATCTTGACCCATCCAAACATGACAAATATTATGTATTGAATTTAGTCCTGTAATCAAGGATATACTAACTGTAATGGCAAAAGGGAAGGATAATTCAACTGGGATCATCATGATCATTGTTGAAGAGTACTGATATCCGTAGCCCAGCATATTTGTATGTGCTGCTGTCATTGTTGACGTGACAACTTCAACAATGACATGTTGAAATTGTCACTTCAACATGTCATTGGATTGTTTTGTAAAGAATACTGCATGCCATGCAAAGATTTTTTACCAAATCGCAGAACTAGATGTATGAAGTACAATCAATGATCCGGTTGAACTGTTTTGCACGGTTATACATATTATAAAGCCATTTTAAGCATGTTAAAGTTCTAGGTGTTTCATAGAGTGATTTATATTAGGTCATCTGTAGCTAGTTGAAATTTACGCACCGTACACATGGATTACTCATACCAACATAACATATTTGTAAGTCTTTTCTTAGCTACCTCCTTAGCGGCTGGTCCTTGCATAACCAATGCAAGGATTATGCATATAGCGACCATGGTAATGCTGGAAATTTTGGAATCCACATGGCTATATGCTGTGTATGGCTGGAAAGCAATTAGGGTAACCACATGGCTATACATTATTCATGCTCTTTAGTTAAAAGGCTATACCTCAGTAAGTACCAATTACTGGTACTGCAAGTATACATCTTGCAGAGCACACTTAGGTGGATGGCACTAAACAACTAAAGTGGTTGTGCGGCTGTGTAATTAGTTACGTTGGAATGGGATGTCAAATATTCTGTTGTGGCTATTGACAGCATTTATCCCTGGAAGCTTATCTGAATTACCCAGTGGGTATACGACCTATAGTTTTTCCTATATTATGGACTGATCACATTCTGGTTGGCAGTAATCATGGTAATCGATAATTGAATTGCCCTTTCCAATCTCTGCATCACATTCAAAGGCTATGCAGTTCTGTACCTGAAGGCCTTGGTGGGAATTATTCTTCAAATATCTGAATATGGTATGTTTTCTTTTGTTTTAGAGAGGGTGTCTTGGTTATTTCAATTGGAGCAGCAGCTTTGATATGCAGCAGTTGCATCATTACTGCTAAGAAATTAGACTACTTTACATACTTACAATTGAATACTGTGAATTTACTAATGTCATACACTAGAACCCTTAAATTGAGACCACCCATTGTTGAGGCTAAGTAGTCTTAATTCAGAATTCTGAAATAACTTTGCACTGGTGTGTTACATTTGCTCAATTAGTAGCCTAGGTGTTCTTACCTCCTGGATGGCTTTTATATGGGCTTCCGCTGTATTTAATTTGTCCGAGTTCATCATATACACTTATCATGCTTGTGCTTATGAACATATGTTTTATATGAGAATGACCAAGGAACATGCTGAATATTTAACACTGTTAACTTGTGTCTTGCAGTTTCGCACGGAGACAGACAGCTTTGGGGAACTGGAAGTTCCTGCAGACAAATATTATGGTGCAGTAACACAGCGGTCAAAGCAGAACTTTAACATCGGCGGTCAGAATGAATTGATGCCAGTAGGTGCCTTGTAGCGAGCAAATGTTGTAATGAGTTACTCAGGTATTGTACTCTGAATCTACAACAAATTGGATAAACACTAGATCAACTAAAGGCGTAGAGAGAATATCTGAAATTTCATCATTACTGAGACTGGATTTGTATCTTTTCCTGAGCTTATGATTGATGTCCATCACACAGGCCTTCAGGCCATCACTACCCCAGAAGAATGGCAAGGCTGGCCGAAAGCTCAGAAGATCTACAAATCCAGTCTCTACAAAGGCAAAATTTGATGTTGTTTAACATGACTGGGACTAGACACAACATTTATGCATATGTGTTAAAACTGTATCTTACCTGGTTTAACATGTAAAAGACCAGTTTTGATGGTGTATAACTGTATATACAAACACTTCAGATAAACTTCTACAATGTATTTGTATTGTTTGTTTCTGCCAATATACTAAAGCATTAAATTCAGGAACAGTTTTAAGTCAAATGCATACATATATGAATACCTGCTAAATGTTTATGCATCTATAGGCAGACAGCAACATGTGCACTCATACTTATTGTGTGTCGTGTGTACCTGTAAAAATAAAGTATACTTCCTGGAAGCTTGTTATGCCAACTTTCCATTTAATATTTTCAGATTGAGGTGATTCACGCATTGGCTTTGCTCAAGAAAGCTGCTGCTACAGTAAATAAAGAGTATGGGCTGGAGGAGAGAGTGGCTGATGCCATTATTAAGGCAGCAGATGAGGTAAAGATAGAGGCATTAAAAAGTATAAAGTGATTTATGTAATTTTACCCATAGTGTGTAACTTTTGTCATTCCAGAGTTGTACGATGTGGTACTTTTGTCCTACGCTATATGCCATGTGGGGTATATGTACTTGTATATGCATTATAAATTTGTGCTTTCAGTATCAACTATGAAGTACCAAAATTACTCCATTCTACAGTTTAAAAGTTTTTGCAACCAAACTTTTGCTACAGACTCCTCATGATGATCTGCTTGAAGTTTGGGAATGAACATTTAAAAAACCCTTACTCCTACAGATTCCTGATGATGATCTTTTTCTTTTAGAATTTAGAGTTTATTAAGAGTTATTAATAATTTAATTTTTGCATTGTAAGTTGTAAGCAGTAGGGAATTAAAAAATCTCCATTTCCTCCTAAACGGCTCATAGAAAAAAACGGATGAAAATTTAGGCCTTGGGAATGTAGCATGTAGTATGTGTACCTTTGACCTTTAACATGCCAAGGCCATTTTGGGGTCATTCGGTGCACTTTTCCCCAAATTAAGCAGTATCGACAAACATCTCCTCGTAGAGCGAAACAGACAAATATTTGGGCCTCAGTGGTGTAGGTAGCATGCATATTGATATTTTTGACCTTGACCGTGTCAAGGTCATTTGGGGTCATTTGGTGCACTCTTCCATAAATTAGGCCCGTAACTCAAAAATGGCTCATAGTAGAGCGAAGCGGAGGAAAGTTTGGTCCTCGTTGGTGTATGTAGCATGCATGCCCAGTATTGCTATGTTTGACCTTGAACATGTCAAGGCCATTTTAAGGTCATTCAGTGCACATTTCCAAAAGTTGGGGCTAACTTGAAAATGGCATGTTGTAGAGCATACTGGATGAAAATTTTGGCCTCCAGGGGTGTATAGCGTGTGTATGTGTACATTGAACAAGTGGCATTTATGGAATGGTCATGTGTACAATGAATTAGTGTGTATCTGTATCTATAGAATTGAAACCACAATGTACATGTTATTTTTGTGCACAAAGACCACATGTAGGTGATACTAGCTGAACATCAATGGCCCTGAGCCTCTTGTTAGTATTTATAGGGGGTTATGCACTTTAAGACCACCCGTTTGTCCTAATAGAAAATATAGTCTTAAATTTAACATAGTCTTCAAATGAAGAGATATTTGTAGTAAAATTATATACATTGGGTCACTGATGGAAAATCTTAAAATAGATGATGGCTCAAAATGAAGGGGGCTCTTAAATCACATGGACTGCTGCCAGTTCCCTGTATTACTTTAATACATTTTAGGTAGTACGTGGCGAGTTTGACAGCAACTTCCCCCTTGTCATCTGGCAGACCGGGTCTGGCACGCAGACAAATATGAATGTTAACGAAGTCCTAGCGAACCGTGCCAATGAGATCCTGGGATACCAACTGGGGGTAAAGGAGCCTGTACATCCTAATGACCATGTCAATAAGAGCCAGGTAATTTGATAAAGAAACACATTTGAGTACATTGTTAATGAGAGAATGAATTGGTTCAAATGCAGTCCTGATTATAAGATGAAATTAAAGAAAAACAGTAGAGAAAAACAGTACAGCTATGTGTCAGAAAGACAAACATTAAAAGTAAAAGCAATTATAAATTGACCATAAGTACAGATTGACAGAAATTTGTACTGTACAAGGGAAATTTTTGACACAGAATATATTATATCATATTTGGCGAAATTCACAAGCTAGTCATCAATATTGATTTCAGACTGTAAATTTGAAGAAAGATACTTGTTGTTCATGTTGTTGCTACAAGAACCACCAACTTCAATACCAACCTAAACCAACTTGGGTTGGCCTCGGACTCACCAACATTAACTGTAGCCAGCAGCTAGTACATCGTTTACCATGTTTACAGTACACAACAACCTGTCTTAAGACAGCGTCAAATTGGCCATAAAAATGTCGCCTCTCAAAACAGGTGGTCTTTGGTCAAGCTTGTGACTGGTTCTGTTTATCTGACACAAACCTGTTAAGAATATGTGGTCTTCGAAGAGCACATATTCCTAACAGGTCTGTGTCAATGATCTCTAAGGCCAATGGTCCCAAGGCAAATTAGACTGTATGTTGGACCCTCTTAAAGGACGCTCTATACAGAGGAGACCTCTCTGTAAAGGATACCAGTTATTGGAAGCAAAAACAGTGAATGTGTGTGATTCTACCTCTAACCAAAGGAATTCTTTCATAAGGACAGATTTCTTCGGCAGAAGCGATGTCCCTTAGACTTCCTATTAGAGGGAACCACATGTACTTTTAGTAGCGACATGTGATACATACCGGTACCTCATACAGTGAAACTATATGTACGGTACTTTGCAGAGTTCCAATGACACCTTTCCTACGGCAATGCATGTAGCAGTAGCCATGGGTATCAGGGATTGTTTGCTGCCCGGACTGGAAATGCTCCAAGACGGACTTCAAGAGAAGGAGAAGCAGTTTGATGAAATCATCAAAATTGGACGCACGCACACTCAGGTATAAAATATACACTGCTCAAAGGTATTAAAGAATCAGGGATTTTTTTTGGGGGGGGCCTAAATATCAGAATATCACCAACCTTTTTTACACATTTATGGAACAATTTGTAATGGAATAACATGTATTGTGTGCACTAAGAAAAGCTGAGGTGATGTGCCTGATGAAGGAGCACGAGGGAAAACCATATGTACCCCCAAATGAAATTGTTGACACAGTTGCGCCCATATTGTGAGTATTGTCCAGAATGTTCAGAACAGCCTTAACATGCTTAATGATGAAAAACACTGCTCAGTAGCTGGTATGACCACCCCGGTCGAGCCTGAATGCACTCCCGACACAATCTAGGCATGCTCCAGATCAGCCTGCGAATGGATCCCTGAATGATGGCATTCCATTCTTCCATTCATGGACTCTGTTAGAGCCTGTACGATTTCAGGTGGGTTTGGACGACATGAATGTCATCGTTGGAGCATGTCTTACAGATGTTCTGTTGGATTCAAGTCGAGCTGGCCAGTCCGTTACATTGATTCCCTCCTGATCCAGTTATGCTGTGACAACCCTGGCTGTGTGTGGTTGGACATTATCTTGCATCAGGATGAAGTCTGGACCAACAGCACCTGCAGAAAGGTCTCATAATTGGTTGGAGGACTTCATCTCAATACCTCACAGCTGCTGGAGCGGCCCTGTCAATGCCTTGCAATTGTGTACGGCCACCCAGAGAAATGCCACCCCAAACCATTATGGGCCCAATTCCATAACAGTCGTGTTTCATGATGTTGCACATGGCTTACACTCTGCAGGCCACATGTTGGCCACACGTGGATAAATGAAAGCGCGACTCATTCATGAAGAGCACAGTATGGTATCGCTCTGTAAGAACTGGTCCACTTACTGGAAGCAATTTTCCTCATGGGGTCTGTTACGGACAGTTTGATCAGTGATACGCACACCAGTTGTCTGTTAGAAGTCAATCTGCAGCCCTCATGCAGTTTCATGGCAGTGCCAAAGAGCCATTTGTCAGATGTAGCGATCCTGTCAAATGGCTGTACAGTGTGTGCGGTCTTGACCAGGGTGTCTAACATATCCACTGGTCAGTGGTTTGGAAGTGATTCCATAAATCGAGAAACCATGCTCTGGTTGATACCGAAGGCTGCTGCTGCTACATATCATTAACAGGACCCATCCTGCAACATCTGGATGACTCGTGCAACTTCCGTATCTCACAAGCAACACCAAGCAGAACAGTTACACAGGTCAGATGGGGAAAGAGCAAGTATATTTATTGTGTTGCAGAAATGCATGCTTGTGTGCGAGCTGAAAGACCACAACAATGGGAGAGTGTAATTTACAAACATTTTATAAGGGTGAGTGAATTAAATCTTCCCTTGTCTTGTATGTGTTGTATCCTCAGCTTAAAATGCCATGGCATTTTTTGGAGCAGTACTCAAATCATTGCTCAATGTGTATGTGTGTTTAGCTTTTATGACATCTGTCTACAAATCAAAATCATCCTCTCCTAAAAAGTGATCCTTTAAATGTTTTGAGCAGTATACAGTGGAACCTGGGAATTAGGGACACCCAAGGGACTGTCAAAAACTGTCCTGAATTCTGAGGTGGTCTTATTTCTCAGGGCCATTTCTATGTAATGAATAAACCTAGGGAATGAAGTCAGTGGAAGTAGCTGCCCTTAATTCCCAGGTTATCCCTATTACTCAGGTGGTCTTGAAGACAGGTTTCACTGTATATGGTACCCTGTTGATTGTTTTTATAAGTTAACACTGTACCATATACACATGGTATAAGTGCATGAAGACTTTCGTGTTTCTTAACCACAAATGTCACATTGAAGAGTTTGGTGCTTATTATAGACAGCCTTTGCTATTGTGGTGTGTGCTATCAGGCATGTTATGCCAGGTTGATTTCGGTGTACTTACTAGTATACAAAGGTATTTTGTGATATCAAAAGTTCTGTCTCATGAGTTGTTCCTGCCATTGAAGACTTAACAGTATAATATCTAAAAAATATGCATCTGTCATTTTTTCTCTGTGAAGGATGCTACCCCTCTGACACTGGGCCAGGAATTTGGAGCCTATGTGCAGCAGGTCGCATATTCTATTCAGCGTGTGAAGGCAACCCTTCCCAGACTGTACGAGCTGGCTGCTGGTAGGTTGTGGTCATGCATAGGTAGTGAATACTTTTCCTGTAATGGCGTTATGCTGTATGGAATTACAGTGAAAACTGTCCTGCGAGACCACTGCCATCAGGAGCCATCTGTCTTGAAGGTCCGTATACTAGTATTCCTGTCACAAGACCCTACATTTCAATGCAATTGAACCTGTCACCAAAGTTCACCTGTCTTGAGAGACTATGCTTTTGGCCACTGGGTCGGTTCTTAAAGACAAGGTCTTATCTACTGCACATGAAATTATGACTTTTTTGTGTTATTTAAACGTTAAAGAGCTTCTTTCATATTTTGATTTCTCAAATAATATATAGAGCAGAATCGATGTTTTTGAAGTTTACCATTAGTCATCTGCACAGTTCATGACACTTAAAACACAAGAATACTACACAATACCAAATTTAGTGGCAGGCATATTTTTGCAAGAACGAACAGACATTTTATGTGAGCATGCCTCATACTTTTGCTTTGCAGGGGGAACTGCAGTAGGAACTGGATTAAATTCCAGAATTGGCTTTGCAGAAAAAATTGCAAAGGAAATTGCTGAGTTGACTGGTAAGATCATTGGCAGGCTTTAAGATAGTTCGCTTATTTTGAGATACACCATTGTCTTGCCACAGAGGCTTAGGGAGGGAACCAGTTTACCAATTGTAATGCCGGTTAAATGTCAGTAAATAATGCCAGTTAAAAATGCCTGATAAGTATAATCTGTCAGCGCTGTTGCAGGATCTTGTGTGAAAAGTTTGCACAGCTTGCTGATTATGCTGGTCTTTCATTCTGCCATGAGTGATTGTAGGACATGCATTCCTCTACACATTCGGCTAAATTTACTACAGAGTACAAGTATTTGTAATTTCAAACTATTAGAGCATTGGCACATCTTTAGGATTTCGAACACTAGCATGCTGCCATGAAGACAACCTTTACATTACATGTACAGTGGTCCCTGAGATTTAAGAGTCCTCCATTTCATGCATTTAAGACTTTCTTGTATTTTAAAATAGATCACCTGTCAGTGATGCAACTCTTTGGCCTAAAAAAGCACTTTACTTTCTGGTAATATCACCCTGCCAAAACTGGGGATGGTGCAAATGTTTTAGCTTTGCTTGACTCTGCCAACAGAGCTTCGTCCATCCATCCGTCATCTGTGTTGCAATTATCTCTGAACATAATGCGCCAGTTTGTTTCAAATTTTGGTTGTACATGTAGCTTCACCTGGGCCAAATGCTACTCTGCCTACAAATTGCAGCCAAAATTTTTTGAACTTCTCGTGAATATTCCTCCCATTGGCCCTCACATAACTACGTTTGGGATTTTTGAAATTTTGAGTTGCTGATTTTTAGCGATTTTTTTTTTTAAATTTTGTTTTCATCATTGTAGGCTATAGAGAAACTAAAAATCAATTATCTGGAAAACGAGCGATCGTAGAGCAAACCAGAGTGAAATTTACATAGGTACTAATAGTACATATATGGCGTACCTTTGACCTTGTAATGTTCAAGTCATTTTGGGGTCATTTGGTACACTTGGGATTTTACATGGTTGGGGCGTAATGGTAAGAGATAGGAGAAAATATTTTGTGTACATATAGCTCATGTAGCTATAAGAGCTAAACGGTGAGAGATAGACATGTAGTTACTGTATATATCAATAGGAAACCATATGAAGTCTAATGATACCGCCACATTAAACCTTGAGTGACCTTGAAAGGTCAACGCCAAGGTGGTGCGATTACATTTGACCTGAGTGACCTTGAAAGTTCAGTGTCAAGGTCATTCAGATTTCGAAGGCTTGTATCTCATAAAGGAACTGAGTAAGGCCATATGTTACTATTAAACATTAATAGGAAAGCAGGTATAGGGGTATACATGGATTAAAATCGAATTCGCGCGAGCCGGCCGTTTTGGCGAATTGATCTAGCAAACTGACCAAATTTTTATCTTGCGATTCACGATCTGCACACCTCACTAAACAGCGATTAGCGGTGTGGTGCCCTTGTTAAATTCCGATCTCCAAGACCATGACTGTTAAAGGTTGATCTGCGACTACATCATGGCTGTTAATGATTGATCTGTAACTAAACCATTCCTGTTAAAGACTGATCTGCGACTCGCAATGGCTGTTCAATATTGATATACGATTCAGCTAGGGTCTTAAATAATGATCTGTGATTCGCAGTTGTCTGTTAAAAATTAAAACTCGAATCGGACGATATTTTATAGACCCA
>JAAUYG010165993.1_pt1 | contig 10567 bp, 10 predicted proteins | sample 7278091 | NCBI WGS metagenome assembly JAAUYG01 (sample SAMN14350201, study PRJNA611818) | marine sediment metagenome | isolation source: surface marine sediment (0.6m) | place: French Polynesia: Moorea | collected 2018-08
GGTCAGGTTAGAGGGAGTCTGCGCTTAGGGGGGCGCCTTCCGTCTTCCACCATGATGACAAGGATGGCGACACGCACATGACTCTAAAAGGCCACGCGAGGCTGTAAGCCGGGGTGGCCTTTTAGAGTCATGTGCGTGTCGCCATCCTTGTCATCATGGTGGAAGACGGAAGGCGCCCCCCTAAGCGCAGACTCCCTCTAACCTGACCATAACTCCTGACCCAGGACCCCCATCTCCACGATGGAACTGGTCACGTGATGAGAAGCACGCGCGGCCTTCACGCTCAGTCACGGTGTGCTTGTTACACATGTCATTCAGCCGCACTTCCTTGTAAAACTGCAACGTTTGGCCATCAATTTTGTCATAAAAGTCAAACTTTCCCCGAGTTGAAATCGTCGGGTGTGCAGTTGCGGAGACATTGCAACTGACTTGAGACTCCGCCTGTTTGCAGAAAGAACGGCTTGACGACGCCACGAATAAAAATTGTTTCTTTAGGCAAATTGATGTTTTCTTTGACAATGATGTCAGAGTTTTCCAGCTGCTGGTGATCAACCGTCCAGGGAAACCGACGCCGAGCGACAACCACCGGCTGATCTGGTGCCCGTACATCGCCGAGGACGACGACGACGCCACCACGGCATCCAGTGAAGGCAGCGACGACGTCGGCAAACTGCTCGTGCTCACACACGACAACATTGTGAGTCTTTCGATTGTCATTTTGAAGATGGCTATTTTGTCCAAATGTTTTCAGCCAAAAAGAAAGGTGCATCTTTTGTGGGAATCGCCTTTGCATTGTCAGTGACGTGAATTCAAAATCCATCTGCCTTGATCAGGGTTCCAGCTGTGGTCGTTTTGGAAAAAATCCGTTCTAATTTGTGCCTTCCAAGCCTCCAGTTGGGGCAATCTTTGGTTGAATTGGGAGGGAGGTAACTCACGCTGATTTCCCTTCTGTTTGCAGGCTGAGATGTGGAACATCGACACAGTAACCAAAGAATACGGCCCCGGTGTCATGACTCCTGATGAAGTGAAGACAGGGTATCTGACCATCACCAGCCACACGCAGCCAGTCGTTGACGCGGCATTTGCGCCGGATGGTACAGCGCTCGCCACAGCCAGTTTGGACGGCGACGTGAAGTTCTTTCAGGTTTATCTGCAGGACAGATCACCTCCCAGGTTTGTAACATCACACATTTGGCTGGTTTTAAAATTTTACATTGACGCATTGAAGTGTGCTTCTGACAAGCAGTATGGAAAATTATTGGGTATTTGGAAGTGGAGATTTCAATGCGCCAAAAACTTGGACAGTTTTGTCAGGCACTGTGCTTATTTCCAAGCCAGCCTTTCTAAGGTGCGAAGAGGTTGACCACAATCTGGGCAGCACATTTGCGTTGCTTTATGCTTTCCTGCATTGCTCTTCACTAGAAATGAAAGAAGTGTTTCTTTCTGCAGATGTCTGCATCAGTGGCAGCCTCACGAAGGTCGACCAGTGTCCAGTCTCTTCTTCCTAGACGATCACAAGAATCCGGTTCCAGAGTAAGTCCGGCATGCTGTCACACCCCGTGTGTTTGGCCTTCATCAGCGTTTTTCGTTTCTGCTGTGATGCGTTCAATTCTTTGGCCGCGTTGCTGTCAGCTATCATGAATGAGTAGCATGTTGCCGTCTGGGTCGCAAACACGCTCTGTGCATGGGAGCGCGGCGTCCGCGGAGATCAACACCCTTGTTAGTGGTGGGGGGGGGTGTCAATGGAACAATAACAACGGCAGCAGTGTGACTCAGGTGGCCAGTCAGCTTGCTTGTAAAGAACTCAAATAAAATGTTTTCATCTCGAAATTCAGGAAAAAAATTCTTGCCCTTCGGTGTTCATGATTTTCTTGCTGCTGTGCAATAAATAAAATTCTTGCGTGTTATTTCAGCACTCAGTTCTGGAAGTTCGCGGTGACTGGAGCTGAGCACAACACGGAAATCAAGATCTGGAGCTGCGAGTCCTGGGTCTGTCTGCAGAGTATTAGATTTCTCCAGGCCGTGTCTCCCGACGTGTCTCCGGGTCTACCCGACGTCCAGATGCGACCCTGTATCAAAGCAGACATGGACCTCAGTGCCGGCTACCTCGTGCTTTCAGACATTAAGAGAAAGGTGACCCGCTTCGTGTATTGGCAATGACGCACATTGACATCCTTTGTCATGAATTTTTACGGCAGATTCACATCTAATGGTTTGGCGGCGTTCAGAGGGACAAATAAGCAAGGACTCATTACTTATTCATAAAATTGGAACTGTTTTGATTTTGTGAACGAATCATTGTCACGAGTCATTCATTCTCTTCCCAAGTAACGGCACCAAACCGTGGGATGTAAATCCACCTTTGGAAAGTTCTACAAACCCAGCATTTCTGTTGGAGGAGCAAATTCAAATTGAAAGTTGTACCCAGGAGGGTACTCTATTCCAAATTACAGCAGATAAGAGTCCTGCTCCTTTTTGTCGCCTCACTCTTGGTTCACTGGTCGGAATTATTTTTTGTCAGGCTCAGTGAACTGGGCCTTTCTCTCGGCCAAAGTGCTCTTGCGTCAATTTATCCCCGCACTTTCCCAACTTCAGGTCCTATACGTGCTCAGCATGCATCAGGATTCCGAGTCGAACGCGGCTCACGTGAGCTCCATCTCGGAGTTCACGCTCGCGCACCCGTGCGTCAGCTTCAATGTATTCGAGGCATCGAGGCGGCGTTTCAAGAAGGTGCCTGGAGAAGACGACGTGGGAAACGTAACAACAGGTAAAACAGGAAAACCAATGAAATTCTTGTTTTCTAACACTCCCGAGTCTAGACTATTGAGGCCAAGCCTAAATAAAGCCATATCGTATGATTGCAGGCCAAATTTGCGTAGTCGTCATCGTCGAATCCCCACCCCCTTCTCCGCACTGCAACGAACAATGGGGCCCTAGAGCTGATTCAACAAACACAGTTGGTTCTTGATAAACACACGGAGAAATCGTGTGGAACGTCGCTCTTGTCCTTTCCTTTTTCCTGGAAAACCCATCTAAAAAAAACACGACTTTTCTTGATGTGATTGTTGTCGGTCTATTCCTGTTGGCAAAGATCAAAACTCGAACATTCTGCTTGGCGGGACAGTTTCACTGTCTGAAAGATGGATTGACCTTGCTATGACTTGTGCAGGGGAAATCGTGGCGGAGGATGAGGAGGCGCTGAAGAAAGACGAAGGGCCCGACGTGGAAATCGTCGTCAAGATGCTGTCTCTACACACGAAGTAATAGCTCTGTTGCAGCATTTTGTAGACGCATACATCTTGGAATTTGTTCGCGAGAAAGAACAAGGAATTGATTTGAACTTTTCTTTGTTGGTACAACATAACTGCAAGTTGCAAAGTTCCTTTTCCACTGAGCACCGTGCAATAGCAACTGCTGCAGCAGAAGACAAAATCGCGAAGGGTGTGGGACAATCTCTTCAAAAGTTCTGTTGAATCATGCAATACTTCTCTTTCTGTTGGTTAGGGCTTTGCAGGAGCTGCGAATCGCCTTCAGGCCGGAGACGTCAGTACAGATGCAGCCGGAAGCTTCGGTGAGCTCGGTGTCGCAGGAAGGAGTGAAGGACACGCTGTCAGATCTCAGTCTGGACACGATGCCGTCCGACGCAGCCAGCGTCAGTCACACGGAAATCTCCGCGCACAGTCTGTCTTTCGGCGAAGCAAACAACCGACGCTCAGAAGTGTCGCAAAACAGGTGAGCACACAACTGCGGCTTCGGCAGTGTCTTGGAATTGAAAACTCAATGTATTTGATTTCAAAAAGAGGAAGAGACTCTTTGTGAGCACCGCACCGTATTTACTGTTGCGAACAAAAAAACTTATTTGTTCTGTGGTTTTCTCAGTTTGGTCACTTTGTTTTGCCCGGTTGATTTTGCACGTGTGTTGATAACGAGTATAAACACGCACCTAAATGCACCAAAGTCTCCTAATTGCATACCCAAGAGTACAGATAAGGTATGAGCACTAAGTGCCCTGACTACACAATCACCTACAGCTGCCACAGCAGCTTCCCTGACCTTGTACAGACCACGGTCGGCTCTGGCCTCCTTTTTCCAAGAACCTAGAACTTGGCTTCCCGTTTCCTTCCGAACTCGACATTGATAACGTCTCTGTTGTGACTGCAGCAACGCGTCCGGTGCCTCCCACGTGTCGTACCACAGCAGCCAATCTCGTCACAGCGAGGCCCCGCAGCACGTAGACGCAGCGCCCGCGGAGGAACAGCCGGTGCTCCTCACGCCTGATGCCTTTAGTCCTAGGTTAGTGGCTTGTCCTTATTACAGGCGTGGTTGATGTGTGCTGCACAAATGAATAGATTTCTCCAGGTAATCGTTGTTGTGTTGCATTTCTCATGAGATCATTTGTTTGGGCAATTTTCTAGACGTAGATGTGTGCCACGTGAGGACAGTGAGTGAAAAGAAATGAAGGAGATGTCCGTTGTTGCACTCCCATTTCTCCTGAGATTTTGTTTGAACAGTTTCTTTTTCTGCTTCTGTCAGTTGTGCGAAAATGTCACAGAAAATTTTGGTAAAGTAACATTTCACGTAAACTGTAGAAAATGTGTTTTGCAGACAAACCGAAACAACGGTGGCTAGTACGGTACCAGACACCAGCGTAAGGAGCAGCAACTCGAGCAGTTTCACCCACGTCACGGCCATGGACGAAGAGGCATTGCGGACACCTCACAGTTCCGTGCTCACGTCACACCAGTCGCCTCAGCAGTCAGTGACATCTCCCGGCAGCACCGTGACGCTAACGCCGACCTCAACCAAAGACGCGACGCCAGCAGAGAAAACCACGCCTTCCTCCATCCCATTGCCACCGGTGACGCCAGGAGAGGAAGCCGCCTTGAAAACTCCCAACGCCCCAACGACGACGTCGGAGATCTCCAGGCAGAGTGTTGAGGCGTTGTCTCCCATTGCCTCGGTGAAGGAACTGGAGGGTGAGGGTGACGGCGAGAAGGTGGACGAGTCGTTTGATGAGACGTCCACGCGGCGCACGACACTGCGGAGCACGGGGAGCTCCTCGTCCACGAGTCTAGAAGTCAGCGAGATCCTGGAGGGCGGACGCCCCGTCAACCCACCCGAAGACACGGAAGAAATCGAGGAGGAATTCGAAGATGCCAAGGGAGACATGGAGGAAGATGAAGAGGAAATTGGACACGTTGAGCTGCATCAGAGAGGTGACGCGTCTGACGAAGCAGATAACACAGCCAACCGAGAAGAGGAGCAAGGTAATTGGAGTTTTGTGCACCAGGGGCCGAATATTTCAAACTTTCCGGAGGGGTTTATGGATAATCGTAAACTTGCGAAGGCCTTTTTGCGACCAATTTAGACTGTTCACAAAATTTGTGAGTGCTCGCAAAGGCCTTCCGGAAAGTTTGAGGAAATCCGCCCCAGAGATGGAGGCAAACCTCAAGTCATTCGCGCTTGGGGAGCAGCCAGCAAAGGGGAGGAAGCAAACTGCTGTTCTGGCCCAGAAGCACCGACGCTTCAAATGCACGATGCTGCTGCTGTCCGTTGGTGGATGCGAGTGTAACTGACGATTTATAATTGGACCCACTTCTATGAAACGGAACAGACAATACACAGGTTGCCATTATAGTTACCAAGGAAGCAAAACAGAAGACGCCGCAATTGATCCCAAAAAATGTGTCAGTTTCAGGCAGCGAGAAGATCTGGCCGATGCCGCCGAGTGTGAAGGAAGACATCGAGGGAGACGATGTTCAGGCGGCAGCATATCACGTGCACAACAGGTGAGTTCTGATCACGTCTAGTTTGAAGCAAAGAGAGAAAATTGAAAAAGGAACGGCTAAATTTTAGGCCATGAAAGCGGAGGGGCCTTTGAGAGTCACCTTGTCGTGACTGTCGTCGTTGTGGACTCTGGATCCCCCTCCTTCTCCGAGGCAATTCAGGAACATGGACGGTCGCGCGGCCTCCATGCTCATTTGCGCCCTTGTTTGGAGACGTAAATAATAAAGGCTGCAGAGTCACTCAGGCGCTGAAATGATCTTGTCCTCTGTGAAGTGTACGTCGTGAACTACCTAAGAAGATATCTTGCAATTTGGAAGCCCGGGGATTTGGAGTTTCTGTGCATCTGTTAACTGGACAATGTGTGTTTCTATCTCAGCGAGGGCGAAGAGCTGGGTCCTCAGCAAGAGGAAGGAGACGTTGAAATAGAAGAGGAGAAGGAGGAAGTCTGCGATGATGAGAACATCTTGGGTGACATTCCACCGCCAAAGGCGACGTCAAGGTCGGTAACAATCAACAGCTTGAGCAGTTCATACAATGTTGTTGAAACGACCAGGAAGTTCCCACAAAGTTCAAGAGTTAAGACTGCCTCGTCCAGTAACAATTTGCTGCTTGCTTTCTTGCTTTATCTTGCTCCATTTTGATCATTTCGAGGCTGAACGGTAGAAACGGGCGGCCTTGTAGCTAGAGTAATGCAGATGTCATTGTTGTTGTGGACGCCCCAACTGCCACTGCATGACACCCTCTTCCCCCGGCTTTTGCAGAAAGCGACTTGAAATTCCCAACTAACCACGCGGCCTTTACGCTGATGCAACGTGAGCTTGTCTTCATCATTGATTTCTGTTCTTCATTTGGCTGGCCTTTACTTGCCGCTGTTGTTTTCTTCACCAGTGATGTTGAGGATGCCATGTCACCCTTTGGCAGTCCTGCAAGAAAGATCCGAAAGCCTCCGAGCTTCAGAGCAGAGCTTGGTGGCAGGTGGTAAAACTGCCTATCCGTCTGCGGAGCATGTCATTCTAAGCATCGTCTTTGCTATTCTGTCATTCTCATGCTGCATGGATCGTCACCCACTAACCCGCCTCGCTTAAGACCAAGTTTGGTTCCCCTCTGCCAACTGCTACACACAGAAAAAAGGTTTGACCTCTTCGGCTCCCCATCCCGCCGGGAAACGTACTTCCGCTCTCTCTCATAGAAAAAAGAAAGAAAGAAAGAAAAGACAAAACATAAAAACAAAAAAGATTGTCCCCCAACCCACCCCTCCTCACACTGGCACGTTCACATTCCGCAGGGTGTAACTCATTTTACAAATGTTCTGGTGAAATGGTTCAGAGTGTGAATTCGGAAAGTGCACTGCACTACAGCAGCCACCAAAAATGTGTTGTGCGAGTGACTAACAAAATATTCAAAAGTAAGCAGGTGGTGTAATTGGTGAGAAGACATTCGGTGGAAAGAAAGTTGTTGGTGGAATCGCAGCAGCAGAAGAAATAACAACCAGGAATCCTCCAGACAAAATGGAATTGAATGGCTGTCTCCCCCCCCCTCACAAAACAATTGGACCCAAAACTCGCACAAAAGGAAGGAAGCCCCACACAAAGAGAAACAGTTCATCGTGCTTTTTGCATGAATTCTCACGAATAGTGGTTTCTCGACATCATGTTTCACGTTACACACTGGCTTCATTCATTTGTCACAACAAGGAGGAAGAAACATTGAAATAAAAATGTTTGTTGTTTTTCTGTGTTTCAGCTCGGACCCGAGGCACGTTTCGGACGCCGTGTCTCAGTTACAGACGTCGATGCAGCAGATGCTGAGTCTGCTGCAGTTCCAGCAGCGGGAGATCGAGTCGATCAGGAGCGAGCTGCAGTCCAAGGAGGAGACGGGGCAGGTGATGACGAACCTGCAGGCGCAGATGGACAGCCTGGAGCACGCCCTGGCATCCAGGGTCGCCGCGTCGCTTAGCGAGCACACCCAGTCCGAGGGTATCCTTTGGTCGCGGATCGTTCAGTCGCTGTTTATAAAATGGCTCCAATGTAATTGGTGGTCTCGCCTCAGCACTAGCTTCGCTCGGTCTCATCCCCCTCCCAGACTTGACACTCCTCAGTCGTGTCCCCCCTCCCTCACCGCAGCAGCAACACGGTAGCAAGGGACTCAGCGTTTGTGACCAACAGTTCACCACTGATGATTACCAAATGTCATGTGCTGCAATTCTGGGAAAAGACGATTGAATGACAGTCGAAAAGGCCTTTACGTTTGTTGTGGCATTCTCTGCGGCCAAACGGGACAACAAGCAATTCCAAGTATTCGTCCAGGGGCTCGTATTCCACCCATTGTTCCTTGGCCCGAAGTGAAACAATTTTTTCAAGCACGAGAATGAAATGAAGAGCACGTCTAAATGGGTGTGCCAATTGGGTGTCAGTTTGTTGTGATTTGTAAGGACCCTTGACTGCAAGTTACAGCCCAGAGACTCCACGGCCTTCTGAATGAGAAGGAAGCACTAGAGCGGCAGAAGCAGGACCGGTTCATGAGCACCATGTCGCAGACCATGGAACGAACCGTCTCTAACCGCCTGGAGAAGACCGTGCGCGACGAAATGAGGCAGCGCGTTATTCCATGTGAGATTTGCGCTTTTCACGCCTCGAGGCTGAAAGCCCAGCAGCCTAATTTCCATCCACACCGGAGACGAATTGGTATTCGTCTCGAACTGAGCAAACAAATTGCCATTGAAATGTATGGCAATTCGTCCACTCAATTCGGGGCGGATTCCAATTCGTCTCTCGTATGGATATCCCTTTGTCGTCATCGTCACCCGCCCCCTTTCTTTGCTGGACAGTCTATGGTGCCCCCTCCCACCAACTTCAGTGCCAGGTAGTGGGGTTGAAGACCACCACCCCCAACCCCACTGTACTGCACTACTAGACAATCAAACCAGGGATTTCCCCCTGCTGACACGAGATAATCACGTGATCACGTTTGTTTCGAAACTGCAATTTTTCTCTATTGGACACTGTTGATTCTTTCGCCAGCGTTGTCCAGATCAATGGATCCGCTGAAGGAGCAGCTGCACAGTGAGATGGTGCAGAGACTGACATCTACCGACACTGTGATGCGGGAGAACCTGAGTGCCATGGTACGGTCCAGAGTAAGTGTTCAGCGCCTTCTTAGAACGTTTCAGAGGCTCCATTCATAGAGTACGCGCAAATCTCGTGATGTTGCGCTCCATTCACACGTAAATCTTTTGATGCTGCTCTTGCACTGTGTGAGCACTCCCCATTTGCAAAACTGTTTCCCGTTGTTTGCATCAGGCGTTTTGCAAGGTGCTTAACATCCTGTGTGAACTATAAAGAGAGCCTGGAATATTTCTGTCGTCATTGACATTTGCCTTCCCAACAAATAAGCCTTTCTGGTTCAAAAATTTACTCCTTGTGTTCATCAAGTGAAACCATTTCAAAACCCGTTGCTACTTGGTGACGCTTGTTTGTCTGCAGCAAACTGTTGATGCTGTGGGTCAGGCCGCCGGGAACGCGATCCAGGGTCCGATCCACGGTGCCATCAGGGATGTCATTCTGCCGGGCTTTGACCGCGCATGCCAGGGCATCTTCCGCCAAGTGAACGACTCGCTCCAGCGAGGCCTGGGTGACTGTGAGTACATCAAGCTGGCGTTTCGTTTGAAGGACGTGCTTCGCCCTGTTTCTTTTTTTGGGCCGCGCGGGGAGACAGTTATATACTTGCCGTTGGTCATCGTTGTCGCGGCATGAAAAGCAGCACAGACCGCCAAGCTGTTACACCAGTGTAGCGCGCGGCCACTTCGCTGAATCAGGTGTTGTGGCAAAACATTGCAGACTTGTTGCCGTCACGATATAATCACACTCGAATGATGCCTTGAGCACAGAAAGTGCAGGTTCCATTTCGTACGGTTCCTCCGGACCTTTTGCATGACACAAACGCTTTCTTAGTGTTCGTTCTTCGTCAGCACCAATCCCTTCGCCGTCTCAACTCTTACCGCTTATCTCGTTTTCCACAAGTCATGTCTTCCTCCGTAGACACCCGTGCCTTGGAGCACCACCTCGAGGCTATTCGGAAGAAACACGAAGAGTCGAGGGACCCAGTCGTCGGGCAGCTGCGTTCCATGGTTGATGTGATGAAGAGAAAGGACGATGCCTTCGAGCCCATGTACAGGCAGCTGTCCACCATTGTGCCAACGTTGCAATCATCCGTCGCGCAAATGCAAGCGAGTCAACAGAAAATGGAGGAAAACCTGAAACAATCACTCAAAAGGTGCGTTTTGTCGTTTCTTCTGTTTGTGGATTGCGTCTCAAACTTCATTCCAGAGCGTGTATGAACATTTTTGAAGACCTTGAAATTCGCGCATAAAAAAGCAATGATACTTGCACTTGAATTCGCAGTGATTTCGCATGGGTATGAACAGGCCAATACTGACTTCTTCCTCTTTTCGTTTTCAGTTTGGAGCAAAATCTCAAGCGTGAAATGAAGCAGATCATCAAGGAGGAGTTGACGGAGGCGCTGCAGGACCAGAACACGGCGATCACGGACACCGTGGTGCAGTCGCTGCGCTCAGGGGCCGTGACGCCCGCCCCGGCAGCGGCAGGCCCCGCGTCGCCCGACCCCGCCGTCCTGCAGGCCCGCATCATGACGCTGCTGCAGCAGGGACAACTCAACGAGGCCTTCAAAATGGTAAACCTATCTTGGGTCTCTCTTATCCTCTCCCTTTCTCTCTCTCGCAGCTTTTTTTTTTTTTTTTGCACATAAGCGTGAGTATTTGTAA
>JAAUYG010203537.1_pt1 | contig 10565 bp, 12 predicted proteins | sample 7278091 | NCBI WGS metagenome assembly JAAUYG01 (sample SAMN14350201, study PRJNA611818) | marine sediment metagenome | isolation source: surface marine sediment (0.6m) | place: French Polynesia: Moorea | collected 2018-08
CAACGATTTGCGCCCAGGACTACTTCGCCAATGGTACTGCCAAACGGTTGAACGCGTGTGGATGCTAGTTGTGCCGATTTCCGAACTGAGGTGTTTACGTGTTTCGCTCCACTGACTTGAAATATTCCATTCCGGCCTGGGGGGATCTTAATTAGTTTTGAGCAGGCGGAAAGACGTTAATGAGTGGTACACTTCTGCTCTGGATTGTGGCATCTGTGGCCATGTGACCCGAGTCATTCAGATGTTGCCGATGGAAAACGGAACTCTTTTTTGCGAATGATTTGACCCTTTGGAATGATTTATTACAAACACGAACACTAACATGATTCAATGCAGTATGACGAATTAGTTTTTCACTACAATGGAATGATGTTTCAAGAAACTTGAACCAGTTGCATAGATTCTGCATCTGGATGAAGCCACGAACATGGAACTACTGAAGTTACGGACTCCAACAAATACTGACAAATGGAAGATGCAGAGCAATGCAAGTGTTTGTTCCTCAAACGGGACTAGAGACAGTCACCCCTGATTGATTCTGGGAAGATTCTCTGGCGTACAGTAACAATGACGATGAACAGACTACACGGGCGACTTTCTGCGGATTGGTTACATACGAAAAAGTCTTTGGAACTAAGCAACGTTAACACGTACAAAAATAGTAAGTTCATTTTCATTTCGCAACTGATCTTCGGGAAACACGTGCACATAGATACATGTGCGGGGTTCTTGGCTATTGCTGAAACTGGTAAAGGAACCGCAGAAGACCGCGCCTGTGCTGAACCGCTTCTACTGGCGGCAGATGATGACGGGACAGTGCGCATGGTGCAGCACGTAGTCGCTGACGGAGCCCAGGATCGTGCGTCTGATCGTCCCCAGGCCGCGCGTCCCCATGACGATCAGCGTCACGTGCTCGTCTCTCGCGATGTGGCACAGCTTGTGCCCTGCCTCACCCTCCTCCTTGAAGAACTTGTGGTTTACCTGCAACCAGCCACAAAAGTTCATAAATTCCTGAATCAAAGCCCAATGTAGTAGCTCAAATTTCAGTTTCGAAACTTCTTTTCCTTTTGTTTACGACAGCCCGAGTCACAAAATGCCACCACACAACACTGGGTTCACTCGCGCAACAAGAACTAAACACGCACCACAATCACACTGAAGAACTTTTGTTTTTCCAGAGGATACGCTTGGTACTTTGTAAACGGAGACTTGCATGTTTGTTTTGATAAGGTTTGCTCTTTGAATGTCACTTGAGATGAAGACCAGTATGTGAGAAGAACTGTACAAAAGTAGGATTATGGACGTGGAAGGAATTTTCTGTTGTTACAGACAAGCGCCCGTAAAATGTTTCAAGCACACTCGCTGAGGTCGTTATCACACCCATATCAAACAGAAGTTCAAAATGTCAAAGTACTGTTTGCTTCCATGAAATCAAAAAAATGCAAAAAGAAGCGCACACGAGGGAAACTGGTTGTTATGATACAGTAGCATGTGTAATGTGTAACTGGTTTACCGGATGATGGCCATCCATCAGATCTAGTATTTTGTGTCTAACGGCTTGGTACTTTAGGTCTCCCTCCTGTCGTAACGCTTCCATAATATCAGGAGTTATACCGGGCCCCGCTGAAGTATCAAAAACAGTTTGAAAAATTCGCATTTTAGTTTCAACAATAATCAATAGAACTTACAGTTTTACCAGCCATTAGCCCTTCGACCTTCTGCTTTACAGCCTTGTGCAGATCGTCTTGTTCATTTATAAAGGCCGTAACAATTTCAGGCGACAGAGGCACACCAGCTTAATGGAAGGAAAGAGTATCACATATGAAGAATGAAATATTAGCGTTACTGGGTGAGAACTGAAGCCGAGGACACTTAACTATGGAACTAAAATTGAATTTGCTTCTGAAACGTTGTTGGCCAGAATCTACTTTCAGTTGCACCAAACAACCATGAATTGTTTTATCGCACACGGTTATCAGCGTGCTTTGCATGAAAGCAATCATAGATGTCTACAAAGGAAATTTAATTTTAATTATGTTCTGATAGAGTTCGCTAATGGCAGCAATATCTTTCGGCGATATCAACAAATCTTCAGAGAAAACAAAGTGAAACACTTCAGGGACAACTTAATTATTACTGCTAGGACTACGGGATTACTGAAGTCGTGTCTACGTGGCAAACACGAAGAATACACTCACCAGCAAAAGTTGGCACCGGATAGGCAGCAATGTGCGCAAATATCACTTCATCCGACGGCTTGTGGATGTTGTCCAAGTACCCTGAAACAGAATTAAGAATGCTAGTTTTCTCATCCCAAGGTTGTGACTGAGGTCAATATTGCAACAGCTTCACCTTTGTTTGCTGTTGTCACAGCAGAAAGCAAAACACAATGTGGGACAGATACACAGGCTCCAGAAACACCAAAGCCATTTTCTTCCAGGTAAATTTACAGATGTCCAACCATGACACCACAAACGTCAATGGACAAGAACTCGGCACCAACTGAACTGTACGCCCCTTATTTTGTGCAATGAAACATGCAAATAGTTTGCAGAGTCGGGATCAAACAACCAAAGGAGTCGTGCTGTGTTGACCGAGATAATTGAGCGAACAATGAGTGTGTCGAACGAATTTACACGCAACAAGTGGCAAATGTCCTGTGAACTATTCAATAAGCTTTCACTGGAAAGCTGCCAGAACGGAAAACAGCTTGTCACCGGCGAATCATCGACGACGAATTTCCACAAAGTCGCAGTACAAGACTGTGATGATCACCCACTGCTGCAGGCAATTTTCATTATCAAATTTTTGACTTGGGTTGAAAATGACGGAACGGTCGTCTCCTTGAGTGAAGAGACTTGCGTTCAGCCCAGGGGAAGGGGCGGCTGTGTCAAAAAGAAATTTGCATGCAGTTCGTTTTGCACTTGCCTGGAAAACAAATACAAATCAAGCCAAACTTTCGAAGCAAAGAGAATATTGAATCATGTTTGCTATGTTGCTCATTTATCGCAACAGATGTCAATCAGGCCAAGCCATGTTGACGACGAAACAGTGTCAGAGTTGTCTGCTTTGTCTGCCGAATCTAGGACGAATTTGATCATATAAATGCATCTCGATGTCCAGATCCAGATTAAATATAGATCTATATAGATCTATATACTTACATTTCACAGCGTAGGAAGCATGCTCACTTCCATCCACGGCAATCAAAACTTTCTGACCCTTCGAACCTTCAGCCATCGTTCTGTCGGACTGCAATAGCAAACAATGCTGCTTCAGTGACAGATCCCGCACGAACAAGCCTGAAGTCAGACGTACAGACGATTTGAATTTAGATTTGACACACAAGTTTCACGGCACACAGCAGCAGTGCCCTACTTTCCAGCTGGCTAGATTCTAGCCTTCTCTACGTTCATGGTGCACGTACACAAAAGCTCTGTTTTGATAGTCAGTCTCGTGTTTTGATGCACAAGTTGTAACACAAAATATTCCACACGCATCAATAAACACAATGCATGACAACTGAAGACAACATTTGATCCAGTCATGAATAATGAAGCAAAAACACAAATTACAACAAGCTCCACGTACCTACCTCCCTCTTCCGCTTCTATGAGTTTGTGATAAGGAAGCGAGTTGCTAGGAAATGTCAGAAAAAAAGTCCCTGGCCGGAGAGAGCCACAAAATTCAAATTGAGTACTCTAAATTCAGATAAGTTTTATTGATAAGAAAGATAAAAGAACTGTCAAACGCTGGTCGAGATAGCCAGTGAAGGTTCTAAAAGGTGCATCTTCACATTGAGCCGTCATGGATCAGGTGTGTAGAGACTCCCAGTCAACATTTTAACATTCCACTGCATTCTTTATTTCTGCATGGATCTCTTCTTTGTCTAGATCTATCTAGATTCCAGATGTAGATCTAATCTGAACTCCATCTTAAATCTAAGATCTCCAAACTTAAGCCATGACTTGTCAACATAAATAAGCCCGTACACTGGGTCTTTTCTGTCCAGCTTGCAGCGGAAGTTGGAGAGCGATGTGGATTCGGAGAGCACGTGGTGTCGGTGATCCCTCACTTCCCGCTCAAGCTGTCGGACGGGATTTTCCTCTCACTCAAGATCTGGTTTCCGAGTGCGTCCGTGCCGGAGTCGTTTCAGCAGGCCAAGTCTTTTGTTCAGTTTGCACCCAAGGAAACGAGAAGCCTTGCACCCGAGGAACGCTGTCCTGTCGTTCTGGAGCACCTGCCATACCGGAAGTCGGACTGGACTCTGCCGCGCGACTATCAGCGGCACACGTGGATGTGCTCTCATGGCTACGTTGTGGTGCGCAGTGACTTACGAGGCAGTGGAGACTCGGAAGGGTTCTGTTATGATGAGTACGAGGAGCAAGAACTGAATGACGCCTGTGAGATCATCGCGTGGTGCGCGTCGCAGTCCTGGTGTAACGGCAGGGTCGGCATGTACGGGAAAAGCTGGGGCGGTTTCAATGGGCTCCAGGTTGCATTCAAACAGCCAGAGGCCCTGAAAGCTGTCGTGACCCTGTATTCAACTGATGACCGCTACGCGACAGACGTCCACTACATGGGGGGTTGTCTCATGGGCGTCGATATGATCGGCTGGGCGTCGATCATGTCGGTTTTCGGAGGGCGCCCTCCTCACCCGAACCACGCCGCCGACTGGAAGGAGCTGTGGCTGACTCGGCTGCAGGAGAATCAAGGACCGCTGATGAACATCTGGCTCGCGCATCAGACGAGGGACGAGTACTGGAGGCATGGTTCTGTCTGCGAAGAACCGAAGAGGATTCAGATTCCTGTTCTTGCCATAGGTGCGTTGAGTTTGTGGTCGGAAATCTGTCACTTTTGCTTTATGAAGAATGGTGAACCATACAGCTGAAGTTTCTCTTAAAATTTGATGTCGTGGTTCTTACAGGGGGATTCAACGATGGGTATCGGGATGCTGTGCTGAGAATGGCGAGAACTTTGCCGGTTTTTCGTGGAATTATTGGTCCCTGGTGTCATGACTGGCCCGACTGCAGCAAACCAGGTAAGAGACAAGACCATTCCTCATTCTCTTGTGCATGTTTTGTGTTGTACTGTTTTTGTGCATGCTAGACTGACACAAATACTTACAGGTCCTCACATAGAATTCATGCTTGAATGCAAAGCGTGGTGGGATGAGCACCTCAAGGAAATACAGACCCAAGTGATGGATGCGCCTCTCTTGCGCGTATTCCTGCAGGACTCAATTCCGCCTTCTGCAGCTCCACCGCGAATGCGTGATGGAAGATGGGTGAAGATGAATTCACACGAGTCGGGACACGAGCAGCTGCTGATTCCAGATGGAACAACAGGAAAACTTCTCTCAACGATGCCGACAGAAATGCCCAAGACGACGCAAGCTGCGTATTTTTCCGCTGTATGTGGTATGCTGACGAATGAATGGAACTCCTTCGGGGACAATTCTGAGGCTGGTGACCAGAGGTCAACCGATGCGCACAGTCTGTGCTGGACATCCGATGTGCTCGGAGCGGACGTCAATGTCCTGGGGAACCCAGAATTGAACTGCTTGTTGTCATCTGACAAGGATCAAGCCAGTATTGCAGTTCGCCTTGTGGATGTCTTTCCTGACGGCAGATCAACCCTCATCACTTTCGGCGTTTTGAACCTGACGCACAGAGAAGGACACGGTCCAGAAGCGGTCAAGCCATTGGTTCCGGGTGAGACATACAAAGTCACAGTTCAACTGAGGGCCATTGCGTACGTCATACCGAGGGGACACAGAATCAGATTGGCCGTTTCTCCTGCATATTTCCCGATGATTTGGCCGTCCCGAGAGAAAGCCACGCTCCAGATTGCCACTGGTCGCGACGAGTCCGGAACCTTATCTGCTTTACGACTTCCGGTATGCACGACTGAGGCGCTCATGGCTGGTGAGGAGGTGATGAAGACCACGGAATCACCAAAACTTGGGCCTCCGCTACCAACTGACGTGCTACGTCCGCCCAGTTACGAGAGGTATGCTGTGCACGGGTTGGCATCACCTGTTCATAAATTTATCATCGATGCCGATGCTGGAAGGATGCGTTTGAAGCAGACGGATACAGTGATGGATTCGCGTCTCATTTCCACTTATTCCCTGGAGGAGGAGAAACCGCTCTCGGCAGCAGCATCAGTTGAAGGCTACCTGAAAATCGAATATCCCAACATTGCCGGTGGAGTTGTCACGAACACGAAAATCGACAACAAGGTGTGGTGCGACTTTGATCATTTCCACTCGAAATCAACCGTGTCAATTCTCCTGAACGATGAGCTGATACACACCAAAACCTGGCAGAAGGCATTTCCCAGGGTCCTTGTGTGAAAAGAAATGAACGACAAGACACAACCATTGAGTGTAAGAACTTTATTGATAAATGATATACGTGGAATACAATGGAATGGGTACATGTAAAGAGGCGTCGTAGATATATGCCGCTGTGTGAAATAGAAATGCTTAGAGTACAAAGAGGAAGCTTGATGGTCCTTTGCACACGGAGAGAGAACGAATCTGAGTTCCGATTGGTATTCAAGTTAACACATCACATAAAATGAAATTAGAAGTGAAATGGACATCTTGGTTTCGATTCACTGAAGCAACTAACTCTTTACAAACTAGTTTGATGCAACCTGTACCCAAAACGTACAACACTTCACCTCTGGTTTTTGGGAGACGATGGCTAAAATACAATGGGCGAACAGACGGGCGAATCGTCAGTTGTATCTTGCATTTTGAATGTGTTTCAAAAGACGATTTCACACACTAAACAACTGCATGCACACGCGTACGCAACGAAGGTGAATTTGGCAAACTTATCTCTGGAATTCAACTGCAGAACATGATTCTGCTGCGTTGCCCGGTTTAGTGCGCAGCAGGACACACAAGAACTGGAACTTTGGAGTGCCGAACAACGTAGTCGCTGACAGACCCGAGCAGTGTCCTGCGAAGGACGTCCAGGCCTCTTGTCCCCATCACGACGAGCTTTGCATCCTCTGATTCGGCGATTGATACAATGCCATGCCCGGTGTCCTTGGACGTCTCGAATCTCGTTCGGTACTTTAGCTGAGAAATTGCAGAACAAATGGTTGCAAAATTGCTTCACGGGTATTTGACACCAACGAAAAAATAACGAATGTATTCTGTTTAGGCTTGGAACAAGACGTAAAGTGAAGACTTCAGAATCGCGCTGGTGCGCGTTTGCCGGTGGGATGGGATCTTAACACAAAAGTGTGAGAAACTCAAAAATCTGGATCAATAAATCCCTGGGGACACTAAGGAATCATCAACAGAACATATGAGCCCTATTTAAAATTGAATTTGCGTCTGTCGCAGATGTGTCAGTTTGGAAGACACACTTTCGATTCAGGACTTCTTGTCCATTTAGTGCTGGCAGCAAAAATTCTGCACATGCACTCGAGGAAGGAAGAAAACCCATGCACGGAAGCGGTTCAATTCTCCTTCGCTAATTGAACTCCTGCATAAGGCAAAATGTTCGAACCTTTTTGGACACAAGGTCTGTTTCGTAGTCTGCTTCCAGTTTCTGAACTTTCTGGATCGAATCTGTGATTGCCTTTTGCCATTCCTCGGTGGGTAGACTCAGCCCGTCTGCAACAAATTGACATGGTTGTTGTAATGAATGGTTCTGACAAACATTTAGCATCATGCGAAAACGAAAGCGGGCCCTCTCAGAGCTGTCTTTGACACAAAAAGCAGCAGTTGCTGTTCCGTTTGCAAGAAGTTCCTTATTTTTAGCCTGATAAAGCCTTTCAGAGTATTGATGCGGAAAATTCCTGTTGAGGCGCTTCAATTAGTGAGATGGAGATTTTCTGCGAAGTTAACGCTGTTCAAAGCTTCAGTGATTTCATGCTTTGAAATGGGACACTTTGTGCTCTTGCTGCACCCCATCTCCTTTCATTGCCTTGTTTCACGAAAAAGAAACAGCTTTTAAGCTTTTCCTTGCGTTGTGACGGAACCATATATTTTTTCAGTGCAACACACAAACACAGCTAAACAGCGCGAATTCGCATCACGTCTTTTCCGGCACAGTTCCAAGGAACACAGGCCACGCCGGTCGGACACTGCGCTTGGTTTCAGGACATCTGGACTGTGAGGGAAACCTTGTGGTTTGTGATTGGAATTCTGCAAGTGGAATCTGAATGAGAACCTTGACAAAAATGACCTGTTCATTATAAAAGAGACAACACTGCTGTTTTCATGTTTTCTTGTGGGGGAAGACTGCATTTTCAAATTCAGTAATTTGAATGAGTTTTCTGATTGGAAGCTTGATGTGGTATCAGTGTGGTATCTTCTGACGGTCTACGTCATGCACTCTACGTTGTCGAGCGAGAATTCAGGGTAGAAAGTAGCGCAGCCTTAAAACAGCTACACAAGCACGCACTTCAAAACGACACCAAAAACAGTAACATTTTCCCAATGGCCTTTTTGATTGAATTTTTCTGAAGAGCATATATGTGTGCACCTAAATTTAGCTATGCATGCATGCACACACACTCAAACCTTTGTCGAGGAAATTATGAATGAGGGGAACAGATACCTCTCGAAAGTTGGGTGTTTGCCTACGAATACAAGGTTTCTGGGAAGCATTGAATCTGCTGCTAAGTATCAGTAATCAATGCGACATCAAAGAGACTCAGATTGAGGCAATTCTGGGCGATGTATTGAAGACTCTTCTGAGTTATGCGCGCCTGAATCCCTGGAGCTATTTCTGTGACGATGCTGCTCCGCGGTCTGGAGGTTTTTGTACCTTTTTGGCACCACACACAGGTGTAGCTTAGTCTGACAGAAAGACAAAAACTGGAGAACATTGGACAATCAGAGATTCTAGAAGAGCAGAAAGAACAAAGAGACAACATGCCAATGAACAACACACATTCACACGAGATCAGCACATTGAGCAAAGTAGAATGCCCAACAAAAGAACAGGACACACTGCACGAAAAAGGAACATCACACTCAAACCCTCAAAAGCCAACTGAAGGGGTTACCTCTTGGTCAAATGATGACAAAATCAAAAACTATCCGATGCCATGAAGTCAAGAGGCTAATATTTTATGTTGATTTGTGTTCACCAAATCGCATTAGTACTGATCACCCAATGCATATTGGGAGCGTTTGGTATCAGACTCACGTTTAAGGCTGAGAATGGGCAGTTGAGGGGGTTCAATGATATGACAAATGATCACCACATCTCCATGTCTGTGACAGTCATTCAAATACCCTGAAACAAAAGTATTTTGAAAAATGTAAAGTGAGATTAACTGCATTTGAAAGAAATATCATACTCGCCTTTTAGACTGAATGTTGGGAGGTGAGGAGTACTCATTATGTGACAAACTATTATTAGGTCATCAGGTCGGTGGACATCACTTAAGTACCCTGTAAGAAAGCAAATGACAGGCTGCTTGCAAGAAGGAATCATGTGTTAGTTCACTTGTGGCCAGAAGCCCAATTTTGGCCAGCTGTGGGTAACATCAACCAGGATTATTTTAAAGGGGTGGGGTTGGTTTCTGGCAAGCAAAAGGTCTGGTCCCAACCACACATCACGGCACAACCCCAAGTCTCTCAGTTTTGGACGGACGAGGGGTAAACTTTCATTTGTCATGAAGGTTGTACCACAACGACCCCAGTGACTTGTGTCAGGCTTTGCAAGAAGTCCAGCTTTTGCATAAGCAGGGATGTAGCTGCAGACTTCCATGTCTGTCCTGTCTGCTTTGAAGCAGGAATAATGGTCCCTCTCACCTGACTGTGGGACATCTTGCTGGAAAACAAATTAGGCAGCCAACTGCATGCGAGACAGTTGCGTGACAATTTGACTGGTCTGTTGTGTTTGCACCAGGAAAACAAACAAGCAGCGTCACAGCTTTTGATTAATGGGCACTGTCCACTGTCTTCTCTAGGTTTTGTCTGCGCTCTTTTCATGAATTCTGTTTTTTCCGTCCTGGATGACACTTGGCGCTTGGCGCTCTTTATTGCCAAATACGTGCGCTGCCCATTTGATTTCCCGAGAAAGCAGTCCGCTAGATCTGGTTGAAGAGCTGATTGCTCAAAGAATGGATAACCATTGTCGGAGTCAGCAGTACATTGGGGGGACATCAGTGTTTGACTGTTGAGTGGTTTCAATCCCGAGTGTTTTGGAACAATTGAAAGGTGTTCAGTCGCCACTAAATACACACTCTTTCATTAAATCAGAATCAGAACTTGCTCAACCAAAAACTTGTTGCTTTCAATTTTGTGTGGCAAAATTGCAGAATTCATTCATTGATTTCATGATGCCAATACAGAAACTGCATACCCGAATTAAATGTAAAGAGCCGGTAAGCTTCAAGAACTAAAGAACGCTGCAAACGAATTCTGTGCAAATGAGACTACAGCTGTATTCAGACTATGATGTTGATGCGTGTGCGTGAAAATGCCATCACGCCTGTAGAAGCACCTTCAAATACGGTGAAGGTACCTGCATAAAGGTGTACGATATCGTATACGATATCAATGAAACCACTTGGAGGCGCAG
>JAAUYG010018334.1_pt1 | contig 10564 bp, 7 predicted proteins | sample 7278091 | NCBI WGS metagenome assembly JAAUYG01 (sample SAMN14350201, study PRJNA611818) | marine sediment metagenome | isolation source: surface marine sediment (0.6m) | place: French Polynesia: Moorea | collected 2018-08
CCCCCCCCCCATTTTCTGCATGAATAGTATAGTGGGTGGGGTTGCACATGTTGCAGTGGAAAAGATACAATGTACTACGAATTCTTCCGGGGCCTGCCAGTAGGTCTTTCCTGCGGTAAAGCAGCTCTGTCTGTAACACAAATTGTATTGTTCACAATCACGTAATAATGGTTCTTGCTTGGGTGAATAATTTTCATTTTAATCCTGGCCACAATATTTGGCATGGTGTTTATGTAATAATCGCAGCTGTGTGGCCTGCCATTTCTGTGCAGGTCCAATTGCAGTAAAGGCATGTTGATAACACCGTAGACCCACTTGTACAAGTGCATGCTGTGGGATTTTGTTGAATGGATGCATCACTTTGTGTGGTGTGACTAAATTTTGTCCATTATCGGATTCTCGAATTAGATGTTGCACATATAAACCATAGATATGCAGGGGAAATTGGCGTAATTACCTGTTGGCATGCGGCAGTCCGTAATGACTGTCACCTTCATCAGAGGCGCGGTATGCCGAGAAGCCTTGACAGTGGCACAGAAACCTGCTTGCAATTACCGTGATTTGATTAGAGGCATTTACCAGAGCGGCTCTCGATTCTGAGGCCGCCAATCACATTGTGTCAGCCTTGATCTCAACTAGACCGGGAAAGACCGATAAAGCACTTACTGTACTCAGCTGTATCTTGTGTACAGTTTATATGGTAGGATTCGGCATATGTGGTATATATGTCAAGAGGTCAATAGTCTGAACAGACCTGAGGGTAAAATATATTTACCTTGTATAATAAACAATCATGATTGCATGTGGCATTACCAAAAGTGGTAATCTGACCATTGTAAAATGTACTCGCTGGTTGGAAACAGCGAACGTTGAGTGCCATTTGGTTTTGCTTGTTTAGGCACATGCGTATAGGTGCATTATGCTAAAAAACACAGTTTGGAATTACAGTACAGGTATAACGGATCATTAAGGACCCTGTCAGAAAGATAGGTTCAAACAGTACATATGTCTATAGTTACATATGTACAATTTGCAAATTTGATCCTGGACTTGGACCCAAGTGAATATAAAGCATGCACCTGTGGGCAAAACCATGCAGTTTCATCACCTTTATGCCTGGCTTCAAGACAAAGACTGAGACACAGAGGCCAGGTAATTTGGTTACCTATGGTGTTGTTGCTGGTCACCCCAAGTGACCTAAGACAGTCGGCTAGGTGTCGGCGGGTCTCCTGCGTCTGATGACTGATAGTTTGGAGACACTCAAAATGCCCATTTCTCAGCCACGGCGGTCAGGCCATCTTCACTATGAACATCGCCAGGTCACGGTAGGCCTTAGCCGAGACCCACGGGATTCAATACCACTTGGAAATTGGACCGGCGGTTTCCTTGAATCATAATGCCAATTAGGGATGGCATTGCATGTCGCAATATCTCAGGCAGTTTTCTCCAGAAGTATCGTTTTGGAGCCCGTAGTACTTGTAAATGAAGTATCAAAGATCGAGTTGGCCTGTTTTGTAGGCTCATTTGAACAGTTTATGGAGGGGGAATAATGGTGGCAAATTTGCGCAATGAATGCAAGAAATGTGGTGCCATGTGTGATTATTGGCAATAGAAGTGATGAAAAAGACATTACACTGTCAAAAGGTGTATGGCTATACGGATACCAAATGAATGGAAAAAATCTGCAAAATGTTTGTGCTATTTATATGATGAATCTTAGAAATTTCTGCTTCATGAAGCAGGAAAGGCTGTTACCTGAGGCATGCAAAGTATCAACTTGAAGATGTATGTGGTCATGAAGGAACCATGTATAAACATTTTCGAAAAAAATGCAAGAATACAGCACATACCAGGAGTAAGCTTTATTTATTTTATTATTATAATCAGTGTAATGTGATGTACAGTAAAAGTCAACATGGTCTATAGGCATATCTCTCTCTTGAGATGGCTTGCTGAATCAGAACATATAATTATCCACATTAGGACTGTGCTGGTGTAGTTCAATGCAAGAGTATTGTCATCGCTGAAGTCGACAAAATTCAGTGGAATGTTTTATGCTTCCATTAGTGATCACACTATCGCTGATGCAGCATTGAGAAATATTACTGAGCTGAGATCTATGGTATCCCAAGTAAACATGGCAGTGGATATACTTAATGCTGCATTTATTATTGACAAGTGATATGATGGAGTGATCGGCCCAGCAGCTTGGTCATATGACCAGGTACCAAGGTTACAGGTTGCCATGGGATCAGGTGCCAGCACGGGATGCCAGACCGTTCATATTTCCCTAAACACAAGGTAAATACAATGTACCTATGTAGCATTACCGGATCCTACTGAAGTATGTAACTGAGCTGATATTGCATGATATTGTGCCCTCTATTGCAGACTATACCTGACCCGAAATTCTACTGCATTCTGGAATGGATGAGAATATCTTCTTTTGATAGATTCTCATTATGCAGTGAAACCTGTCTTGAGAGACCACTGCCATGAGAGACCACCTGTCTTGACAGACCACACACTTTTGCCAGAAGAACCTGCAGTTCAATATAACTGAACCTGTCACCAGAGACCACCTGTCTTGACCAGATTTTTGTGGCCAGTGGGGTGGTCTTTCAAGACAGAGTCTACTGAATATCATCCTGCTGCATAGTTATTAAGCCGAGCGATTACGATAACATTTCAGTTTTGAATAGGTCCTTCATTGATGTCGATGTTCAGCGTCCATACTAAAACATGCTGGTACCAACCGATGTTCTGTACCAATTAGTGGTAGATCAATTGAATTGTTGCCTTTGAGGACTGGAGGACTGGGTGGGGCCACATTCTGGTGCATGTAGGCTACTGACCTTGTGCGTCAGTGTGGTCAATAATTAGGAACATTGAGACCCTACAAGAACAATAGCAGTACAGCGGTCTCTTTCTTTAAGTGGCCACTCTCTACATAAGTCACTTTCAATAATGTGGCCAAAATCCCTTTGCCACAGTTAGTATGGTTGCATTTAGTGCAGCCTCGATCATGCCAAAGACCACCTCTGTACTTGTGTGTAAACTTCTTAGTACAGTGGAACCTAAGAACCTAAGAATTAGGGACACCCAAGGGACTGCCAAAAACTGTCCTGAATTCTGAGGTGGTCTTATTTCTCAGGTCCATATCTATGTACATGTACTGAATAGACCTAGGGACTGAAGTAACTGTCCTTAATTCCCAGGGTGTCCCTGTTTCTCAGGTGGTCTTAATGACAGGTTTCACTGTATATCATGTATAAAGGATGGTCATAATAGAAGAGGGCTGCTGCATAGTACAGGCGGTCTTGAATTAATCCTTTTAATTGCTATATTAGGTGCTATCTTGGGGCAGGTGCCTGTTTCTCATGGGTCAGGTCAGCTATACAGTGGGATGATATGGGTACAGGTGCTGATATCAGGATTCTGTGGTTGTATTCTAGACACTACAGCTAGGTGATCTTTCATATATAGCCATACCTGAAGATTTCTACTGTAGGCACCAGATTAGTAACCAACCACAGAGTTGTTATAAATTCTCTTCGGGTAAGATTCTTTGGCATTATACATGTATGGACACATACAAGAATCGGCTGGAGGAGGCGGTTGTCAGGATCCAGTTTTAAAAAAAAATGCCCTTGTAAAGGTGGTAAATTTAATAATAATAATAATAATAATAATAATAATAATAATAATAAAAATAATAATAATACATTAATTTATATAGTTTAAATATGCAACATATGTTTCTATGCGCTGATTAGAGCGAGTCCCCTTGGAGGCTGCAATAGCATCACTCTCATGAGCATCAAATGAAAATATGGTGACATTAGACCAAAACTTCACTTTGGCAGGAATGCAAAGGCTCACGATGTGAATTATCCATGCTAGCATATATATTCCACTTAATTTGCCGCATTTCAGTGTGAATCTGCGTGGCTATCAGTACCCCATGGATTTGGGGCTATAATAGATTTTGCACATGTTTTTGGCTAATGGCACATAAGACTACATACACTGTACTAATATCAGAAGAGCCACTTAAACATTTCATGTATGCATCAAAAGACAATAACTACTATATTCACAGATTTTTTTTTGTGCAAATACCGTTTGCTAAAATTTATGTTAGAAGCCTATTATCATGTAGAACCTGGATGATATATTTTGCCTATGTCTTGCATTCTATTTACATGTATTTTTCTTCGGGGTGTGGGGTGTAGCTTAATAGCCAGCTATACATCACCAGTAATGCCAGTATGTTATGGATTTAACCATCAAATGACATTTCCAGTGTAATTTATTGTGTAATTTATATCGATGTGCTGGCACAGCTTATCTGCGGGTGGCAGTATTTGCATGATTAGAACCTGTGTTATGCGAGATTAGGAGACTAAATGCAAATATACTGTGTCTTATCACTGGACGGGGAGAAGTCTTAAAGCTTTCCAGCAAGGCACTTAGGCATGATGCATGTACAGTATTGGCCGGCCATTCTGATCGTGATGGTGATAGTATATCAAGGCAAGGCCGACAAGCTTCCACCTGTAATGAAGAACAAATGTGACCTGTTGGTTGCAGGTGGCAAAGACAATGGATCTGGCAAAGAGACATACAATCCTTTGTTAATATGCAAGGACGACACATATGGGACCAAAGATATGACATTTCCTTAGGCGAGACCTGGTCATCAGGAGGTATACCGAAGTGTCGAAATAATTGTTTGTATTTTTTGGCCGAATCATTTGTTTACTTGACATGAGAATTAATAGATCTACAGTTATATTTCTCTTGACTTTTCTGGAGGTGGTTGCAGTTGGCTTGTACAGTGGCCCCTCCATTTTAAGGCCACCAATGGGACCAAGAAAATGTGGTCTTATATTGCAGGTGGTGTTAAAATAAAGGTCATTTAACACAGAACATTGCCCTTTGGGACCAAATCAAGCAGTCTCATAATCAAGGGTGGTCTTAAAATAGAGGGTTGTAAAATAGAGCGACTACTGTATTGGAGTTGATTGGCAACAAACATCTCTTCTTATCTTGGCCAATACAGTGTATTGCATTTGCAAGATTCGTCTTACCAGTGTTAACTCAGTTGTGGCATACTGCATAGCAGAAGAAACTATTCTGTATTTGTAAACCATTAGAATGCTCAGTTATTTGAATGATTACCAAGTATATACATACCATAAAGAATCATGAAATGACTAAAAGAAAATATGTGATCACCCATCTAATTTTTGTATCAAATTTGTATGTAAAAGTGGCCACCATTAATACATACTTGCATGCAATCACTGAGTTCCAGTTGCAAAATTTTCACCCCCAAAATTTAAAAAATGAGCAGTTTTACTACCCATGTACATGTAGCAAGACAAAAAAAAAAAACTTCTTGCATTCAACTTCACAGCTCTCAAATTTCTTGGGGCAAATGTCTTCACAGAAACCTTAGAGCTTGGCACTGGCTTGTAAAGCTGCTTTCACTAAGCCCCTTTCACCATGGAAGTTTGAGCACATATAATGGCGGACGTTCTTGAAGTGTCTCTTCGCTCCATGCCTTCAGCTTTGTTGACCAGTCATGTCGTGACGAGTGATGCCGCACTGATTACACCCCGACATCGCAGCATCGACCTTTTTGTTATGGAAATGAGAGACCAGTGCCTTCTCTTTGTTTTGATTTCCATGATCAAGGCCCCTCTAGCTGCATCTAACCATATATAGATCTGCGTAGATGTATTAAGGGTGAAACAATCACTGGTGTAGTTCTACTACAACACCTGGTCATACTTTCAAGTTTGAACCAGCTAAATATTACTGATTATAGATGTGAAAAATTTTCCATTTCTATAATCTATGCCATCTGAAGCCTTCTAGTGTTTTTATATGCTATTATAAAAGCCAGGAAGTACCAGAACTGTCAGTGTGTAATACAGTGTTCAGCACAGTGGATCAATAGGTCTGCATGTCTGTGAATATTCTTAACACTATCCCTGGGCATATTTAGTGGCATGAGTCGTCTCGATCATTTCGAGTGTTTGTGCTAAATTGTTAAATGTACTAATAGTACCGGGTTGCTGCTGTCATGCTTGACTTAACATGGAATTTTAGTGGGACTTAGACAATTAGAAACAATTAGTTCTAAGATATACACATGCATATTATGGATATATATATCATGGTAACGCTTCACATGTTCTAAACAGTGGTTCTTATAATCTACATCTGCCAATACTTCTAAAAAACTGAGAAATACAGTGGTCCATTTCTCACGTTTCTTGACCTCTTTTAAATACAGGATTCCCTCTCAAATATGGCCATCCTAGTTTGTATAAGGCAAACTTGCTAACTACCGGTACTTCAACTAAATACAAGGTCCAGTCTCTGTGGCCGTCCCATATATACATGTATAGGCTCCCTGGCCTGATCTCTTTTATATATATAAATACAGTTCTCTCTCCCTTCACTCTCTGAGACTCTTCTCTCTTTCTCTCTGTCCCTCCATCTCTGTCTCCTTTGGCTGCTGGCAGCACTGAATACATTGACAGTAGTTTGTGCAAGATTTATTTGACCTTTTGCAGGAGACTTGTTGGAGAATAAATTTGTTAAGTGTAGGTCTTAAAGAGACATGGGCAAAAAAGAAAACTTCAGTCAAATGAAAATACTAGTTCATATGTACCAGATAAATTGATCTTTATTTAAATAATATATTGTAATTCAGATTTTTTTTAAATGGTGCATAATTACCAGTATATATTAAAATTATTGGCTTGCAACAACCGTGCAAAGACAGATTTATTTGGCTTTATCCTGTTTACAACCATTTAAAAGCTAATACAGTAGTGCTTCTCTAATAAGGCCACCCTATTGTGGACTATATTAGGGAGGTGTCCTTTGGTGAGAGGGAGAAATAAATACACTGATAATAGTAGCATCAAAGAGTTGTGGCCTTGTTACAGGGGGTGGCCCTCTACTGAGAGTGGCCACTAAGAGAGGGATCACTGTACATGTACATGTAGTAGCAAAAAGGTGACCACTGCCTGCAAAATTCTTTACATGAATTAAAGATGATATTAACGTGTGGTGCTGCTTTTACCACATACGCATGCAGGTACTGTTCTGATGCTTCTTCCAGCAGAAGATAGTATGGCACAATTTATACCTGGACTATTTACCTTCTCCAGGCACCAGTAGTAAAGAGCCAGACTCTCAGTTAATGTGCCTAAAGACAGGAGTTTATGGCTGTACCAGTGTTCCTCTGCCTATAAAGGCTGGCTGAACCTCATCCACAAAGATTTACTGGTCGTAGATAAACATGATTATGACTTTGTGCTGCCCAGATCGTTATTCGCCAGTCACTGGGGATCAGCGAGTGTAAATATTCATCATTACCTGCTGTCACCACAGCTAAACATTAAAGACGATCAGAGACATGACTGCCGATAATAACTCGGCAGAGCCCAGTGCTGCTTTGGTCTGGTGTGTCCCTTTTCTGATCTGCATGCCACATCAATGCCTTAGCCTGGATTATCTCTTAAAGAAGTAAGGCTTCATCAAATATCATTGTTTTTGCATTTTTATTAGGTAGACTTTGTTTTACCACATGTTCCTTCGTTTTCATCATAGCTTTAAGAAAATGGCGGTATTGGGATAGAAGATATTCTTAAGAAATGACGTATTAATCTTTGCAGGAAGTATTGTGAATACATTTGAAGTTCCCTCTTATCAAAGGACACCTCTCTGAGGAGACATAGTTATTTGGTGGTAGTGGAGGAGTATTGTATGGAAAATTTATGAAATTTCAAAGAAATTTATCATTGGTTACTAGCTTGGGTACTTATTCAGTTGTAACTTACTATTATAAAAAGTGCACAAGGTCAAACTTATTAGATTTAGGAATGGATGTTATCACATAGATCGATTGTAGATTATATGTGTCATCTCCACAATTTCCATGGTGATTGTCTCCTGTCATCTTCTTCCCTGGCAGCCCTAGGAGCCAATACGAACACTGACCTAGACATGTCATTGCATGAGGCAAAGCTTGTCACCAGCGACAGAAATACGCCTCGTTATTGCTGTCAGCAAATTTGGGCTGAAAATAGAATCCCAGATTTGGCCAACGATCGCAACCGAGTTGTGCAAGTTAGAGATAAAGTGGCCATTCACGTTGCGAGTCAAATTTGAATCCCGTTTGCCGGGAGGCATTCTATGGCTCGCTAATTCAGCAGCTTAGTGTTTTGGCGTCTGAGGGTGTGAGGGAGAGGGTAGCATTGAGTTTAGGCACCGGTTGAAGCTGCAGCTAGGGTCTGTAATCACCAGGGAAGGGCATGCACCATTCCCAATGCTGGCAGGCACGGTCAGTGGGGATGAGTGAAAGGGATGCAACCTCCCTTTCCTTTCATCCCTGAGGTGGTCAGTGCCGACCCGCAGTGCCAATTTCATCCACGGAGACTCAACGCCGCAAGGTCGGCAGAAACAGCCTGCACCCGGCAATCACTGTGGTGATTGGCTGATTACCCTGAGACCTTAACAATTTGCCATCCAAAGTGCTTCGTCTAACGTAAAACCCTGAACTGAATCCTAGCTGTCTAACATGCTACACAATTTGACCACAAATACTGTCGTACGTTTGTGAAAATGTTTTTTCAATATTTGATGAGAAGGAAAGTACACTTGCGATGCATACAAACTTAGCTCATTGCCATACTGCGCGTAAATTTTATTTAAGACTGACTTGAAAGGCTGACAGATAAGCTTTTTTTGTGAACCTGCTGCCAGAATTCACTGAACACTGTACTTAGATATAGTTACATATTAGGCAGCATTTCATTCTTCCATGCAGTAATTTTACCTTTAGAGTATTGATTTTCCTAGATGTGTGCATATCTCTCATGTTCACTAGTCATTTGTTATTAGTGATATCTGATACACTTGACTGGAGAAAGCTGCTGAGAAATGGTAACCATGGTACATACACTACACAAAGAAGTTAAGGATATTAACTATCCTTAACTTTATTTGTGTAGTTTATATATACTATACATGCATGTATAGCATATATAAACTACACAAAAAGTTTAGGATATTTACTTAACTTTTTTTGTGTAGTGTATAATAATATTGCCATGAAGGCAAAAATAAACTACTACTACTACTACTGCTACTACTACTACTGATTACTACTACTACTACTACTGCTACTACTACTGCTAGTAGTACTACCAGTGCTACTTGTACTACTACTACTACTACTACTACTACTACTACTACTACTACTACTACTACTACTACGCTGCTACTACCATTACTATGTTCAAATTAATGTTGATATATTGTCAATCTGTCTGTTGTATGGGTGACACTACCGGTATATAACCATACATACACTGATAGTGCGGATAAAATATTATATCTTTTAAAAATATGCACAGGAGTGCAGAGGACTCAATCTGCAGGATAAAAACCCTTGTTTACTTGGTTACAGTGTACAAGGTTTCAAACCGTGGGGGTTACATGGTTATCTAAAAAAAAAATTTCTCATCTCACCGTAGAAAAAACCAGCACTCGGAGACACACCCACAATGAAATGGCTGGAGATCGTGTTGTGTTATATAGCATGTATACGGGTACTTTAGGCTGTTACCAGCCAAGGGCAAGAGGACCCAACATTAATGAGACCTAGTGTAGCTCCTGCGAAATGGCCACCGGGTCAACCTGAAGACATCGGCCCCGAGGATTAACGTATTTGCCGCGGATGGTGGAACCGATCTCATCTCCCCTATGGCCATATTGGGGGAAGATGATACAGAGGTGTTGTGGCTGGGAGCAGACGCCCCCGAATACCAATAGACCCCAAAAGTCCACTTTGTTCCACCACAGTGGGCGGCGGCAACAGCAGAAAATGCTCCCCTGGGTTTGCCTCTCCAGTAACAGGCCGATAAATCATTGCACGATAATGGAAGCCAATAGTGGGATCAGCGGCTTTATTAAAGAGAAGATAGGGGACTACTTCTTGGCAGCCTCCATTTGTCTTCTGGGGGGATTTTTTTCACTTAAACGAAGCTCTAAGGTGATGATCTTAGTTGGGTTGCTAGGATCATGCAGCTATGTTTGGGACCATCTTGGTTACTGTGACACATAGGATACCGGTAGGAGAAAAGATATCCTGGGTGGTGGTGGTGGGAAGGGGGTTATTATAACATCATTTATGGTGACAGGGGTTCCTCTCAGTCGGGCCACTTTCAAATGAGGCCACCCTCTCTAATATGGCCATTAATGTTTGCCGCTACCATGCACTATCAATGTTTTTACTTCTTCCTCTCACCAAAGATTACCTCTCTACGATGGCCAGAATTTCTTGGCAAATAGGGTTTTATTAGAGGGGGACTACTGTGGTCAACTTACCGGTACATGCATAATCAGCTCATATATAGAGATGTGTACATGTATTACTTCTGTGGTATGCTATCCATATCTTTGACACCAGTAACTTACAGTAATCAAAAGTACAAATGTTTGCATAGAGTTTATATTAATTATACAACTGCCTAGA